>Ga0115556_1000308_pt1 | contig 31892 bp, 25 predicted proteins | sample COGITO_mtgs_1104_5_FD_87282 | JGI IMG/M metagenome (GOLD analysis project Ga0115556, IMG submission 87282) | Pelagic marine microbial communities from North Sea - COGITO_mtgs_110414 | ecosystem: Environmental > Aquatic > Marine > Epipelagic | place: Germany:Helgoland, sampling site Kabeltonne... | reverse complement strand
GACGTTGGTCTATTTCTGAAAGCGATGAGTACTTCCGGGGGTAATGGAGTTCAGGGTCTGGTAGGATACATATTGAAATTTGTGTGAAACGTTAGGAGCGACTTGGGTGATAAGTAAATTGTATGAATGTCTTCGAGGTGTGCATTTGAAACAAGATACCACCAAAAGTATTTATCTTTCACAAGACGACCGGCACAACGGAGGGTCTTTGAGAGGAGCAAAGAGCGAAGAAAGAAACATTCACACCACACCTTCCGATTTCGCCTTTTTCAAAACATTCGCTGAGAGCGTTATTCGTTATAAACAACCGAACCGTGCACTACCTCGATGCTCATCTCGTTAAAAAAATTAACCCTAACAGTTCATTCTATTTACCCATGCTTCGATGGTAACACTTCCTTGAGTGTCGAAATCGAAACTTTCTCGAAGGCAAGCAACGAGTTTTCCCTCCGTGGGTATTCTGCTGGAGGGGAACGTAACACTGCCTTGAAGAGAGTTTTCGCCCTCAATGACTTGAATTTCCACTGTCTCCGACTCGAGCTCGTCAATTGTTGCAGCTTTGAATTCAAGTCGCCCTCCAGTCCACTGAGGCGAAGTCCCTTTTGCTCTTTCTGTCGATAGTTTTTCGCCTCGAAACGTAACAGTGCAGTGACGCTCTCTTTGAGTGCCGAAAAAACCGACACTTTTAATGTTGCTACAACTTTTGACAAAAACATTGATACGAAACGTCCTAATTTTCCGCTCGGAATGCTTTTTAGACTCATCTATACTTAGCTTCTGCTTCTCCTGAAGTTTGCTGAATGATTTTGCAGCTTTTTCTAGAAAGGCAGGAGATGAAGGGGAACATGCGGGAGGCATAGGCGCAGGATCTTGAGCGGGAGCGGGAGTGGGAGCTGGAGCAGTAGCTGGTGTTGGTGTCGGTGTCGGTGTCGGTGTCGGTGTCGGTGTCGGTGTCGGTGTCGGTGCCGGAGCTGGAGCTGGAGCTGGAGCTGGAGCTGGAGCTGGAGCTGGAGCTGGAGCTGGAGCTGGAGCTGGAGCTGGAGCAGGAGCAGGAGCTGGAGCAGGAGCTGGGGTTTGGGCTTGTGCTGGGGCTGTTGTTTTGGGGGGATCTGCAGGAGCTGTAGATCCGTTTTCGGGGAGTTCGCCTAAAAGCCGCTTGCTTTCGTTTGTCAACAATGTGCACGCTTTCAAGATAGATCGCGCAGCCTGTTCACAGCAGGTAAAATTATTTCCTCGCAAGTCGAGAACTCTCAAACCTTGGTTAGCACCAATTTCTTCAGCTTCGAGCCCAGCAAGATCACAATTGTCAACTTTGAGCAGGCTGAGAGCGCCACCGAAAGCCGGAAGCTTTTCGCCACTCAATCTGTTGCTCGACAGCTTAACCGAAGTTAGTTGAGCTAGCTTCTTAAAACAAGAGGGGTTTGCAAACCGGGTGAATTTGTTGCCTGCTAAATAAAGAGTCCTTAGATTGACACATACCGTCATGTCTGGGATACTCCCGCCCAATTCGTTGTCTGACAAGCATAGATGCTGGAGTTTGTTTGTCATGACCGAACGAGGAATAGCACCTGTGAGAGCGTTCGAGTGTGCTGACAAGAATGTGATGGATTGGGCTGTACTTGCGTCGATAACTGCATCCAGAGGGCCACTAAGCTTTTTGCCATCATGCTGGAGGCGCACAGATCCGTCAGGACGAATTTCAACAGCTAGCATGGTAAATATGCTATGTGAGTAAAAATAAAACTGGTAACTGGAGAAAGATTCTTTCAATTCTCCATTTTTTCCTTCTCCATATTTTGTCAGTTACTCGTAGCGTTAGTCCTCATTCTCAGTCTCACAGCTGCCCTCAGTATTGCAGCTGCGCTCAGTCACACAGCTGATTGCTCATCGTCGGTGAGGTGCCCTTATCTCCGTCTCCGTCTCCGTTTCCGTCTCCGTTTCCGTCTCCATGCTTCTTAATCTATCCCTCACTGCACACTCACTACAGAATGTGGCTGGCCTTTTCAAGGGTATCTCTGATCCCTTTGTCGTTGCGTTTGTGAATAACAACTACAACGAGGAGGTGGGCAGGACAGAGGTGGTGAAAAATGATTGCAGTCCTGCGTGGGGAACGCTGATTAAAATCAATTACGAGATGGGAACGGAAATGCGACTGAATTTGTGTATCTTTGACTTTGTGAGTGGGGAGTCTCCTCTTGACCTGAAGAAGCACAAGTCCATGGGAAGCGCATCCTTCGACCTGCTGTCCCTCATCCGTACTTCCGGCACGGTGCTTGGGAAGAAGCTTAGAAAGGGCGGCCGTATATATGTGCACGGGGAAGTGGCTTCGCAAGACACTAGCACTCTCCGTCTGCAGGTTAGGGGTCTGCGTCTGAGCAACAAGGAGGGAGTCTTTAAAAAGGCTGACCCGTACTTTCTCATCCGGCGTGCATTCAATACCAATTACATTGTCACGCCCAACGACCCGCCTCCGGGTTGTAGGGATGAACCCGCTTTTGCGAATGTGTTCAGGAGCGATATAGTGAAGAGTAACCTAAATCCCGTCTGGCAAGAGCACATTCTGAGTGTTGCCGATCTTTGCAACGGCAGTTACGATGCACTGTTGTTGATTCAGGTTTTCGATGCTCAGAAAAAGAGCCCTGACTTGTTTATGGGCCAGACTACCACGAATCTCCGCGCGCTCCTGGACAAGCCCAAGCTCGCGCTGATGGACGGAAAAAAAGTGCAGCAGCTTGGGACGATTACGGTCCTGAAAGCGGAGCTGGGCAACACCGGCATTCGTCCTCAAGAAGCTGCCCCAGCGTTTGCTCCCCCGGCCCCGGCCCCGGCCCCGTCCCCGGCCCCGGCCCCGGCAGTTGTGCCCAACACGACCTCTTCAAGTCCGCCAACGCCCACGTGGCTCGACTACATCAACAGTGGCTGCGAAATTCAACTTCAGATTGCGTGCGACTTTACTGCGAGCAACGGTGATCCGCGGATCAAGGGGACCCTCCATGCGTTTAACGACGGCAATACGAACGAATATCAGTGCGTCTTGCGAAGCATCGGAAGCGCTCTTTTAGGCTTCGACGACGACAAGAAGGTTCCATTCTTAGGCTTTGGGGCAAAAATCAATGGCCAAGTTAACCATTGCTTTGGAGTTTTATCTCTGAGTGGGGATGCCGAGGTAGATTGCAATGGCAACGGTTCAGATGGTTTGCTCCACGCCTACAACAACTTTATGCAAAGTGGAATCTGCATGAGCAGCCCAACTGTTTTTAGCGAAGTCATTGGGACTGCTATTGCCAAGGCCGCCAGCGCCCAGGAGAGTAAGCGAAGACTGTTCCAACAGTGTTATTCGGTGTTACTTATTGTCACGGATGGGTTTGTTGATGAGTCTGACTTAAGAGCCACGCAACAACTGTGCTCTCTTCTCCCGACAACTCCCCTTTCCATTGTTATTGTCGGTGTAGGATCAGCTTCTCTAACGAGACCGATGGCATCGATCCCAAACACTAATTTTGTTGACTTTCGATCGGTTTATCGGGAGGGAGGAAGGGAACTCTTAAATAAGAAGGCCCTTGAAGGGGTGGGAGAGGACCTAGTGAAGTATTTCCAAAAGATCGATATGCAGCCAAAGGAGAGTGCACCTATGACGGATGAGAGCGCTAAGCTTTACGAATGCGATGACCACGATCTTTTTGATGAATTTAATGATGGCGCAACTAATGGCAAGCCGTCTGCGCCTTACTTGAGCCCTTAATAATAATCAGCCGAGATTGAATTGTTCTTACAAAACTTCAAAACTTCAAAATTGAGTCAAAAATGCAGTCCTAGTTTGGTGTGCTATTCAAAAAATACTAAAAATAAAACGACTGTGGCGCACTATTTGCGCGAACCTGGTGTTTTCCTCTACGCTCTGCTCTCATCCACTCCAATCGGTATCTTCGTCTTCGACATCGACGAGAACTCTGTATCAGTTGTGCAATGACTACCACTTGAAGTAGTAGCATTAGCAGAAAAGCAGTTCTTGGTGTAATGTTCCTTGAGCCAATCCCCTTCCAGGGCATCTTTCGCCCTTTCTCTCTCCTCTGGATCGAAAGTTAAAAGCGATGAAACAAAAGTTTTGGCGGCGGATGATACGGCGGAAGGCGGAAATAGTTGCGATGGGAACGAGTAGCGGCCAGAGAGGATCGAACTCTTGATTGCAGCATCAGTGGGTCCGGAAAAAGCAGGGGCGCCACTCAGAAGCATGTAAGCTATGACTCCCAGCGACCACTCATCGCACCTTTCGTCGTACCGCCTTTCCAATACCTGGGGGCTCACGTAGTAGCTGGACCCCACTACTCTGCTCATGTACTCGCCCGGCTCAAAGCAGGTTGAGAGCCCGAAATCAATAAGCTTCAGTGGGCTCCACGCGCTTTCAGTGGAAAGAACCCAGTTCTCAAGTTTAAGATCGCGGTGGCATATGTTGTTGGCATGAAGGTGGGAGACGGCAGAACACCTGACGATTTTGGCGGAAAAGTGGGTAAGTTAGCGAGGTGCATATCGTATCGCGCAAACGAAGTGTTCTGTATATAAGCAATAGCAAGTATTTTCGCTCCCGCTTCTTGTCGCTCTCGCTTCCTGTCGCTTCCGCTTCTTGTCGCTCTCGCTTCCTGTCGCTTCCACTTCTTGTCGCTTACATTTCACAGAGAGATTTTTGAGCATAAGATTCTTGGACACCCTTGCGAGGGCAAGAGTTCATGAGGTGGAAAAGGTCGCCACCTAGGCCAAGCTCGGTGATAATAAACAGTTCTGACGTCGAACCGGACCCTGCAGTGTGGTGAGTAAAGACGTCGTGGAGATGGATGATATGAGGATGGTGGCGCAGTTTTGAGAGGATTGAGACTTCCGTGTGGAGTTTTTTTATGTACTGCGCGTCAAGGTGTTTTGAATGTTAGCGTTGCATTGAAGGAGGGTAGATCTGCTCCGCACAGCCGGCTCGCGCTAGTCGCCAAGTAGCAGTCCTAATTCTGCCCGCATCAACTTACTTTCGGATCGGGTTGCAGTACCACGCATTTGCAAGCAAACTTCTGTCTCTCAGTCCTCTCTCGGATGTCCTCGTCAGGCTCTTCTTTGCTAACGATGCACACTTTCCCGTAACTTCCCTTGCCAATAATAAGGTCGCGGTGAAGGTGGTAGGTCGGTTTTTTTCGCAGCTGTTGCGGTTGCTGCTGTTGCGCTTGCTGTTGCGCTTGCTGTTGCGCTTGCTGTTGCTGATGCTGTTGCGCTTGCTGTTGCGCTTGCTGTAGCTGATGCTGATGCTGATACTGATGCTGGTGCTGATGCTGATGCTGTTGCTGATGCTGATGCTGATGCTTTTGCTGTTGCTGTTGCTGTTGCTGATGCTGATGCTGATGCTGATGCTGATGCTGCTGCTCCTGCTGATGCTGCCCTTCGTGCCTTCCTCGCCCAACTAGATACCGGTCGCAGCCGTTTGATTCATTTCTCCGGCTAGCATCTTCCCGTGCAAAGTCATCGCGCCCACTGTTCGCTACGCTGCTGTCGCCGCCGCTACACCACCAAAGGTAAAAAAACAAAATTGTCATAAGTGGGTGGAGAATTGGGAGTTTTCAACTCGAAGTTAGAGAATGGCTCGAAATCGACTGCGCAGGAGAAGTACATCACATTCCTCGTGCAATGATCGGCACGACGCCAACTCTCTCTAATTCCGAAGCCTATTAAACAGGACTGACTGAACTATGGGCATTGTCATCGGGTCTGCCATATGTAATTGACAAACATTCACTCACCTCTTTGGTTCCCATTCTAGATTGCCTACTGGTTGACCTTTGACAGTTCTCTTTGTTGTGACCGAGCCATGTACTGCGCTTACATCTTTGTCCTTTACCGATAGGGAAGATGAGGACCCCGAGCTCCTGCCTTGTCCTGTCATCGGTGGTGACGAGAATTTTCCCAGTCCACAAAGCATATTTTTGAATCTAAAATAGGGCGCGTGCCTTTTACGCGAACAATTGACCCCTTACGATGAAGTTATGTACCAAATTTAGGAAAATGGCAAAAAAATTGTACGGTAGGTCATCCGGAAACAATTTGTCATTTTTTGGCTTAGACTGTCGGGTGAGTTTTGTTTTGGGGATTTTTTAGTCTGCTCGCATCGATTGATTTTTAGCGGCTCGTTGACTCTGTTTAATAAGTTTAAAATCTCGTGAAATCTTCCGAAATGGCCCCTTGCTCAGAGTCAGAGTTGTTTTGCTTTAGAACCCTCCCCTTCTTCGTTCTCTCTCTTGACCCCTCCATCTCTCCTCTTATCTTTCTCTCTCTGTCTCTCTCTCTCTCTTGAGGGCGCTCGTGAAATCCGAGCGAATTTTTTCAACTTTTCTCGTCATTTTTGGGGGCATCGTCGATCATCCACCCCCTTTGTTTCACTAACCAACCCTTTCTGATTTGTTTCTGCACGTGTGTAGGTGTAGGCAAAGGCTACTCTTCCTCCAGCCGTGCTGACGTAGTGGCAGGTACTGGCCCTCGATGAATTGGCGTGGTAGGAAACGAGCCTCATCTCCAGCGTCCCCTCCAGCTCCGCTAAACTTGTCCCCTTTAGGGGATAATCAGTTCTTATCGGTTGCTCAAACGATAAGCATTGGTGTGCCAAGTTGTGTTTCAAGCGATGCTCCGAGTTCCGGGGGCGACTTTAGTGACAGAAGGTGCGATTTTGCTGTTTGTCCTAGCTGTAGGGCATATTGATGTTTTCTCATAGCTTTTTGCACATAAAAACACACACACACGGACGCACACACACACACTCACGCACACGCACGCACACACGCACACACACGCACACACACACACACACACACACACACACACACACACACACACACACGTGGTAAAATTTCTCAAAATTCCATCAGATCTTTCGTGTCCCACCACTCAGAAAGAAGCTTGCCCGCTGCCCCTGCGCTAATGCCGTCGGCTGAGCATCCTGAAAGTGTCGTGAGCAATACGATTCTGTCAGCTTTTTCCTCCGACTCGGAATTCGATATCCTGGAACCGATCACCTCGAGAAGCCCGGAACACCCGCTCCGCTACAAGTCGCACTCTTGCTCTGCGTTCGACTATTATGGCCTGGTCTCCAGCAATAGCCTGAACTCGGCACACCTACAATCGTCGCCTCCGAAGAACATCATTCTACCACGGCTCAACTTCTGCGACTCCCCTAGTGATAAGGCTGATTTTGGGCTCCGTGGTGTCGCCTACGGAAATGGCAATGAAGACGTAGGTGGTTCGATTGGCGAGGAAGCTTATATGGAGTGTCTTTCAAAAGGCATAGGAGAGCTGCGAAGCGGGGCAGAAAACCCAACGCTGTCGCGTGGTGGTGACAGTATCAGCCCTGATGGTGGCAGTATCAGCCCTCTCGACGGCAGCGGCAGCGGCAGCGGCTGCAGCAGCGGCAGCGGCAGCAATGGCAAGAACAAAGTTGACACTTTCGCACTCGCCAACAGAACCATTGCTTCCACACCTCTCTGTTCTTCTGCTTCTTTCACTCCTCCCCCACACTCTCCGCCGCACAAGTCGAATAAAAAGCAGAAAAGTGCATCGTTGCAACGTGACGGCAACGGCAACCGTGAGACTACAAAGAACCCACTTTCACCGAATGGGTTAAAATTTAGCATGTCTCCGCCACAAGCACCAGATTCATAGAGACACAACACACCACACAACACAACAAACAGTGAGTGCTCAACACGCACCACACAACACACAACACACAACACACAACACACAACACACAACACACAACACACAACACACAACACACAACTCACAACACACAACACTCAACACAATTTTTATTCAGACCCAAAAGCCACACGCAGACTCCAAACACCCCCACTGACACACAAACACGGCCCATCATCCTTCGAGCGGTCCATACCGCAACACACAATACACAAACAATTGTATTAAATATTCTCACATTTTTAACGATTTTGGAAACACGAAACGACCATGAAGGAAAGGGAGACACAATGACACAAGTAACAAAGTAGAGTCAGATGCGCTTTACAGACATGGAACGTCTTTAGCCTTAACGATGTACTCTCAATCTCGTACTCTCCAATCTCGCACTCTCCAATCTCGTACTTTCAATCCCGTACTCTCAATCTCAACCTCGCTCTGCTCTGCTCTCCGTCAAGGAAACGAAACCACTTTCAGGTTCACTTTCACGCAGCCCCCGCAAAGCGAGCACCATACGAGTTGATCTGACTTATCTTAGTCGGCAAGAGTTCGATCATCTGTTTGGCGATGTCACACTCCGCATCGAAAATTCCCTTATTCTTTTCTGTTTTCTTCATGCTTCTTACGAAATCGACTACGAACTCGAATCTTTTAAGCGCACTTTTTACTCCCTCCACGCACTTAAGCCTGCTCCCCTCCATCAACTCTCCTCCGACTATCTGCGTCTTACTCAAACACCTAGCGATGTTGAAGTGAGCCCTCAGGAACCCTGCCAGCTCGTCGTCATCGACCTGCACGTTGACCATCAACAAGTCGAGGTCACTGTCATCAAAGAATCCCTCCTGGATTCCGTCTTTCTTTTCGCCAGGGAGATTCCGTTTCAAAAACGGGGAGGGAATGTTCTCATTCGGTATGTATAGCTTAACGAAGTGAGAGAAGTATTTTCGGGCCTGGCGGTTCAGTTCATTGCACTGCAAATAGCAAATGGCAAATGGCATCGAAAATAGCGATGGCAAGGTAGTGGGTAAGGAGAGATGGAGAGGGACGGACAAGGGTAAGGAAGGGTGAGAATGAGTAATGTTCGGGGCTACCAATTCGTCCATAACTCAAACGCAAACGCAAACGCAAACGCAAACGCAAACGCAAACGCAAACGCACAAACGCAAACGCAAACGCAAACGCAAAGAGTAGCCTATTCCATTTGCACGCACCTTTTCGCTCTCTGCCTTCTTCGCAACGTAACCGGTAGGGCTTGCCGCAATTTTCTTCTCGATCCTTAGCAGCTTCAGCTCCAGCAAATCTAAGTAGGCGGAACCGATCTCATAAGACAACGTCTTGTGAAGGCCCAAAAAAGCCTGCTCGTTCAAATCGAGCAGCAACGGCTCCAGTGCACTTGCCCTCCGGAGTATCATAGCGCCCTTCCTCTTGTCGTCAGACTCGATACGAGAAATGAATTTGTAGGCCTTGGAGCGATTGATGCAAATGTCTGCGTAGTCGCTGACGAAGCCATCCAAGACAAAGTATTTTGACGCAGTGGTCAGACAGCTGACGATTTCCTTAAATGCTTCTTTGCCCCACTCGAAAATTAAGTCGTCGCTCCCCTTCATGACGAAGGAGTCTATTTCGTCCACATTCATTACTGTGGTGTTTGTTTCCGTGAGCGGGATGACGCTGTTGAAGTCTACTCTAAGTTCGTTATCGGTAGTCGTTGTGTCGTCGTCGTACTTGGTGACTGCGTTCAAGATTGTGGTGAGATTTCGTGTTTTTAAGATACAAATAAATTAAGATCTCCCAGTCCCCACTTTTTCCGCACTGCACAAAGGAATGGACGACGCCTAAAAGCAACAAATCTGAACGATTTTTTTTCGGAAAGGGCTGCGCTTAAACTCACCGACATTCTCCTTCTTGTAAAGGAAAACTTCGCTAACTATTGAAAGAATTTCTAAAAGCAATCCGGCCATCTTTCGTTCCACATCCGCCGAATTTGAGCTACGCATCTCCTCGACTTCTGAGTTGTTGACTTCGTCACCATCTCCGTCAATATTTTTGTACCTCTCAATGACGTATTTGCAGGCTTCAAGCAGGTGGTAACCCTGCTTGATATTGCCCTGTACCTTAACGAAGTAGTCGCTGAGCCCCGTGACATTGCGCACCCAGTCATTCAAGTCAAGCACCTTACTATTGATTACCTCAGGTTCAGCTGAAGCTGAAATAGCATGCTGGGAACCGAGGGTGTTAGCGACGTAGAAGGACGATGAGTATCAGATAACAGTGATCAATTAACGAGAACGAATGGCACGTACCTTGAGCTGCAACAATGTGGTGATTCCGCTGTATTCGGCGCTCAGTTCGACATTTTCCATGAACCCACAGCATTGAGCAATGAAAAACAGTGTTAAGACGTGTTGTGCGTCGCAGTTCTCCCTCCCCTCGCCCTCTTCGTCTTCAACACCGTCACAGTACAATATTTTCGCTGTTAACAAGTAGCACATTGCAATTTTCGGCTCCTCCCGGTTGCAGTGCGTCGCACCAGCGAGATTCAGCAAATCAAGAACCTCGTGCAGACAGCCGCCGGGGGCCCTCTCCTTCGCAAAATACGAGGCAAATTTTTCACGCAAAAATCCATTGTCATGATGGATTCGGGAAAAAAAATCGTTGCCAACGTTGATGTCTTCCTCGTAGCTCCGCATGTCCTTGACATAATCGTCGCCAGACCCTTCAGCAGTGATTCTCCTGTCAAAAACCCCAGAAAGTGCATACGTAAAATGATCTTTCGGGCCCTCTTCCACCTGTTGTCCAATCTTTCCTAGGCGGTATTCCAAGCGCCACAGATGCTGCTTTGCAACCTCGACGTCTTCCTTATTCTCACCACCTTCCACAACGCTCAAAACCTTCTTGGTTTCAATGTTTTTCCGCATCATTTCTAAACTCTCTCTGACTTCGTACAATTTCTCGAATGGTTTCTTCTCGTCGGCAGGTTCTTTAGAACGACGATCCAGCACGGCAAGAGATGAGGAAAACTGTGATTGGGTGTAAAATCTGCCCTTGCCATCAGATGCCCCATTTATGGCCATTGCGGAGGGAAGCTCTCCATTTCCGACGTGTGTCGCAGTTCCGTCGGATTTCAAGCTTATTCCCGCGGCGCTCAGAGCGTCGGCGACTTTGTCGGGGTCCATTTAAGAGGCTTTTACTCCCGAAAAAAATAATAAAATTTTTTTTTTTTTTTTTGTGAAAAAAATAACACGGCCTTCAACACATTAAAGGAGGGTGTTTAAAGCCCGTAATCTTTGTTTGCGTACATATAAAACCTAGCGCGCACTCTTCATCAGCTACTATTTTGGTTATGGGTCTCGAAAAATTCTTCTCTGAATTCTCCGCTCTTTTGTTGGTTATTTGCCGGCAGCTATATGGGGTAGCGATTTTTCTGTTATATGGACATGTGCTAATTGAGTGTACGCATTTCACCTACCGACAACTGTTCGAACCTCCGGAACTCTTTATCCTTCATGGAATCACAATCAAAGTGTTTCTATTTTTGGCGATCTCCACCATAACCCGTTTGGCAAAAATAATCAAAGTGGAGTACCATCACCGAGGCTCCTTTTTGTACATTGCCAACGTTGGATCAAAATTTCTTTGCGACTTGGCAATTGCTGTCTACGTTTTCGTTGAGCATAGTTCTTCTTTGGAATCGCCTCGAAGTTCTCAACAAGTCTACGTCACAAAATCTCTCCTCTTGATCAACTCTCTAGCCGGATTCACGCGTTCCATATATGATCTTATGATGGCCTTCGATGTAATCTCTCTTCCCCCCGTGGTATTCTTCAGTCGGTTTTCGGTGGCGCAATTTGTTGAGGTCGCTGAAGTCTTTGTTCGCTTCTATTGGCTGAATTCAGTCACTGGCTTCCCCCAACCCCACTACAGCGTGACGGCCCTTTTTGTCCTCTTAGCTCTTCTCATGGGCTTTTTCACTTCGTGGCGTTTCCGGCGGGAAAGACTCATCGCGAATGCTTATTGGCAGAAATTATCTACCCGATCGATCGAGGAGTTTGACAGGATGTTCATGGATTTGGAACCTTCTGTCAAGAAAGCTAGGAGGAAGGAGGATTTGAGATTGAAGAAATTAGCCAAGGCATCAAGTAATAAACCGAAGAAGGAGTAGATAATAGTGAGCGTATTTGCTACAAAAGGCCAGTATTTTTCCTTCATCTATTTAATATTTAAACTTCCCTAACGATTCCGTCAAACTCTCTCCCAGACACTCTCGCTCTCATCACTCAACAGGCTAAAATTCTCGTTTTTTGCCTTTTCGAGCAATTCCTCTCGCTTTTTTTCCTTCACCCAAAGCTCACTGCTGCGATATATACCTCCGTGGGTATCCGTGCTTTCGGGTGTCGCCACTCCTGGGTTAGTCATTTCCTCGCTTTCTGGCAAATCGAAAAAAGCCCGGGCCTCAATTGAGTCCTGGCTTGTGTTTTTCCGGGCTGGAAGGTGTGGCGAAAACATTATACTCGTGGGAGAATCGGCCTCACTGTCATTACTTGACGTTGAATCGTTTTTTAAATGTTTTTTTGGGGTGTCCGAAGATGGTCTCAGGTTTTCTGAGAGGATTTCTTCGCGGTGATGAGATTTACGCTTTTTAAAGCAATCGACTAATCTCTCCAACACTCCACTCCATACAGCGAAAGTCACCACTCCCCCGCAACAGATCAACCAGTCGCCGAGAACGTCTCCGACCCACGCAAACATGCTGAAAATTTGTGAGGGAAAAGGTTCGGAGCGAGGTTAGGGAGCAAGAAAAATTCCCCTCAAAGGCGGTGTAAGAGGATTTCTCTCTCTCTGCAAAGTTTCATTTGAATAGCAAGAGAAAGCAAGGGAAGAGTACAGGCACCCTTAATGTTTTGCAAAAATTACTTACCCCAGGCTATCATACAGTAAAGCTGTGAGAAGAAACAAGCACCATCTCAGCAAGAAAAGATTGACAAAAATCTTCATCCGGAGTAATATGAAGGTCCTCCCCTTTCTTCTCTGGGTTTTGGCCTCGGATTTTCTAGCCTCGTCAATAGTATCATCGAGCAATGATGTTTCGATAGTGGTCTCCGCAGCATCGTTATCATCCCCGTAGTCGTCGCTGGACTTAGGTCGGCAGATAAGCAGAAAACTCAAATAGCATACAAATATCACATACAATACCAATGGCCCGTAGAAGGTCAGGCGGTAGTAATTCAAGTAAGTCCCTTCTTTTTTTTCCTTAATCCAGCAACCAATGTCGCTCAGCGGCTCCATTTGGTTCATGTAAGTGGGATAAAAGCTCAGCGAGAGTCCCAAAGTCCATGTTGCTAAATGCAAAATTTTGAATGCCCCCTTGGCCGCCGCGCCTTTGTTGAGGAATACGCTCTTTTCGGTGTTGTAAACAGCTGAGTGTAGGATTAGGCCAATCACGAAAGCATATGTAGCAGAGGTAAAGGCCGTCAACTGCCCTACAAAACCCTCAATGTTGCAAACCCATGACCCAGCTAGAACATCAAAGTCAAAATAGTTGAAGGCTTGGGCGGATAGGGTTTTCGCCGAGCACATGAAGTCGGAGAAGGCTAGAGCAACGATAATCAGAGTGATAGGGGAGAGAGTTGCTTTCATGGCTGGCATATTCGAGATGTTTTGTTGTTGAGACAGGTCTTCAGGTAACCCCGGCGATGGCGTTAGACGGTCTTCGGAACTGCTGAAGCGGTAGTATTCTGACTCCCTGCATCCCAGGCTACTGTAAAACGTTGAGGGTGACCTGATGTTGCTGTTGTTCATGCTGATGCTGGTGTTGGTGTCTTTTTTGGTCTCATCTCTATCTTCCTCCTCTGGCGGGAGGTTGAGGAAGAGTGGGTAAAGTAATTGGCATATCAGGATCAGAGAAAGAGCGATCGATAACGATGAGATTGAGATAATAACCCAATCAACGTCCATTTTAGCTGGCTGCCTCCTCCCTTCCTCTTTTTGGTTCGGATTTTTGGGCTGTCTCTTCTCTCTTCTCTCTTTCACGTGCTTCTCTCTTCCTCTGAGTAACAACCAGTATTATGAAATCAGAATTAAGCGGCAAAATATTATTTTCCCCCATCAAGATCGCATATGCTTCCCCTAGATAGTATTGGTGACACGTGCATTCCATTCACTTCCACTTCTCCATCTGAGCACATCTGAAGTTTCTTGTCCTTGATTATCATGTCCTCCTACTCCACCTCTACCCCACGTTCCCTAACAAACATTGAAGAGGGTCAATTGTCTGATATAGTTCTTTCTCCGGTTACTGCAACTGTGCTGAACCCGATGTCTCCCCAAGCAACAGAGTTTGGTTCTGACCCTGTCCCAAACTCACAACCACCGTCACAAAACCTAAAGAAAAACTCAACAACAACTCCAACTCCAGCCCCGACTCAAATTCCTGCAACAGCCCGGGTAGATTCTTCCCCCCGCATTAATCGCGACGACTACCACTGGTCCCCCGTATGGATTGTTTTCCTAATTTTGTACCAAATATTCCTCTGTATCCCTCCTCTCTTCTTCTCGATAACAATGATAAAAACGGCAGGCTATCTATCAATTGTCGGCCTATCGTCGTCGTTTATTATCTCAATGACGGTCATCATGACTGATCCGTTCAGAAGCGAGCGCAAAAGCTCTCATCCCATTTATGAGGTCATTTCCATATCCTTGACAATGTGCCATATAATTTTTGAGTCGGTTGGGGTCATGCGCCGAAAAGGGAGCCCCGTCCCGTATGTCATCTACGTCGCCCTGTTTAGTATAGTTTTCTACAACCTAATGAAGAAGCGGAAAAGGATCACAACGTTAGCCAACAAATCCAAGGCGCATGTGAGGAATCACATTGTGAAGACTCTTCCTCTAACATTCATTGCCAGTTCTCTCAGCATGAGCTACTTGGCCAGCGAGTCGGTTGGCTGCATCGTTTCGATGATATTTCCGGAAGATTTATCTGCACCTGAAATCGACTGCATGGATATCATAAAGTCGAACCACGTCTTATCATTTGTCTTCTGCGGAATTTTCTACGCAAAGGTTTATGTGGCCCCCTTTGCCCAAAAGCAAAGAACTTATGAAGAAATAGCTATTATTCGCTTTGACTTCAGCTTCAAGGAACAGATTCAGTTGGGTGTATTCTGCATGGGTTCGTTTGCGGCTCTCCTAGTATTTGCGAGTAGGACAGTGGAAACCGATGACAAATCTGTTGCAGACGCTGATATTGATATTGATGACAACAAAAAAGGGTTTGTGCGCAACCTGTTGGTCAATTTCTGCTATCTCTGCCTGAGTTTCAGTATACTAATGTCTTTTTCTTCCACCACCAAAACTTCTCAGGGTATGTTTCAGCGTGCCAAACTGTTCATGACTTCACCAGACTCCACAACACTCTCCGGATTCTACCGCGCGATCTTGGCGTTATCGTCTCTTTCACTTTTTTTGTACACGGTCCTTTACATTTTCTTCGTTTTGAAACGATCTCTGCAGGAAGGAGAGCTCTCGGAAAAGACCAGCTATGCGACCTTCCTATGCGACAAGTACTATGGATACTCTCGGGCGACGTGGCCGCTGATGATGTACTTCACGGCGTGCTATTTCTTTTCTCGTCCTCTCGGGAAATTCATTCGAACAGAGATAATGATGTACTGTATTGTACCGCTGATGTTTGCCCTGTTGGGCTTCGGAATAGCGATCCACAGGTTTGATTTTATTCTCTCGCTTGAGCATATAACAACCTCCGTATTCCTTTTTCTCTTTGCGAGGATCGCGATCAAGTCTCGAAATCTGCTCAGAAGGTGGGGAGTACTCGATATTGAATCGCACCTTCTGAGCATGTTCTACCAAAGCAGTAAGGTGTTGCCGACGATGGCGTTTCTTTGGGCGGAATCGTCTGGATGCTTGATGAGAGCAGATTGGGGGGGTTCAGGCAGGATTGAAGACGCAGAGACAGAACTCAGCTTGTGCGACGGGAATACCTATAGCAACCTCGCGGCATCGACACATTTGTCGCTAACGTTCATATTTTTGCTGAGCTTTGGGTATGAACTAACAAGATTAAGCTGGCAAGAGCTGAGCCAGCTTAATTTTGACTCTCACCCACTCTTGAAAACAATTGAGGTTTTGTGCGTAATGCTAGCATCTTCGGTGTCTTTCATTTGCTTCGGGCTCCGCGATCAGACCTCTACTTTGCTCGTACCTTATACTAAGTTGATGCCCAACGCGATTGTAGTCTGTTGGGGTATTGCTTTCTGTGTTAGAGGATATATCGTGTCGAAAAAAGAGGGTGTAGAGGAAGAGAGAGCCGAAATGGGTCTCAAAGAGCTTGCGGCGGTGAGAAAATTGTTAACGAAGATCAGAAAAAAGAGAGAGAAACGAGAAAGGGGAGAGGGAGAACAATGTGGTGGACGTAGTGTTAGTGGAGATACTTCGCCGCTTGGGAAAAGAGGGAAAATGAAAAAAAACTTGAGGGTATTGAGCACGAAGGTCGAATTTGCGTTGAAGGCCAAGTCAGAAGTGATAATTGCACCTGTGTACAGAAGTATCGTTATCTTGGGAATGGTCTGTCCTCAGGCACTTTTAGCTCTTTACATGATCGATCTAGAAGAAAAGTACTACTATCTCTACGAAAGTATGAATGTGTTCGTGCTTTTCTTGGCAGTTCTCCTTTTCAATTCCACATTTCAGGATTTCTCTGTAAAGGAGAGTATTCTGTTGGTAGTAACGCCAGTGCTCGGGTATGGTTATACATTTTTGAAGGTACAGGTGGGTGATTTCGACCTTATCACTGCCCTCTGGCACACTGCAAACTTTGTCTGCGTTTGCTTCGTCGTGTTTTTGCTGTACAAGAGCAAGAAAAGTCTGAAGATGCTCTACACACAAGAGGAGAAAAATGACCACGTGGTCAATAATGGATTCGTCAGAGGGATGATCGGGGGTATGCCGGCTATGCTCTATTTAACCAGCGAGAGTGTCGGGTGCATCCTGAGGAACACAGATATGATCGAGGAGTGCGACAGCCTGATAATTGGTGACAAAGCTGTCAACTTGCATATGCTAGCAATTTTCGTTTACGGGGTCAATTTTGTACCCTTGACCGTGGCCACAGTGCAAGAGAGTTTCGAAAGCTGGATCTTGAGGGTTGTCAAGATGGAATTGACTGCCAGTGAAAAGATTAAGGTCTCTCTTTTCGTTGTAATTAGTTTCATTGTTCTGATTTTATTTGGATCAAGAAACAGCGGGCTGCAGATATCTATGACCTTAGTGGCGTATAAAGTTATCCAGATTGGTTGGCTGGCCGTCTTCTCCTATGAGGCATACTTGATGAGGTGGAAGACTATCGAGGATAAGCTGGAGGAGTTAAAGATTGCGAGGAGTTCTCTCAGTGAGGATGATCGGCTTAAGCTTTCCGGGAGGAGCGCAGACAGCAAGTTCCTCTTCGGGAAGAGACTTACCAATTACAAAGTTAGCAAAGATAAGAAGTTCAAAAATAATCCCGGCGTTATCGAGGGCGTGGGTGTTGAACCGGAGTTGGATGAAGAGTGTATTGACTTTAATCCAGGCCTTATGTAATTGAGTGTGAGATGTGCATGCAGAAAGATAGGATATAATACAGCTAAAGACAGCATCTTTACCCACACAGAATATCGAGCATAAAAAGAATGGCAGAACGATTTTGTGTAAAACAAGCACGCACAAAAAGTGAAAACCGTGTAAACTTGTGCATCTACATAAACATTTAATTTCTCAGGAGAGAAAGTAACTCATTTGCCTTTTTCTTGCCTAGCTCATGATCCGGTGTTTTGATGAGCTTCTGGCAAGCTGCCCTATGCGAGGCAAGGGGGTAGTTTCGCCAAGGCTCTTCTTTCGTCCACTCTCGGAGCAATTTGATGCAAGCCTCCACGGGCATAGTAGGATCTTCGATAAAGTGGTAAGGGAGGTACTGGTCATCCACCATGTACTCAGGAACTATATCGTGCTTCCTCTCCTCATCTTCCACTCGAAAGGTGAAAAATAAAACTCTTCTAGGTATATCATTCTCATCTTCTGGGACTTGCTTTGGGCCTGCGTGCACAACAGTGTGGTCGGCGATGAAGAGAGTTCCTAGAGGCCAAAGGATCTTCTCCCGAGGGTATTCTTCCGGTTCTGCGGTAGTACTCCCTCGACCTGGACTTTGTCTTCGTTTCCGGGAACTAACCCGTCTAGGCGATTGCTCCTGTTGTTGTTGTTGCTGCTGCTGGTGCTGGTGCTGGTGCTGCTGCTGCTGCTGGTGCTGCTCCTGCTGCTGCTCCTGCTGCTGCTCCTGCTGCTGTTCCTGCTGCTGTTGCTCCTGCTGTTGCTCCTGCTGTTGCTCGTCGTTTTGTTTTTGCTCCTGCTGTAATCTTTTGCCCCCGTAGGGCGCCATCCCTTTCATTAGCTCATCCCGACTTCGTGCCATGTCAGGGGCGAACCTCAGCACATTCGCGTAGCGGCTCGTTGAGTTGGGATCAATCGACAGTCTCTTGAAAGCGTCAGAAGTTGATATGGGTGGCTCCGAAAATACCAAAGTCGGCGCGGCGGGGGTCAGAGTAACTATTGCTTGATACTGACCTTCTACAAGGTCTACGTGAGGGATCTGCTCCTTAGGAGCGCCACAGAGGACCAGCTTATCTTGGCTGATAATTATTTTACCCCGGAGCCCCATCTCTTCCCTCGCAGCTCTCTCGATCTCATTTTCCACATCAGAGGTGAATTTGTCGAAGGTTTTTTTCAACTGCTCACAGTCACCGAACTGGAGCATCTTATTTTTGCTTTTGAAACAACTCAAGAAAGATTTGCCGTTTATGTGCAACTCGGTGCGTCCACCAAGAATCGGGGACAATTTTTCGAGATTTGAAGGATTATTGATAAAGTGGGTGATAACTAAGTTGATGTCTGGGTGGACTGTGATGTTATTGGTGAGTGCTGTGGAGGGGTGTCGTTTTTTGGGGGGAGATTTAGCAGCTGTTTCCTTAGATGTTTCCTCAGATGTTTCCATGGATTTCAAGGGAATGGTGAGTGCAGGAGCGGAATGGTCATCCATGACAGCGGAGTCGGGGTCGGTGCCCGGGAGGCTAGTGATTGCGTCATTGGTGAAGGAGGAGGAGATTTCGACTGGCTCATCAGTGGATTGATGGGCAATGGGGACAGAAGGACCAGCGATTTCCGTGGGATAATCTGGGGTGTCAGGGCTAGGAGAACGGGACCGCTTCGGCATAATCGATCGATCAGTAACCTGCGGTGAGCCTATTGACTATCGTTGGACAACAATGACTAAGGGGGCGCTGGGGAGTGGTTCCAACAGAGTAGAACAGCAACTTTGTCAACGGAGTGATTTTCCAGATATTCTTTCTTGATTCGCCTTCATTGGGCATAAATACGAAAATGTCGTAGAGGAAAGGCCTTCCTAAGTTAAATTATATTGAATCCAGTCCAAATGGGATGATTATATTCATTCTCTGGTAAAAAAAAAGCAAAAATTCACCAAGAACACAACTACCGACACAACCACCAACAGAACCCTCCCAACGCAAGTTCAAGTTGGTCACGATATCGGTAGGATGAAAAATCCTATCGCGTCCGGTCTCGGTGGTCGAGGAAAAGCGGCGTCTTGGGCGTTTGCCTTCACTGTCGTGGGTGGGTACTCTCTGTATTCTAATATGTCAGGCCGTATCAAGGAGTTCGGCAGTAGTGATCAGGAAGATTGGAATCAAAAAATTCTGGCAGCACAGAAAGGCGGCCAGGCTAGAAAGGGGGAGGAGACTGGTGCAAGTAGTGGCAGCAAAAAATGAAGATGCAGTGTGTTTTCCCATCTCCAAACCGTATCTTTGGCAGCAAAAAATGATAGATGCAGTGTGTTTTCCCATCTCCAAACCGTATCTTTATTATCTTTCTCTTTATTATCACGGCCATTCATCAAATCAGTCGACCTTCTTCTTCTCAATATTCATGTACTTCCTGCTGTTTCTGACTAGAAGTGCATAGGCAATAAAGTGTTCGATGCAGGTGTAGACAACGAGCCAGAAACAAACAGCAGCAACAGAGTTCTTGAACTTGAGTCGGTCAAGGACTTGCTGTCCGTCGGTGGTACAGGGGTTGCCTTCTATGATGTCCTCGCAGGTGAACTGCACATCGGCAAGTTCATTTACAGCGAGACCCTCGAAAGCAAAACGCATCAAACTCAGATACTGGACCCAAGTCAACCAGCTCGGAAGACTCTCAATGTTGATGTAAAATCCACCAAACAAAATCATGACAACTACCGCAATTGGCCCGAATGCCGTCGCAGCTTCAATGGTGGGGCTGACCACAGCAATGATCAACCCGAGAGCAATGGCAGCGAATCCGATGAGAGCAAGCAGAATGACAAACACGATAAAGTTCAAAACATCTCCCTGTCCTAAGCCCACGATCCAAAAGACAATAGTCCCAAACAAAATAGGCCCAATGAAGTTGAAGGGTACCTCGCCGCAGAACTTGGCCAAATAAAATGCGCTGGCGCTGTAGCTCTTGGCGGCTCGTTCTCGCTCGACCACAACTTTGTCTGCGGTGAAGCTGTTCAAGACGCCAAACATATTGGAGAATGTTTGGTTAATAGTGAAAAAAAATAATACTCCGACCCTGTCTTGGATACTCTTTTGATCATAAGAGGTTTCACTGTATATCGCGCCCAACACGAGACCAAAGAAAATGCTCCCGAAGACCTTTCCCCCGATAGCCATTTTGTTTCTGCTTGTGACAAGGAGGGTTCTCTTGAAGCAAAGGCTAAATTGCTTGAGCCAACTTGATTGGTACCCGAAGTTATCATCTGCGACGACATCAGTGTTGGTCGTCATAAGTGAAGCGCCTTCTTGCGGAGTGTAGGTCGTCTCCTTCTTGGTCTCGGACTCTGTTTGCTCCTCTGTTCCTCCTCCTTCTGCCTCCTCCAAAACTTCTGCCTCGCCGTTTCCTTCCCAGGTCTTGCAAAGCTTCTTGATTCGATCCATACTTTCGACTTCTAGCTCCTTAGTTCTGAAGTCAGGCGAGACCACGTCCAAAAAGTAGTCTGCAGGGTTGAATGTTGTGGGGCACTCGTGCCCCTGCTCTGTGAAGTACTTGATGGACGCTGATGCATCCCCATAAAAGACGCATTTTCCTTCTGACAGCAAAAGTAGCTTGTCAAACATGGCAAAGATGGAAGATCTCGGCTGGTGAATGCTAGCAACAACCGTCCTCCCACTAGTGCCGAGCTGGCGTAAGCAAGACATCACACTCTGAGCCTGGAATGAGTCCAAACCGCTCGTGGGTTCATCTAAAAACAAACAACTCGGGTTCTTGATAAGCTCCACACCAATGTTGGCGCGTTTTCTCTCCCCCCCGCTCACGCCCCTCGTTCGAGCATCTCCGATAATTGTGTCCTTGCACTTGATAAGTCCCAGCTCTTGAATGATGCTCATGACATACTTCTTCTTCTCGTCAAAGCTCATGTGCTTGCTGAGCTGGAACTGAGCGGCGATCATGAGCGTTTCAAAAACAGACAACTCTGCAAACATGGCATCATCTTGCATAACATATGAGGTGAGCCTGTAGAACATCTTGTCGTCCACTTCTTTTTCGTTTACCAGCAGTGAGCCCGTGAGCTTTGCATTCGGGGTGATCGGGCACCTCTTCGCCAGAATATTCAGGAGGGAGGTCTTGCCACTGCCAGTAGGTCCCATAATGGCCACCACAGACCCGCTGACAGCTTGCCCAGAAATGTTTGTGAGGATCTGCTTGTCGGTCACCGTTTTGGTCTTCTTGTCTTTGGACGAGATTGAGTAGCATACGTCTTTGAATGAAAGGTTGATTGGATACTTGTTCGCTGATGCTGATGCTGGTGCTGATGCTGATGGTGTAACTTGCTTCAAAGACTCAGTAATGTCACCTTTGACGAGGTGAGGCTCACTGCCAGTTACTCCGTTAGTGTTGCTTGGAGTCTTTAGTGACTCACCGAGCTCGATATCTTTTAAGTCGCTCATCTTCTTGATTTTTCCGGGACTTGGGTGGCTCCAAAAATAAATAAAATTTTGGGAACCCGACAACCCGATTAGGACTCGGATGACCAAAAAACGAAAAGACAATTTTTTAGATTTCTCAAGGATCGATCTCATCACTAACAAAGATGTCACACATATTGACAACGCATTAGCGTGGTAAATTAATAATAGGCCGCATCAATGTCTCTTTGCTCAATCTTTTTTATCGTCGTTATTTGTCTGCACTTATTTAATCACTATCGCAACACACAAATTTCATCCCTGTTCCTGTTTTTGACCCCTAACTGATCAACTGATCCTGGGAGTCAGAGCACTGAAGTAGACACCCACATTCATCACATTATTAGCGTATGGAAAGACTCTAACTGCCAAAGCAAATTCCACATCAGGGTGCTTGCAACTGTGGATGCCTGTAGCTTTGACCTTGCTAACAATTTCACTGATGTCAGTGAAAGCAAAGGTCAAAGGCAAGCCCTGCATCTCCCTACCCCTTGTAACCATCTCCAATTTTCCCAAATGCTCCGCGTGTGTCATACTCTTTACACCGAGTTTGACATCTTCGAGGTCTCCAAGCAAGGCTTTGAGCCGATTGCTGGCATCCCCCTTGAAACTGGTTGGGCCCCTCCTCCACCTCCTGATGTCCCTCTTCAGAGTCTCCGTCAATTCGTCCTGCAGCTCCTCTGCAAAGAGCTTGTTTACAGGCCTATACTTCAACACAGGCTCCTGTATGCTAGGCAATGGGTTCATTGGCGCAGGGAAGACGTCGCTATAGAATGTCTTCCAGCACTTGGTATCATTGACGTCCATGCTCATCTCGCAGGGTTTCCCACTCTTCTGAACATTTGCGTATATGTTCTCTCTGGTGACCAAGCAACCGATCATAGTCATCGGACACCGCTCGTCTTCCTTTGCGTACGCAATTCCGCTGCTGGCGTTCCACAGACTCACGTCGCCGGTCTTTTTGTCCCTCCTCATGACATAGACTGTGTCTCCCTCGGGAATGCCAGTGCCAATGACAAGGAATAACTCTGCCTCGCAATCGGCCGGGTTGGTGTCGCTGAGGTGCTGGAAATAATTCATCAACAAAATGGCATGTTCCTCCCAGTCCCCAGCCAATATGTCCAAGAACTGCTGGCTCGTGCACCACATGTCCGTATCCCCAACGAAAGCCTGCCAATCCTCCAAGAAGGGCACCAGACTGACAAAGTGGGCACACTTGATGACCGTGTCCATTCCCGGTGGAGGGTTCTGGGGTCGTAAGTATCGGGGCAAAAACCAGTTGCACCCGTGCATGTCGGGGGCCAACACCTGGAAGGTCCTCTTCTTCATTTTTCTGCTGGCTCTTTGCATCCTCTCCACCCAGTGGATTGCGTACTTTACCAGCTTTTTGTCTTCCTTGCTCACATTTTGCGGCTGGTCTTTCGGAGGCGCAACCAAAAGCGGTTCTAAAGTTGCTAATATCTTGATGTAAGTTGCGCTCTCTGCCTGGGCGATGAGTTGATTGTTGTTTGGCCCCCCAACTTTGTTGGCACCCCCCCCCCCTTCCTCCTTGGCCCCCTCGTCACCTTCCCCCTCGGCTTCTTCTCTGGCATCATTTAGGTACGCTTGTTCACTCCCCGGCTCTACGACCGCCATGCTCCTCCTCTGGTAACCCAAGCATACATCGGGTGCGTTGAGCCGAAATGTGCCCTCGACCTTGCCCTCCATGTAGATAGTGCTGAAAGGTATTGTTAGGTTCCCTAAGAACCGGCGCTCGTTCTGTACGGTAATCTCGTCCTCGTAGTACCCGCCCATATCACCAATATCGGTGTTAATGTTGTCGAACAGCATGATCTCCACGTCATCTCGAACCTGTTGCAACTGAGTAGGGCTGAAGTCCCCCATTGGAGGCCTGAATGGAATGTCCAGTGTCTGCTTCCATAGCGGCGCTACCCCCTCTACGGGCCTAGTCCTGTCCGTATTGTCCTGAAACTTGACTTCTACAAACGAATGGACATGCTCAGGATCATCGTACACGCCTTCGTCCTCCTCATCCTTCAATCTCCTCTTACTCCCCTTACTAGGACTACCTCCCCTCTTCGGGCTACCGGGGGGGGCTCCTCCCCTAGTCAACCTACTCGGCACGTTCCTGGCCCCCACTATTGTAACCAGAAGCCTGCAACTTCTGACAAGTGCCGTGACAGCCGTTCGGCTCTTGACTGCGGGTCTCAGCCCCCTCTTTCTCGGCGGCACAAAGAAATCGGCAATGGCCCCAAAGTCCAGGTGGTAATAGACGAAGTCCGGCAGAGTGCCCTCCTGTATAACTTCGCTGTAGTGTACCTGCCTCTTTCTCCTCCTTCTCTGTTCTGCCTGCTTGCTATCCCTCACCCTCTTGACAAAGTCCCTGATCTTAGTTTTATCGACGGCAGTCCTTTGGTTGCTTGCATCGTTTTCAATGTCCTCATCCTCCGCGTGCTTCCTCCTCTCTGCAGCAAGTAAATTGCGGTATTTCTCGTCTTTTTTTATGATGTCTTCATTGAGTGGGATTGCCGCGCTAAATAAGCTTGGCTTCGCCTCCCTAAGCTTTAGGAGCTGGTGTCTTCTAGGTTGCTCAAAGGCGTGAATGTTCGTGTAGGCCGCCCCTGTAGCCGTGCCCCCGGCACTGGGAGCCTTGAATATCATTTCTATTTCCCCTTCCAGCGTCCTGAATACATCCTTGCTCTTCTGACTCGGAAGCAACATGTCCTTAAGCCGGAACAAGTTTGCGTTACGGGGATCGTTGGGATCGATGGTCGACAGCTTGGGCAACATCTGCAAGAAGTCTCTCTCCCTGGCGAAATCCGCAGGTTTGCTCTCGTGATCTGTGTCGGCATCGATTAGCCTCTGTTCCATCTCGCTGCTCTTGAGTCCTTGGAGCCTTCCCGTGTGGGCATCGAGAGGCCTGTCGGGAAGAAGAGGGGCGATTTCGCTCCCCTTGCCTTCATTTTTTTTGGAACTGTCCTCATTTTCGCCCTCCCCATTCCTGCTCGTCTCCCACTCCGCCCCCACCAGCACCCCCCCAGACAACCTCCTCATCGCCTTTTCACCTTCCCAATCGTAAGGTGAGCTGTTTGCAAATTGATACCAGCTGATATAAGGCGCCAAGCTGTGGATTGTAGTACCGTCATGTGCGCTGTCGCTCCCAGGAATGGTGATCATACTACTACTGATAAGCTTGTCGTTAAGTATCCCCCTGTAATTGTAAATTTGCACGGAGATGCTCTGCGGTCTTCGCAGCAGCCTGCATCTGAATCTTTTGTTAAAATTGACGCGGTAGCTCGGCCACTCCAAGGCCTTGGCGGACGTCTTTCCCACCGTCTTGCCATTGATGACAAGCTTGCAATAGAACTTGTCATCTGTCACTCTCTTCCTCCGGTTCTTCTCGGCTATGCTCTTGCAATCTTCTGTCCGGAGGTATTGTTCGTCGTTAGTGAGGCGGAGCATGTAGTCTTTTCCCTCTTTTGGAAGAAGGAATTCGCTCGCCTTGAGCAACATATTGATCTTTGCCACCTCCGCGTCTTTCTTCTTCCTGGTCTCTAGCTGCAGATCCGCGAGCATGTCCTTGTACAGCGGCGAGTTGGACTCGATCTCGTGTTTGTTCACTTCGTCGAATTCGGTTTTCTCTCTGAACTCTTCCCTCACGGTGGTGGCTTTGGAGATCCAGGGCAACACCTCCTTGAGATCCTTGATGACGTCTTTGAGCGTCCTGGTCTCTACTCCAGCGTCCTTCTTTTTCTTGGCAATGAGCCGGGCTTTGATTCCTTTCGCGACATTGCCGGCGTGAGTCCCTCCATCGGCGTCCATGTCCCCGTCGGTATTCACTTCCCGGGCAATAAGACGGGCGGAAGTGCAGGTGTAACCCTGTTCTTTCCTCTCCGATTTAAGCTCCTTCCACTTCTCGTACAGATCGCGGGTAAGTTGTCTGAGCTCGTGCTCCTCAGTAAGGCGGAGAGAAATTGTTTCCATGATGTCATCGTATAGGTTCCGGAGCTGCTCAGTGTCGTCCAGGCCGTCGTCATTTGCATCGAGAACACCGTCGCCTTCGGCAGGATCAAAGTCATCGCCCATAGACTCCCTTAATGCAACGGCCTCGGCGACGAGAGCGTCGAGTCTCCTCGTAAGAAAAGTGACAACTCCAGTTTCGATGTGACTCTGGTATTTGCCGTACAAAAGTCTTAGCTGGCTGAAAATGAGCTCTTCATTGTTAAAGTCCGGATGATCGTAGAGGGCGAGCTTGGGGAGCGATATGACGAGCTCTGCACGGTTCTGTTGATCTTCCCTTTCTCCCTCCCCAGATTTTCCACTTACGCCGCTCTTCACCTTTCCAGTCTCCACGTCGAGGTACGCGTTCTGCTTTTTGAAACCCCCATCAGTCGTCGTGTCCGGCCTGTGACTCCCTGGCACCACGGGATCCTCCCCTACCCGAGGATTTCCGTCGCTCGTAAAGAATGCCCCATAATCACTTGGGCCTCTCGCTTTATGCATAACATTGAATGTCGCGCTGTCTTTGTTTTTGTCAGCGGCCCCTTCGCTGGCCTTGGGGTCGTCTGACAACATCGGGAGATCACTAGCTCCATCAACTTCTTTGGCAAGATCGAAATATTTTTTCCTTTCTTCGAGTTCTGCGTTAGCCTGAGCGGCATCCCTCTTCATCCTGCTGTAAAGGCGTCCCTGAGAAGTAAGAGAGGAAACGCCGTGGGGCCCCTGAGGTACGAATATGCCCTCTTCCTTGAGGAGGGCGTCGCTCTCGTGCAGGCCGTCATCAGGGAGAGGTGGATCTAGGGGGGTGCCAAACATTTTTTTATTGAAGTTCTGAGACGCTTTATAGAACCAACTTTCCCGCCGCCGCTTTTCCTTCAGAAGGTTGAACTTCTCGATGTCCTCGCGATCGCGCTCGGTCGATAGACCTAGTGAGGACTTTGTCGCTGCGAAGGCCTCGGGTTTCCAAAGGGAGCTGTCAAGGTTGTCCACATCTCCGTTGAGAGTTGCGAGGCCGAACACTATGAGATCACATTAGATCGCGTTAGGTCGTGCCAGGTCATATGAGGTCGTGTGTGCCGTAGTTGTGTTCGCGATAGTTGGTGGAGTGAGCTGTTTTGCGGTAAATTCATTTGCTTACGCAGCACCGAGTAATACAGTTGCATTCCATCGCAAGTGGTTCCATGCGATGACATAGAGGTGATTACATATACACGCCGCTGATAAAGAAGAATTTTAAACGACGGCAAATCACTCACCTCGCATTGGCCTCCTAACAGCCATCATTACATCCTCATCCATGAGGAAAGTCTCACTAACTGGAACCTCCTCCCTCTCTTTCTTCCTCTCGACAATCTGTTTGTTGAGCTCTCTCTCTTTCTTCTTAGCCGAAGCCTCGGCCATTGCTGTCGCCCTCCGGCTCCTCATGGCGTCGAGCTGACCCTTGTTTGGGGTGTCAACATCACCACCTGCTCCCGGGGTGCGGGTGCGCTGCTTGTCAGGGGAGCGGGAGGAACGCATTCGCTGCCGCATTTCCTCCAGACGCTTCGCCTGATTACTCTTCCGATCATCATCAGCCATTTTTGCCGCCGGAGAAGAAGCTATTTGTTTACAAGTGGGTCACAACTTGTCGGGCCTTGGAACAAAGTTCAAATTTTTGGAGGTGCTTTGGGAGTGGTTGAGTAAAGGATTTATGTGCAGTAAGTAGCACGGCTATTTGATAGGTGCGTAGCTCCAAACGAAAAAAAAACCAAACAAAAGGAAACAGATGGTAGTTACATTCAAAAATTTCATTTTTATTTTTTTTGGGCAAGCGAGAAGCGATCAGGATTTAACTTCCTCAAATTTCCTCCCATAATAAATAATCATGAATTAAGAAAGAGAGAGGAGGAGATAGAAAAGGAAGGAAGAGAATCCCAGCAGAAGATGTCACTTCCTATAACTGTCTCAGATCGCCATGCTAAGTTTATGGAAAAAGCGCGCCGGCTAAACAGAACAAAGCTGTTCCTTGGGACTGTAGACAAGGCGGCCAAGACCAAGTTGGCTGGGGAGATCGCTGAGGCGGATAGGAAAGCGTTGAACATGGAGGGGATGAGTGGTAGCACGCAGCTATCGATAAATAGAACCAGCATGCGGGATATAGATTTGAATCAGGGGGTGCAGAGGGATGGGATGCTCAGCCGTGAATTAAGGGACTTCAAGAGGCGCGCGGAAGAAAGGGCGGTGAGAGAGGACAAGCGTAATGACGCGATCCATACGAGCGATGGAAAGTACGCCACTGACGCGAGAAAGATGTTCATTTCAAAGAGCTACTACGACGACGGAGGTGGAGATTTACAAAACTTTGGCGCAGACAATGATGATATCAATCGTCGCAGCCTCAATAGGTGAGAAGATTTGAAAAGTTTGCCGAATTTTGCACTCGATGTAATATGCCAATGTTCTCCATAACTAACTCTTTTGTGATTTTGATTACCTGGAACATCAATGTGTTGTTCTGTATATTACACTCTCGGGTTCTTGGTACTTTTGGTGGGCAACAAAACAGCCGCTCGATAATTGCGCATGAACATTCTAAACACGCTCACAACGTCGACATTGAATCGTACTTTGATTCCATTCAACTTTCCCGTACCCACAAGGAGGAACGAGGTCAGCTGGACTCCAGAACGCTCAAGTATCACGACGAGCAGCAGGAAAAACTGAAAGAGCAGATGATTAATCCTGATCATGAATACTTTGAGAGGCTTAAGAGGGAAGAGGAGTCGCAGAAACGGATTCAGCAAAAGACAATGAAGACTGAAAAGGGTGTCAAAGGTCGGCGAAACAAGAGAGGGTATGAGGACAACTCTATCGCCATGGACTTTTACTCGGCAGGCAACCCCCTCCCGATGAATTTCACCCAGCAGCACTTGCTGAACCCCACACTCCAGAGGAACCACGGCAGGGATTATGAGGAGAATATGGGGGCCGCATTGGCAGATAGTGTGCTTAAGGATGTGAGAGAGAAGTACTCGGTCAGCGCGGTGAGAAGCATGTACAGAAGGCGGAGGGAGACGGAGGAACAGGAGGGGAGGGCGGAATTCAATCGAAACAAGGAAAAGTTGAAGCCGAACAAGAAGACCCTTGAGTGGAAAAAAACAAGAGTAGATGAAATGCGAAAAAGGCGGGTTGGGAAGACGTCTGATTTGGTGAAGGTTGAAGAGGACGAGCAAGCAGACACAGGAGGCGAGGAAGAAACTGTCCGCGTCAAAAATGTCCACCTAATCACAAGTCTCACTATGAAGAAATTATCGACCGACCCATATTATAAGGTAGAGAAAGAGAATGAAGCGAGGGATAAGTTGAAGGCGGGGATTGACGTTATTCTCCGATCAAATAACATTGAAAACGGGGGCACGGCTACTGACAGCAGATTGGCTTTGCAGTTCTTAGCTAGTGGTTTATTCAGAGAAATCGAAGGAGGAGTGATTCCGCCGGCTGAGGAGATCGTCAACGATGGCGTTCCAAGCGGAGAGTGGCAGATGCTGCTGGAGGCAAAAGAAGGGGCTGAGAGCGAGAACAAGATCAAGCTGATGAAGTACGAGTGCGTGTTGCCAAAATTCAACAATGATGGAAACCATATTCCGAGAGCTTCGACGGCATATATTTAAGCTACACGGGAAGAATAATTGAAGTAGAAAATAAAATTGAGTTGTGCAGGAGAAACAAATATTTTTCTAGTCTACTTCAATACATTTTTTTTAACTCATTTCGAAGCCTGCTCCACTCCTTATTGAGAATAAGAGCTTGCTTTTCATGATGCTCCTGCTGCTGTAAGTGGGTAGCTTTAGGGTGTTGAAACAAGTGCTGGCGCTGGGCAACTTTTCGCTGTCAGTATTTATCGCGATCCGCATGATGTTGAAGCTAGGATTCATACTCTGGAAACCCAGTGGTGGAGGCCTCTCGCAAGATGTAACAAACTTGAGCAACAAACCCTGCTCCTCAACCGACATTTCAGCTAAAATACTCCAGAACCACGCGATCCTCTTGTCAATAAAAGTGTACCCGCCCATGTACTTCGTATTGCTCTTCATATCCTCGACGTCGATCTTTCCTCCGCTGGCCCCGCTAATGAGAACCTGTAGCTCTGGTTCGTTGAAAAGTTGCAGCCAGGACTTGTCGATCACGCTCCACAACCCCTTCCCGAACGCCTCGGCCTGCTTTCGCAGACGGTCATGAACATGGTGTTTCGCCACTAAGTTGATGTATCTGTGCTTGTTCTCGTTCGTGACATCGATCTCTTTTCCCCCACTGATGAGCTCGACTACCGCTCCTGATCCAAAATCGTCATCGTTGACACTGAATGTCAGGCAGAGATCTTCAGCATCTCCCTCGTAAGTCTTCAGGAACATCAAATTGTTGTGCAGTTGAGGATCCTTGGTGGCAAGGTCCGGAAGGATGTGCATATAATTATAGTTGCCGCGAATGAAGGCCAGGAAGAAGTGTGCGAAGACTGGCTGGATCGTTATTCCTTCGAACAAAGCCTTGCCCAAAATTTTTCCAAGAAAATTATAAAGCTCCACCGCGTCCTCACCATGCGCAGAGAAGCAACTGGGGTTAGGGAAGAGCGCTCCATTCTCGTCATTTTCAATCGCACAGAACAGAGCGTAGTCAGGGGAGAAGGCAAGGGCGCTCAAATCACACCAAAACTCCTTGAACAAACCTCCCACGTCGATTCCCCGTTCCATGACCCCAACCTCGTTACGATAGCTCACGACAATCCGCTGCTTCATCCTTTCCCCCAATGCGTTTAAGTACCTCATCCCGTCCTCCAAAACCATACCGCGGGTTATGCTTACGTTGATTCCCGGCCGCAAGTTATTGTTCGCATTGCTGCCCTGGATGGACTCCCTGTGAGTCTTCACGATGCACTCAAACAATTTAAGGCGCTGCTTCAAAGGAACAGCGTATGGCATGACTTTGAGGATCGGCAGCTGAAGCAGCTGAACGAATTCCTCGAAGCGCTACATCCGGGTGACGAGAATCGGTGAGATAGAGTGAGATAGAGAAGGGAGAAATGCTGTGTGAGCTGATGTTTGATTTTAACGCCAGCCACGCCGAGCCGTTTGCCGGCTTTGACTTACCTTGCATCTCTTCAAGAGAGAACTAAGTTCGTCATTTTTAATCATCCACAGGTCGGTGCTGCCCAATGGCTTCCGACTGTGACGCGATGAGAGGTCGCTTAAAACGCTCGCATTGCAGACATTCAGAGATTTTCCGAAGTAATGCACCGCTCCGGGTCTGTCTCTGTCTCTCCCTTTTTTGCTATCCCGGCATGATTTGAAGACCAATTTCTTCAGCAAGTTGATGACCCGCCGAACGTGGTGCAACGGTAGCGGATTCCCGGTCTCATGAATTTCAGCGTCATCCGTGATCATGAGTGAGTGACCGAATGACATAGAAAATACTTGAATCAGTGCGAGGGAGCGGACCACGCCGAAATTACGCTGTTCGTACGATTTCGACGTCGCAGAGCCTACTATCGGGTTTTTCAATATGTAGTCCAGGCAATCGATCGAGACTAGGCTATTGCTGTCGTGGCGACTGCTTAGTATGATCTCGACGTCCCGCCTTACCTCGCTATTGCTGCAGATAATTAACCAAATTGACTTGAGGAGGTTGGTACTGAAGCACAGCGAGTTGAGCATGGTCGTCACATAAGGCTCTCGCTTCCTGCTTGCTTGCTTTTCGTCTACATCTCGTCCCCCGCCAACTCCTCCCCAGCGAGCAATGATTACGGAGAGTAGCAGCGCAACGTTCACGGGATGGTCGATGTCAATCAGGTCAGGGGTGTCGTTCAGGTTTTTGGCAGAGGTTGGAGAGTTTGAGGGCGGAGAGGAACTATTATGTGGTTGCTGGTAATTAAGTCGAGTAGCCACATCTCCGCAAGCTAGTTTGCTCGAAACGCTGCTAGTGTTCACCAAACCCCCTGGAGTCATCGTCTCTGAGGGCGTTTTCTTTTTTGAGCCTCCCAGAAGGGAAGAGATCATCGCAAGCGAAGATATTTTCTTTGAAAAGCTTGGTCGACGAGATCGAAGATCGAAGATCGAAGATCGAAGATCGAAGATCGAAGAT
>Ga0115556_1000305_pt1 | contig 32115 bp, 15 predicted proteins | sample COGITO_mtgs_1104_5_FD_87282 | JGI IMG/M metagenome (GOLD analysis project Ga0115556, IMG submission 87282) | Pelagic marine microbial communities from North Sea - COGITO_mtgs_110414 | ecosystem: Environmental > Aquatic > Marine > Epipelagic | place: Germany:Helgoland, sampling site Kabeltonne... | reverse complement strand
AAGGGATTGGGAGCTTTTTGAAAGGATTGTTGTAAGAGAGAGGAAGGAAATGGTTGTTGTGGGTTGTTTTTACTTTAAACACAGAGTTGAAGGCTCTCTTTACTTCCATTGTCTGTCGTCTTCATCATCGTCGTCGTTTCTCTTAGTAAACACCCGCGTTAACGTCCATAATGCTTATTCCCTTGTTATAAGTGCCTTGAAACACACAATATGTGTCATCGTTGGACTATAATCTGGCTAGTACCGACTCTCTTGAGAGACCACAGCAGCCCCCTGTATATAATTGACATATTCGAAACGATAAACCACGCACGGACAGCGAGAGATGCCCCCCCCACACCCCCTCCGACGATTTTGCCGTAATCGAGAATCCCATTGAAAATCCGGGGGGGAGGGAAGGACGTCTGTTGAGGGGGGGAGTTTCAACGGTGTCCAAGGAGAAAACATATGGGGCCTTAACTCCAAATTGACTTTGGTCCGGAAAAAAAGAACTAAGTGTCTATCTCCACTCTAGCAGCCGGGGGGTTGTGCTGAGTGTAACTTGAAAGCCGCCAAGCGGCAACCATTGCCATCCTGTTGACATGTGAAAGCTTTCCTCCTCTGCTAACCGCAAATATCTTTTATTTTACACTAAAAACTAAAAATCCAAAACTCCGAAAAAACGGGCAGCGTCTCGCGGCAACTACAATACTACTAGACGCCAAAATGAGAATAAAAAGGTTTTTTTCGTCTTGCCAGGAACCAAGTTGAATTCGCAGAGTGCACCTGCACCGGTAAAAAAGCGATAAAAAAAACATTCTCCTTTTATTTCCATACCTAAACAACAACGAACTTCAACTTTAACACTCAACTCACTCTGCTGCTGAACCTTAAGTGAAGAATGTCACATGGTGAGTTCGACCCCGGGCAGCTGACGATCTCGAAGAGCATGGCCTTGGGCCTCGATGTATCGTCCCCGCGCGGGGACAACGGGTACGAGTCCGACGACTCGGAGTGCGTGGAGAATGCCAACTCGCGCGCCGTTGACAGGGCGATTGGGGTTGAATCGGATGGGGGGTCTTATCGCCCGGTCGCTATAATCAGGAAATTGGGAAGTAAGGTTGGTGGATTGGGGTTGCTTTTGAAAAGTAAGAAGGAAAGGGCTCCGAGGAGGACTGTTGTACAAGCGCTGTTTGGGGGTAAGACCGCTTTCTCTGGTACAAAAGACACGATTGTGAGAGGAGGTGAGTTTGAGTTTGAGTTTGGAACTGCAGTACATCAGTCCGGTCCGGTCCGCGGCCGAGTCCAAATTTTCTCACGAGCTTTTCTCTAAACCTTCATTCGTTCATTCTCATTCGTTCATTCTCATTCGTTCATTCTCATTCGTTCATTCGTTCGTTCATTCGTTCATTCATTCATTCTCCATTTTGCGGCGACAGTTCTGAGCAAAACATCTGATCAATTCAAAGGTGGGTTAGGTTGGTGGTCGAGGCTGAAGAATTGGGCCAATAATGTAAGGTTTGTAGTCGGCGTGAACCAGAATATGCACAAGTTCAGTTTGTCTTTCCTCGATTCGAAGCTGGAGTCAGAGTTCGTCGAGTACTACGACGCGGTGAGGATCCAGCACTTTAAGAAGGCCCTGAAGATACTGGTGTTTTACTTGGTCTTTTTCCTGCTCCTGTACAGCTCCGGTTTGGGGAGGGACCTGGCCCTCGAGTCTGCCCTGCCAGACTTTGCGTATTACTTCGACCCCTCTTGGATCGTCTTGGCAGTGATCGTCGTCGCGGGGCTGCTTAAGCTCTCGGAGGGGAAGGGAAAGTTGGAGAACGTGTTCCTGTTACTGGTTTATACCCTCTTTTTCATGTTGGTTGTGGTTTCGTTCGTGCTCATGCACTACTCCATCGCGCCCATTTATGACTGTTTTGAGCGGTTCCAGGGTGCGAAAGATTACAGCCAGATTCAAAAATTATTGCAGGCTAAGAAAGAGCGGTTGAGTGCTTCTGAGATTGTCGAGGGGTTCATGAACGCCAGCGCGACCCATAGCTTTGAGGAAATGAAGCAGGTAGCGGAGATCAGTGTGTTCTGGCTTGTCACAATGTCGTGCGGAGTGTTTGCAGTAGTCCTCTTTTCTTTGTTGGATAGTCTTTTGATTATGAGGTTCAGAGCAGCGTTCTACCTAATGTGTACGATTGTAGTGCTGCTGTGGTTTGTATTCGGAGCCACCTCCACAGGTAGTATCGTGTACATGTTCACGATAATAGCCTCAACTATTCTGCTTAAAATTAGGCATGGTGAGAAGAATGACCGCAACGAGTTTGTAATGGCACTCGCCCACAAAAAAAAGTGGCAAGAAGAGATCGCCAAAGTCGAGAGGAAGAGTGAAGAGCTGAAGAAGAAACTCATGCTGAGCGAAGAACAGCTCAAAATCTGTGATACCGTCGAGAACAAAATTGTCGGGAACAAGAGGGCAGAACTCCGCCCTTGGCAGATTGATTGCGAACGGGACGTGCAGTTCGACAAGAAGATCGGTAATGGTGCCTTCGGAATCGTGTACGTTGCCAAGTTTGTGCGGACGGGAAGATCTGTTGCCGTGAAGCAATTGTTGAGCGATAGGGTGAGTGCACGTTTGCGTGGGCTTTTTTCTTTTTTCTTTTCCGTCCCGCTCGCCCGATATTAACAAACGTCGGACGTTCATCGCATCGCGCAGGTGAACGAGGAAACTATGGAGCGATTCTTTGGTGAAATTTTACTTCACAGTAGGTTACACCACCCCCACGTGGTGGTGATGCTAGGTGCGAGCTGGGAGGCGCCTAATTTCTGTCTTGTTCTCGAGTATTGCGAGCAAGGGGACTTGGAGACAATGCTCAAGTCGGGCGATTCGTCTGTTCTCACGTGGTTTACCCACAAGCTCAGAATAGCGAATGAGATCGCGCAGGGAGTGGGGTACCTCCATAGTCAGAATGTAATCCACCGGGACTTAAAAACTGCGAACGTGCTAGTGGACAGCAACACGAGAATGAAAGTTAGTGACTTTGGGGAATCCAAAATTTTGGCGGGGGACAACGTGAATATGACGACGGTCGGCACTAATTTTTACATCGCTCCCGAGGTGTTCAGGGGTGATAGTGCTTACGACACCAAGGCGGATGTATACGGCTTTGGAATTATCATGATCGCTCTGTGTGTTAAGGAGGGGTCATTACGAGATTTTTTTGTCGATCAGCTTGGTCGCCGCGTCAAGGTGAACGCCAATTATGTGTCGATTGAACAGAGTAAGGGGTGGAAGCCAAAGCTGCTGAACTTCGAAGGGCCTCTATCTGGAAAATTTGACTTGTCTCCTAACCCCGAGTTTGCCGAGGCAGTTAGCCAACTCATTTTGTCCATGATTGATCTCGACCCAGATAAACGTCCTAAGATGTCCTCTATTGTCTCGGCACTTCACAACCTCGATCGTTGGATTGCAGTTTCTCCTCCGATGTGGCTAGTCTCCCTTAATCCTGATTTAACCGTTGGGGGCACTGTTAACCACAGCAAAAGAGGGGTCGGTGTTATTCTGAATTTTGATGGCCTTGGACGAGTTCACATCTTATTTTTCGGGAGCGGAGAATTTCTAAATGACGAAGCGAACAGATACATCTACGACGAAGGAAGTTTCAAGGACAAGTTCACAGCAGACGATGAGAGCGTGGAGGAGAGAAATGGCTGGACCGACGTAAAAACCAATATTCACTCCATTGAGGGCAAAGTTTTGTCCCCTAATGCGCTGTTGAGCCGGTTGAAAATTAATTTAGGGGGCAGTAACAAGCACGTCCGGGGGCGCCTTAGCGTTTCCTACTCAGAGCCTAAAGTTTTTCCGCAAGCGGACAAACCTGACTTGGTGGCACAAAGGTCGCTAACACTTGTTAAGCGCTATCCCCACATGGTCAACAATATGAAGAAGAATCATGAAGTGAAAGGGTCGACGAATGCGAAGGAAATTTCTAACCCTAAAAGAACCTTTATGAGAAAGTTGACAATGTCGAGTAAAAATCTCCTTAAGGGCGGGGGGAGGGGGGGGTTGGATACAGCAAATACAGAAAGCAAGGGTGGCGAGAGTGGGGGGGGTACTCCAAATACTACAAATACTACAATTACAGCCCCTATTATAGCAAAGACAGCAACGAAGGGTGGTGTATTTACAGTTATCGAAAATGAATCGTGCCGAGAAAGTGAATCATCCCAACCAAATTCATCAGATCTTAGTGAATTTAAAGAAATCGAAGAGAAAATCAAAGGTGCAGGCGATGACATTTTGTTACTCGACCTCAAAACCAGGAAAAGAATGAGCACGATAAAATTGTCCCAAGAAAACCAACGGAGTTCTTTCCAACAGAGCAAGATGTACGAACTCAACAAGAGGAAGCACCTCGAACAATTCGCGAAACAGGGGAAGATTTCCCCCAGCTTCTGCGTAAATATTGCCTTGGAAAGCGGCGGAGAAGGGGCTGCTACGTTCGAAGATCACATGATCCACAAACTTTCCATCCTCAGGGAGGTCAAAAAGCAGCCGACAAAAAAAGAAAGGAGTTCTTCCGCCAGGGTGAAGGAAATTGAAGGTGAATGGGGGGAGGAGGAGGAGGAATTATAATGTAATGTGGTAGGAGCAAGAGTGTTTTTGACATTTTTTGACACTGACATGGCTTTATAATCTCAGTTTGAGTAACAGCGACACTTCCTTTTTCTAATCTGGATATTCTCAAGGTTAATGGAAGTTTTGCGATTATAATCGTGTTACCGCCATACCCCCGTGCAAGATAAGTTACCGACAACCAATTTAATACCCCTTATCGACAAAAACAAACCGAAACAAGCAGGAAGGGAAAACACATCGTCTCGCTCCCCCTGGCTGCCATGATGCAATTGGTTCCACTTTTCCTTCTATCGACCGCGCTGTCGTTTTCACCTCCAACTGCATTCGCGCCTCGCCTAATTCGCTCCTCCTCCCTCTCCTCTTCCTCCTCTGATAGTCTCGCCCCTGATCTCACAATTGAGACTACGACCCGCTCCCTGATTGAAGGTTCCTTCAAGAAGGTGTTTTTAGCAGGCAGCTCGAAGGGTGTGGGAAAGATGGTGCTTGATGAGCTCGTGAAGAGTGGCGTTGAGGTTGTCTCGCTGGTGAGGAGCAAAGAAGCGAAGATGGCCCTTGAGGGCATCGATGGGGTTAGTGTTGTGGAGGGGGACGCATTTGACTATAAAGGTGAGTCTGTCCTAAAGGTGTGTCTGCTCTTCGATTTAATTTGCACCTCTTCGAAATTTTATATAATTGCACCTCTAACGAAACTTTTCATTTTTGCTATGCCCGTAGCGTTGAGGACAATATGTTTGGCTGTGATGCTGTCATCACGACTCTCTCTGGCTCTGACCCCGCAACAGGCAAACTAGTTGACTATGTGGGCAGCAATAATTGTATCGAAGCGGCTGGGATCCTTGGGATTACTCGTGTTCTGTTGGTTTCGAGTGTCGGTTGCGGTGATAGCAAGGATGCAATTAAGGAGAGCGTGTATCAGCAGCTTGAGCCTGTCCTTAAGGAGAAGACGAAGGTAAGTTAGGTTACTGCAATGGTTGTTGGGACGAACAATTTCATTGATTCACTCCAAAAATATTGACACGCGCTACTCTACGAACGAATCCCCGAATAAAACGAATAAATATTAAACAGGCTGAGAACGTGCTGATCAAGTACTATACGAATACGAAGTGGACGATAATTCGGTGAGCTCAATATAGCCTAACAAGCTTCTTTCAGCGCTTCTTGCCACTCACTCTCATTTTTTTCGTTTCTATCATGCTGCTTCGTCGTTCTTGTTTTGTTTGTTCTTGTTTGTTTGCTAATGCACACTGCCTACCTCTGATTTTTTTATGTTGGCCTCTTATCATACATAGTCCCGGGGGTCTGAAATCCGACCCGGCGACCTCCACAGCTATCCTGACGGACGACAATATGGCCTGTGGGAGCGTCAATCGAGCAGACCTAGCTAAGCTTATCGTAGCTGCGCTAGCAAGCGAAAAGACGCATAAAAAAATATTGACTTGCGTTGACCCGGAGCAACCGTACGCGGGCGAGGATGAGAGACCAGCCCCTGCAAGTTTTGATTTTTAGCTGTGGAAGTTAACCAAATTTTTGTTTGGCGTTTACGGCAACACTTTATCGAAACATTAACAAACATTATTACAAATCAGTGGGACCCTTACTTTGCCTTGGTCATCGCAAGCTGCTCTCTGAGCTCCTGAATTTCTCTTTCCTTAGTGATCAACAACTCCTCGATCCTTTTACTCTCCCTTTCACTGGCAGTACTCCTAGCACTAGCAGTCCTCTGGCTCCTCGCACTGGCCTGCGCGGCCTTAAGCAACTCGGAACGGTTACTTCGATTGCTCTTCGCGCTGCGATTGCTCCTCGCGCTGTTGATGAATTGAGTGGCATCCATCTCCTTAACCATCTCCAAGGCAGGGACTCCCTTGCTCCCCTTGCTGCTGGCCCTGCTCCCAGACCTGCTCCCGATCGCGCTGGGCGGCAAAGATCGGGGGGTAGGCTCCTTGCTCTTTGGCTGCCGTGTATACTTCATCGACTGACTGTCCCCTGCAATCACCCCTGCCTCCGCCTGGTAAGCAGCCTCCACATAGTAGGGAGACCAATGAGGCTTTCCGCAACCAAAATCACGCATTCTATTCAGCTCTGTGTCGGACATTTCAATTAAGTGTGATCGAAGCTCATCATGTGTCTTAAATGTCGGGAGAGCACCGCCACCTGTATCCTTGTAGCGCTGTAAAGTCTCTGCGTTTGCCTTATCATCCTCTTCCGTCACAACTGAAAGGGAGAAAGAAGGGGGGGGGAAGTGAGTGAGTTTGTGGAGGATTTTTAGGAAACAGTGTTTGCGGGAGACACAAATTCAATATCTGCCACAAGGAGGAAAGCAAAAAAAGCACTCTAGGTATCCAAAACTTTCACTCAAAGAGCCAAAGAGAGAAGACGCATCTGTTCTCACTCACAGTAATAAGGACTCCATTTAGGTATTCCAAAACCGTAAAACTTCTTGTAGTTTTCGAAGTCAAGTGCAGGTGCACCTGATTCTCCCGGCATTATATTTGAGGGTGTTTATGTAACTAGAAAATGTGGAAATAGCCCCAACTTCGCCAACTTTTCTCGACGGAGGACGGAGGACGGAGGACGGAGGACGGAGGTGACCGACGGAAGGTGAAGCTCGACAAATTCCCAACAGCAGCATTTTTAAGCAATAAAGAATGATCGCGCCCCCGTCCATCCACCTCGCACAAAGTATGGGTTAGCCCAAATGTACAATTAATCTCAAAAAAAACTCCAAGGTTACTTGTTAGCTTGACGACGAGCAAACCCAGGATATAACATAACATACATCCCATCTCTCAAACCACACTTAAAAGAAACCGTGACTTTTTTCAAGAAATAGCTACTTTCTCTTTTGCTTAAATTACTATAAAAAGTCACGACAAAAAGTCACGACACTGCCCTCCCTTCTCCATCACTGCCAGAGACTCCTCCACAACCCTCCTTGAAGTCGTGCTTCCCCACCACCTCCGCTCTTCCTGGAGGAATTTCTTCAACGATCCCTTCAAGCACTCTTTCGCGTATAAGTAATCAGTCTGCTTGCATTCGCCTCCTCCAGTGATAATTTTTGCTGCTCCCAAAGCAGCACCGATACTAATATCGCCTGTCTCACTGTGAAGTGCAGTAATCAATCTTCCTACGATACTCTTCAAGGACCCTCCATTGACCCACTTTTCCCGCCCGACACCATCTCTGTATTCTAAATCCAGCAAGGATTCACCTATCGTGTTGTTTTTGCTACCGTCTACATCAACGACTTCCTCCATTATGTTGTTTGCACTATGACTTGTCGGAATTCCAGAAAGATACCTAAAGTGCTTGCCCAAAAATATGTAAATGCTACTATTGACTGCCGATCCTCCTCCAATATTCCCACCAAATGAATCAAGAACCCTGTATATCGACGCCAAGATGCTCGAACGGCAACAGAGCATGAGATCCCCCACATCACCCCCCACATCTCTTCTGCAACAAACATCCCAGAAATTGAAGAGCAGCTTGGCCCTTCGCTCGCTAGGATTTTTACGCAAAATGTGAGTCAAGAAACTTAATGAGAGTGGAATTAAGGCATGAGGAGGAAGTTCAAGGTTATGGCTGATGGCGCTGCTGCAATTATTCTGGAAGACATCCCTTGTTAGTTTGCTTGGGGCACGAGCTGCCGATTCCAGAATACGCTGTTGAAGGGAGTTCACCACTGATGTGAGAACATTGATGCCGCTATTTTCTAGCAGCTTGGTAGTCATTCGGTTCCATAGCAAATCTATGGAATCACCGTGCTTGGCTGCACTGGGTAGGAAATTATTTTTCACCCTTCCACCTCTGTACCCATAGCTGGAATTGTTGTTGTCGTTGTTGACACTGTTGCTCGAGCCACTGGCGCTGCTGCTAGTAGCGTTGTCGTTGTTGTCTAAAGGCGTGCTGCCTTCGTGCTGGCTTCCAATTAGGGAGATCTCGACGTTTGTTGGTACCGGGGCAACCCAAATAAGCGCCTTGATGCACGCAAAGGCGACTCTCTCGTCCCATCCCTGTGAGCTTAGCATGCTGCATGTATCAAGCGTCTTGCTCAGAGGTAGCAGTGCCTCCTCGCCCATACACTCTTCTGCACCAATAATGTTGCCTTCATTAACAGCGTTTGAGAAGGAGACGGATAAGGGAGTGGGGAAGCTTGCAAACCCAACCCTATCAATTGATTTTGCTTCCTCCACGCTTTTCAATGTTATAGACCTCTTCGAAACACATAACCTCCCAAGAGCTTCGCTTGCCCTCGCGCATAAGATGCTGTTAGATGAGGCAAAAAAAACGTCGGCTCCGGCGCTCGCAATATTTTCGTTCCTCTCCTTCTGTGCGATGTCGAAACAGCGTTGAATCGTATTCAAAGCTCGCTGAATCAGGCCTTTGCCATCATCTCGCTCTGCAAAGCTCCCCATACTGCCGCCACTAGACCGTGGCCGCTCTTCGGCGCCAAAAAACCTCTCTTCGCATGATATGCTGCTCTGATTACCCACTAACAGCATCACAGCCTCCAGACAAATCATCGGCCTCGGGTCTTCGAAAACCCTCAACAAACTCGCGTACAAAGCCTGCCATGTGCTCTCCTCAAAATCTGCCCCACCCCCAAAAACACAATTCCCAATACTCCTCAAAAAATAAAGGGCAGAAATGTCATCGCCAGCAAAGTGGGGGAGGCTATTCTTATTGACACTCTTGAAGTATGTGCAGCACCGAGTAGCAAACTGATTACGTCTCCCACTAGCCACAGAATTATTGCAAGTGAGCAGGTACAAACAGCGGCACGCACTCCTGCACACTGCAGGGACACTACTCATTACCCCTCCGAGAAAAAGCTGCTGAAACAAAACATCCGGCTGAAATGTTCCCAGAATCAAGGGGCTGTTGGTGTCGTCAGTTTCAGTGAGAAGACCTAACGCCAGCGCAGCATAAGCATTCAAACAGATCTTCTCGCATTTGATTGTCGACTTTTTTTGACTTTTAGACAGCTTCGATAATGTAAAGTCCTTGTTCTTCGCGTTTTCTGCTAAAGGAGTTGCAAGGAGACTAGCCAAGCGTTGAAGGGATCGGGAGACTGGGGGGGGGGTCGGAGATTGTGCACCAAATTGAGAGGGAGTCGATGGATTTGGCGAATTGCTGGGCAACCATAACCGTAACTTCCTGTTGCACCTAATGCCGGCTCCAATTAACCGCAATAGTGCGCTCTTCCGCTCTTCCTCCTTGTCACTGCTCTTAGCTGTCAACTTCTCGTATTCAATAAAGAAGTTATCGAGTGCTTTTTCCAGGTTTTTCAGGGTGGAGGGAACCCATGAATGCTTGCCTGACGACAAATTCACCGGCGAAGACGAACCCAAAGTTGGGCTCAAGCAGCGGCTTGGATTCCCATTGTTATGAGTGTGCGTGTGGGGAGGGGCCGGCCCCTCTCTCTTGCATTTCTCCATCTCATTTCCATAGTTGTCACCCACCAACAACTCAGAGTGCACCCCAACGTCGGTGAAAATCCTCTCCGCTAATAAATATAGTACGCCGAGCGGCTTACGCTCGCTCTCGCCCAGCGACATGCTGCTGACATGTAAGGTAAACTCACTCAGCTGGCTGACAAAGTTGGACAGAAGATATTCATTCTGATAGATTGCCACGGGTCCAAGCAAACTTGCGCCGCAAACACCGAAACAGTACTCCCCATAGGTTGTCCTTATGCAAAGAAGGAAATCCTTTGACTTCAGCTGCTTCTTGTGGGGTTGAGTTGAAAGAGAATGTGCAAGGCTTGTCAAAGAGGAAGTAAAGTGTGTACCTTTCACCTCCATTATTTAATTAAGGTCCATTTCCAGGCAGAGAGATGTTGTCAAAAGCTACTTGGTGAAATTTTAGCGCCTCCATTCCAATCAATCAACGTTTGGTTTCCCACTCCTTTCACCGCCTCAAAATCCACGGCGACGCTTTGTCACACTCCTGCGCCCCCAAATCCAATTGTTGTTTCATTTTTGATACCTTACGCAGCGATAGCTACATCATTCTCCACGTTATCCATCTCTCCACACTGACCCCTAGATTGACAGCTGTCCACTTTGCCTGTCCCCTGCTATTCGTGTGGATCGAATAATGTCCTTGGATGCCCCCTCTGAAAATCCTGCTGGTGGTGAGTTGTTCAGTAGTTCGGGGCGAAAGCAGCGAAAAGTGAAAAAGTTATTCGAGAGCTTTTATGAAGAAGGGGAGGAGGATGCAGACCAGTTTGATGAGGTGATAATCCCTAAAAGGAGGGAGAATAAGCGCAAGCCAATAAAGCCTGTGGGTGGGGAAAGCGCAATGGAAGTCGAGGAGCCCGTGATATTTGATGATGTGCCGCCGAAACTGCCTGCGCAGCTTTTGAGCTTGAAGGGGCTGTCTCGTTATTACAATGAGAAGGGTTTCAACGATGAGGAATATCCCACCCTCCGTCTGAAATACATGTTTGAGAAGGTGCGCATGGACGATGGCAACTATGCAATTGATCAGATCATTGGACGCCGTCCCTTTTTGGCTTCGGTGCGTGATGAGGTTGAGGCTGCCTCTCAAGAGATTGAAGAGAGGCGTGAGGAGGGCAAAATGTCCAAGACTGAGGCGAGACTAATGCGTGTGCAGGCCAAGAAGAATGCCGCTCGTAATTTCTCGAGGGATGCAAACGGCCGCGTTGAGTATGAGTATTTGATCAAGTACAAGGGACAGAGCTACAAGCACCTGGAGTTCCGGCGCGCTGGCGACCTCAATAGTGCCCCTGGACAAAGAAAGAATATGCTTAGCCGCTACCTGAAGAAGCTCGACCACCCGGATGCGAATGTCGAGGAACTGGAGGACTGTGAGGTCGATGAGTCATTTGTGCAGGTTGAGAGGATCTTGGATGAGAAAATCGAACAGGTTGAGGTTGAGATGACTGAGCAAGAGATCAGGCAGATGAAGGAAGAAGAAAAACAGGAAAGGCGCATGAGGTCCGAGTCGATCGCGTCAGAGAAGTCGACTGAAGGAGATGTGGACATTGCCGGGGCTGACAAAGAGAAGGGGGAAGAGATGTCACCCGAAGACGACGCTTACTTCAAGGAGATTGAGGATCGTATCGCAAACTCTTTCAAGGTTCGAAAGGATCGAGCCACCGCCAAGCGAACAAAAAAGTCGGGCATACCCCCCAACATCTCCTCGGAGGCGGCCACCCTCATTCAAAAGATGATTGACAACCCTCGTTATCCGGCCTTCTTGGACACTGAGAACCCGTACGCGGACGGTCTGTCGGACCAGAAACCCTTCCAACCCCGGAACGCCTACGGAATTTTTGTCTGGGATAAGAAAGACGAGTATAAGAAGCGCTTCCCTGACTCTGATGTAACAAAGGTCTTGGAGGAGGCTTGGAAGGACATGGATGACGACTTGATGACCGATGGCGAGCAGGTCAGCAAGCATGAAGCTTATGAGATTGCCGAAGAGGTAAGTGTTATTTTAGCCCAGATGTTTGTCTCGAAGACCCGCCAACCCTGACCACTCGACTTGTCAATTGACCCCCAACACTCCACTTCCCCCCACCCACTATTCCGTTCTACTCTTCACGCATAGTGGGAAGAAAAGCAGTATAACGAGCACATGATTTTGTGGGAAGACCAAACAATTCCGTCCAAAATCTGGCAGCCTGTACGGAGGTGCGAGTTGTTGCTGAACCACTTGACTCGCGACGATTTCGCTGAGCTCTTTCAGGATCCTGTCGATACTAGCATTTTTACCGACTACGAAGATGTACTCCAGGCAGCAGCAGGTAACAACGAGCCGATGGACCTTATGACCGTGCGTGAGCGTCTCGACGAGCGAAAGTACGGGCAGGAATGTGCCGGTTTTGCGAGAGACATGAGAAAGATCTGGAAGAACTGCAAGATATACAACAAACACGGAACTGCCATATGGCACGTGGCTGACTACATGAGCAAGCTGTTCGAGCGGCTTTACTCCGCTTGGGTGATTGGATTCCGTGACGACAGTACTGCCAAGTGGGCATTGAAAACGTCCCGTCCTTGGGAGCCTACTTGTAGGGGCTGCGATGGCAAGTGCGAGTCTTCCATAGCCAACCCGGCGAAGGAAGTTGTCGAGTGCGACCACTGTAATGCAAAGTATAACATTGCGTGCCTCACTCCCAAGCTTAAAAAGATCCCCGCTGGAGTATGGCACTGCCCCCGTTGCCAAACTCTCGGGATGGAAGCCGAGAGGCTTTTGTCTCGCGTTGACGAGGATCGCTGCAAGCACAAGTGCAACGAGGAGGAGATCCCTAAGAAATGGATTGACCAGCACATGTACCTTGTCAAATGGAAGGGCCTCGGGTACGCGGACTGCACCTGGGAGACGGAGTCGGATGTGGGCGACAGCAATGCCATCGCTGTATTCAAGAACAAGGATTTCAACAGACCTACGGAACCGACCTTGCTGAACCGAGACGTTGAGAGCGCCATCGCCGCGGTCCCTTTCGTTGCTCCTCCCGAATCTGCTTACAATACCACTCTCGGTGATGTGCACGGACAGCTTCACGCTGAGCTTTACGCCCAGGCAAGAGCACTTCAATTCTCGAAGAGAGGAGACCCCATCCCGCCTAAGGTCTCCTTGCAGGCGGGGTGCTACAGCCTCAACAGTAAGACTCTGAAGAACTCGGAGGTCGCCGATATCCTCAACGACATGATTAACTTGGTGACCCACGAAGAGCGCCCGCCCTCTGGCCAGTCAAGTGTTCCCCAGCACATTTCTGATGGGCGAGTGGAAATGTCTCGCCTGGAACCTATTGCCCCCTGCCTTGTGGGAGAGTACGATATCGTCATCCCTCGAGCCCGTGAGGCGGGCCTCGGGTGCCGCTTCATTGACGACGAGGGCAAGTTCACCTTCTCAGAGTTTACTACGTCTGAGGACGAAGCGGGCTACCTGCAACGATCTGGCTGCGTCAAACCGGGGGACGTTCTTATCGGATTAAACGGCGTTTCGCTCGTTGGGCTTCCTTTCGCAGCGGTCACCGAGATTCTCAAGCAGGGGACTCAAGTCAACTTTATCTACTTCCGTTTCCTTTCCTCAAATTACAGCCACGTAGAGGTCAAATTCACGTCGATGGGTGAATTTGGTAGTTCTCTCCCTGAAAGCTTGAATGAAAAGTTCAAGTTTCACCGCAAGACCGTCTTATACCAGCAAAATCTGGTGGAGAACGGGACCATCCCATTTGAGAGCCTTAACGCCAAGGGTGTAGCTTTGGGCTGGGGCGTTAGTTCCGCTCATGTCAAATTGGAAACCAGCGGTCAAGTTGGTCGAATCGTTGACTACAACAGTTCCACCTCAATCTACAAGATCGAGCTCTCTAACTCTCAGAATAAGGCCGTTCTTGAGCCCCCCAAGATTGTGCACCTCCCCCGTCAGTCTTTTCTCGTTGAAGGGGAAGATTACAACCCGAGACCGGACTTCCGCAGAAATGGTCGCGACCGAAAATTTGTGAAGGCCTTTTCGGGAGCCGATGTTGGAGATAGTAGCGACGATGGAGATTGCGAGGATGCTTACTTTAAAGATAACTTTTACGATATCGAGGAAAAGATTGCCATGGCTGCGAGCAAGGGCAAGGGCGACAAAGTTGATGGTGGTGACTTGGAAGGAGAGCTGACGGACATACCTATCATGGATCGTGAAATCAAAACTCCCCTGGACAGAAAGGAATTTAACGAGCTTCCACCTTTATCTAAGGTTGTCGCTGGCGTTATGATTAGCGAAACTATGGCCAACAAGAATGACTTTCGCTCCTTCCCTGTCGACAAGAGATTCAAAGAATTGGCTGCCCAAGTCGGAACAGCCAAAGGAAACGGGAAGGAAGTGGACGACAGTAACGCTTTTGCCTACCAGGCGGACAGGTCGAAGCGCGGTGCCAAGAAGGTGGAACAACTTCACAAGGAAACGCTCCAATCGATATGCGTTTATGCCTCAATCGCTGCCGCCTCCGCTGTTGTCGGCATTCCCGCCCGTAAGATCAATCAAGCACTCTCCCAAGAATATGTCACCGGAGGGGATGGCGAAGGAGATACAGCTGGCGGCTTCAAGTGGAGGTACGCTGCGCCTGGCACGGAAGTTACCAAGGAAGTTGCTCAAATGGGCGGCCGACAGCGTAACGCCGAATTTGTACACAAACTGTACGACTACGACAACCAAAACAAATACAAGGGAGAGCATACTCTCCGCGACTACCAAGTCGACGGTCTTAACTGGCTAGCAGAGAAGTGGTACAAGAGGCAGAGTTGCATTTTGGCGGACGAGATGGGTCTTGGAAAGACCGTCCAGATTGTTTCCTTGATTGAGCACTTGCACCGCGTGGAGAAGATCGACAAACCTTACCTCATCGTTGTTCCCCTGTCGACGCTCGAGCACTGGCGTAGGGAGTTTGCTGGCTGGACTGACCTCCGTGTTAATATATATCACGACACGAAGCGGGAGTGGAGAGACGTCATGAGGGAATACGAATGGTACTTCCCAGATCGACCTCACACTGCCGAATTTCTCCGTTTCAATGTGTTGGTCACCACCTACGATACCTTGATTGCCGACTTTGACGTGTTGCAGGACATCCCTTTCCGAACAGCTATCGTTGATGAGGCCCACCGCCTCCGCAATAAGCACGGGAAATTACTTGAGTGCATGCAGGATCTTAGCCGCCTTGCTACAAGCGTCCACGGCTTCCAGCTCAAAGTTTTAATCACTGGGACCCCTCTCCAAAACAATGTCAAGGAGCTATGGGTGCTGCTCAACTACATCGAACCGCAGCGCTTCCCCGATTATGACGCGTTCCAGCAGGCGTATGGAAATATGCAATCGAAGGAGCACGTTGAGGAGCTGCAGAAGAAGATCGGTCCCTTCATGCTTAGGAGGGTTAAGGAGGATGTCGCGAAAGACATTCCAGCTAAGGAGGAGACCCTGATCGATGTTGAGCTAACGCGCATACAGAAGGCTTACTATAGGGCAATTTTTGAGAAGAATTATAACTTCTTGTCGCAAGGCAACGACGCCCCTAAGTTGATCAACATACAGATGGAACTACGAAAGTGCTGCAACCACCCCCTCATGCTTTCTAATGCTGAGGAACGGGAGCGGCAGAAAAGGATTGACGAGATAAATGCCGCTTTGCCTGAAGGTGCACCCAAGCCTACCCCTGAAGAGATGGAGAAGCAGCTGAGTGAGCACACACTTGTCAACAGCAGCGGCAAAATGGTGCTGTTGGACAAACTCCTCCCCAAGCTCAAGGAGGAAGGTCACAAGGTCCTCATTTTCAGTCAGATGGTGAAAATGCTTAACATCATTGCGGAATACTGCGACCTCAGAGATTTTAATCACGAGCGGCTTGATGGGAACATCACCGGGAACGAGCGCCAGAAGTCTATAGACCGATTTAACTCCGAAGAGGACAGCTTTATCTTCCTCCTTTCTACTCGAGCTGGTGGCGTTGGTATCAACCTGACCTCAGCTGACACTTGCATCATTTTTGATAGCGATTGGAACCCCCAGAATGATGTCCAGGCGCAGGCTAGATGTCACCGCATCGGGCAGACCAAGGATGTCATGATTTATCGCTTGATTACCAGCAGGAGTTTCGAACAAGAAATGTTTGACCGCGCCAGTAAGAAGCTGGGATTAGAGCAAGCTGTTCTTGGATCGTATCAAAAAGACGAAGAGGACGGCAAGCCGACTAACAAGGAGCTGGAGATGCTGCTCAAGAAGGGTGCTTATGCGCTTATGGAAGATGACGATAATAATGACGAGGAATTTGTTAAGGATGATATTGACAGCATTCTGGCCAAGCGGACGAGGACCCGAATCGTGGAGGGTGCCAAGACGTCAAGCTGGCTTAACAAGAGCGGTCACAAAGTCACCAAGAGCAAATTTACCGGCGATGGGGATAGCGACAAAGTGGGCACCGGCCAGGTGGATATTGATGACCCTGAATTCTGGGAGAAGGTGATGCCCGATTATGTGACCCCTCAGATTGTTCTGACGAAGTACGAAAAGTTCTCCAAGAACTATAAGAGCAAGAAAGAGGCCGAGATGGACGACGGTGACTTCGATTCAATCGAGAAGCAAGCTAACGCCCTCATGTCGGACATTATGAGCGTCATGAAAGATGTTTGGTCGGCTATTGATATGGGCACGCTGGAAGAGCAGGTTAAGTCCGACTCAAGCAACATCCTGCTCAAAATAAGCGTTGATAAGAAGCTTTTCAGCGAGACGCAGCGTGAAACGTGTCGCAAAATGCTTGTTCGTCTGGAGGGCGAGAGGGTCAGGACGTGCCGGACCGATGTTGGTGGCGGTGACGTCACGAGAAAGAGGAAGGGGGGCGGTTTCGACGGGGATGATGGGGGTGGCGGGGGGCGAAGAAGGAGGGGAGGAGGGAGAAAGAATAGGCGGATGACAAGTGATGACCAGTATTTGCATCACAGCGACAGCGGCGACGAAGGCGGGTGGGATGGATACGGCATTGACGGTCCCAAGAAGAGGAGGAACCCTGGCCTGTTCAAGAGCGAGGTCAAGAATATGACTGGCTGGGCGGGTGCAGTCAACAAGAACACCGACGTTACGCAGTTACAGTGGCCAGAATTACCTCTGCGCAGCGTGGACCGAATCATGAAGTCCATGATGGTTAAATGCAGGCGGTTGGACAAAAAAAATATGAACATTTTCTCCAAACTTGACACAGCGGGCCTGGCGGACTACAACAAGGTCATCCAAACACCTATGGACTTTGACACTTTGGACAAGAACATCTCCGAGGGGAAGTACACCCAAAATATGGCTCTCTTCAGAAATGAACTGCTGCTTGTTTACTCTAATTGCATCAAGTACAATAAGGAGCAGGGGCCGGTGGCTCTTGAGGCTCTAACACAGCTAAAGCGAGTGCCGACTCTCTTGAACGAAGCTGCTCTTTACCACGACACCTTTCTCGATGCTGAGGGAGTGGCAGTCGACTGCTGTAGCGACTTCGACGATGAAGACTTGAAGAAGGACAGCGACAGCGACGAGTACACTGAGGGTTATGGCGAGAAGAAGCCCAAGAAGCGGAGGAAGCGCAACGGCAATCGGAATTTGAACAGCGCAGGAGTTGGGTTTATGCGCTGCAAAGACTGTGCTGGCTGTTTGAAGCCTGATTGCGGGATGTGCCCCAACTGTCTTGAGAAGCCCAAATTTGGGGGCAACGGGAGCCGAAAGAAACAGTGCTATGGCAGGAAGTGCCAAGAGCCCAAACCGAACGTCACGGGAGGGAAAGGGCAGAAGGGCAGGCCACAAGGCTGGAGGAAGGATGGCAACCATGTCGGCGACTACAAGAGGTTGATGGAAGAGAAAGCCAGGAAGGCATCAGAGGATGAGGCGAAGAAAAAGGCGAAGGCCGAGGCTAAGGAGGCTTCCAATGGTGGGACTGACGGTGCAAATGGCACGGAGGCCGGAGGGGCAGGAGGTCCCGTCACCCATCCGGCTGTCGTTGGTAACGGAAATGGCACCGATAGTAATCCTGCTCCTGTGGTTAAGGCAAAAACGGTCAAGCTGAAGCCTCTTGGACGACCTGCAGGAGCTCCAAGAATTTTTGATCTCGGTGCTATTCAGGAAGAAAAGCTGCGCCTCGTCGGCGATAAAGGCTACAAGAAAGACAGTTATGATCTCCACAGACAGTATTGCACACAATTTGGCGATTGGACGATGCCTCTTGAGATCGCTGAGGCCGATGCTGTCACAAAAAGGAACGAAATATGTTCTGCCATTCTTGAAAGGCTAATGAAGCTAGATGAGAACGACCTTGTATTTTGGGAGACACCAACGGAGGACGTCGCGCCTAACTACAGAGATGTTGTTTCCAATCCCATGAGCTTCAGCGTTATCTCTACCAAGGTTAAGAGTTACTCGCAGCAAGCTAATGGACTCGCCACCATGCAGAATGACCTTCTGCTGACTTTTGATAACTGTGCAATTTACAATGGGGAGAATTCTGGCAGTGAGTTTCTGGAATACACCGTCAGTTTCTTGCTGCAACTGCCCAGGATATTTGCTGATGCTTGCATCAGAGCTGTATCGGGACAACGAGAGGAGGGTTAGGATGGCTTGAAAGGTTTCTCGGCCTGAAAATTACTAGGCTCTAGAGCGGCTGTAAAATTAATGAAACTTAATTGTGGAGTGTTACATGAGTAATGCGTGCGCGCGGTTTTTATTCTTAATTGCAGTGTCAATTTCTATCTTTACAGTCAAAGAAACAACCTTGGGCGCCAGGCCAGGTGCCAGGTGCCAGGTAGTTGAGCTCAGAAGGTGAAAAAAGCTTACAATCCTAAATTCTGCACAAAACGCTTTGTTTGAATTTTCAAAGGCATCAAGGTAGTCGTGGAAAACGTCTAGCTAGCGAATCAGCCAGAAAAAAATGACGTCTCGGCAAGCCAAGAAGGCCGGCATGGGACGATTTGGCAACAACAACTCCCCTTCCCCAACCACCATGAAGCAAAACAAAAAACAAGATCAAAAGAAGAAATCCCCACTTCGAGGACGCACTGCAATTAATGCTCCCGGAGAAGAGAGTGCACTTGAGAAGAAGATGAAGCTGCAGCAGGAAGCCAAGGTGATCATGAAACGTGTTGCCCAGATCACAGCAAATTTCAACAACATCATCAGTGAGGCCACGATGTTAGGGGAACAACCGTCTTCACAAGATAGTGGAGATGTAAATTTTGGTCCGCTTGATGCTCTCGAAAATCCTCAACACCGACAACAGCAATCGAATAAATCGCAGTTGTCAACTGCCTCATCTCAGATAGCACCACCAATCCCTAAAACAAAGGCGGATCTGCAATTTTTGGAGTACCAGGTCAATAAAGGTAAAGTTACGATGCTTATGGTTGACCATGAGAAGCTCGGGGTCGAGAAAAGCAAGCTTTTGAACTCGCTAAGGGATTGGTTCTATTTCGAAAACAATAAGTACCAGGAGAACTCAGCCCCTCCTGATGATGGTTATTACGAGAGTGAAAGCGATGAAGAGAAGTACGATATCTATCAAGGGTCGTACATTACGTCGCTACGCGATGCAACGGCAGATGTTAGCGGGGCAGCTCGAAAGTTGGGCGATACCAATGAGGTCACACATAAGAAATTCGCGTCCACATTCAATCGCATAAAGCGTCTCTACAACGACAGTCTACAGAAAAGTACTATTGCAGACAACTCAAACCAGTCTGAATCTACTGACTACGAATTGAAGATTCGTAACTTCGAGAAGGAGCTCTTGGACCTGTCTATGGAGCTCGCGCGTGTCAACGAGAGTGCAATCCAAGAACGTAACGCCAGCAAAAAGAGGGAAACGCAGATAAACACCGAGTCAAAGCATTCAGGTGTGCAACTAGCAAAACTTGAAACTATGGTTGCCGAGCTAGCTGCGCAGGTAGAAATGCTCGAGGCGCAAAAAAATGCAGCTGACACAAAAGCGAGGACCCTCGAACAAATTGTGAGGGAGCCTATGCTGGCGGGCAAGTTCGGCGGAGGGGGGAATGGGGAATGGGAAAAGGAGAAAAATGAGCTGGAAGAAAGGCTACGAGCATCGAATCTCAGCAAAGAAGCAATCGCAAGTGAACTGACCCAGAAAAAGCTCAGGCTAAGCGCTTTGGAGAACCAGATGGCCGACGTCCAGCAGAACACTCAAATGCTTATCAAAGCTGCTGTGAATAAGGCCAAGAAAGAAGGCATGGAAGCTGTTGGAGAAAACTTAAGGAAGCTCGAAGCGCAGCTCGAGGAGTGTCAAAGGACGTCAACAGATTGCCAGGATAAAGAAAAGGAGGCACAAGAAATGGCGGCTTCTCTCAAATCTCAGCTCGAAGGCATCGGAGCCGAGAAAGACTCCGAGATCAAAAAGTTGAAGTCCGAATTGGCCGAGAAAACCACATTGTTGGAATTGAGCGAGAAAGAGAAAGAGAAAATGAAAGAGAAAGAGAGAGAGAAAGAGAAAGAGAGAGAGGCGAGTTTGTCGGAGAGGAATTCATTGAACGAGAGTAGCGGTAAGATCGAAGAGCAAAACACGTTGTTGAAAGATCAGGCCAATGAAATAGAGAAGCTTAAGAGCAAGATAGAGAAGGCAAAGGAGGAAGCTAAGGAGAACGAGAGAAAGCTAAAGAGTGCCGAGGAAAAGAAAAGCAAGCTTGAAAGCAGGGTCGAGGCTATGGAAGAAGCAAAAGTCAGCGCAGAGAAAACAGCGGCAGAAACACATGCTTTGGAGGGAGGAGGGATGAAGAACGAAGAGGCCAAGAAGGCGTTGTTGGAGGCTAATGCTTTGCGACAACAGCTTAAACTTGCCGAAGAGGCACTTCGAAAGAAAGAATTCGAGTGTGACACAATTAAGATGGAGCTAAGCAGTGCAAGGGATGAAATTGGACAAGTAAAGGAGGAGCTTGTAACCATGATCGATGAGAAAAGAGACAGCGTGGAGCTGCAAGAGGTCGTGAAGCAGAAGGAGGCAGATGAAATTAGTAGGAAGGAGAAAGAAGCCCAAGCCCAGGGTGAGCTTGCTAAGGAACTGGAGAGAAGGAGCACTGAGTTAAGCGAGAGGGAAGGATTGACGATGAAAAAATTGAGTTATTTCTGCAATTTGGTGGTAGAGCAAGTCGGAGAAGGCGAGGAAAAGGGTGAGGTTGTTCTTAAGGGTGAAGAAGAACAGGTTTGGATTCAAGCTGAAAAGGACTTAATTGCCTTGCTTGCTCGTAACACTGTCGCAGAAGTAGTCCCTCAAGATAGGGCTGCATACGATAGAAATATAGCTATGCTCGAAGAGAAAGTCAGAGAATTAGACGGGGGGAATGTCAACGAAATACGCGAGCTACAGAAACGGCTCAGTGACTGTGAAGGGGAGCTGAGCACCGCGGAGGCTCATGGTCACGAGTTGACTGCCAAGAATGCAGAGTTGAGCAGAACCGTTGCAGAACTTGAGAATTTGTTGAAGAAGAGCAAATATGGGATTGAAACGCTCATGAGGGAAGCGGAGGGTCGAGGGGAGGGTCGAGGGGAAGAGGGAGGGGGAGAAGCTGCCATGAGGAGTTTGAGGGACAGTTTAGGCGAAGGAATAAGCGCTGTAATGGATAAAAACAGCGAGGCAGCGGTTGAAATAAGCAACAGGAGGCGTATCACGGCTATGGAAAGTCTTGGGAAAGTAAAAAAACTGAACAGTTTCAAGGCAGCCCAAATGAGTAGGAAGCGAGAGAGTTTTGGTGATGATGAGGCAACCGGAGGCGTTGTGGGGGGTGATAAGAAGAGCCGAATCACCTTGCTGAGAAACGTCAGTAGCGGCGTTCAGAGTGGCGTTGGAGGTGGAGGCGACGGAGGTGAAATGGGAGAATGGGAGGGCAGGCAAGGAGGTGCGAGAGGGCGAGATGCCTTGGAGAGCTTTGCAGAGGGGGAAGGAGAAACAGAAGGAGAAGGAGAAGGAGAAGGAGAAGACCGTGATTCGGGAATTTTTGAGTCAGTGAATGGAGATAATGTCAGCGCACAGGATGATTTGGTTGATGAAATTGTTATACAGAGTGCTAGTCCAGCTTCGTTGGGTGGATATGGCGACGGCGATGCTCGCTTATCACCCTTCGGCGATGGCGGAGACAACGGTGACGGTGGAGGAGACAAAAGCGACGTGGGTGACAGGAACAATGGCATGGCGGATACTGGCAAAGAGTCGTCGTCGATATCAGCGATAAAGAGGGTGGGCAGCGGACTCGGGGGCTCCATGAGTATTGCTATGAAGATGAATGCCAGAAAGAAGCAAAAGGCTGCTGAGGAGGCTAATGCGGAGGCTGAAGCTAAGAAGGAGGCAGATACAGAGAGGAGCAATGATGACAATGCGGCCGTTGGAAAAGGTGCAGGAACCACCTTCGGTGAAAGACTAATGTACCATGGGCTTAAAAAGCAGAAATCCGCGATCTTCGGTGCCATAAAGCACAGTTCTGCGGCCAATCTCGTTTCACAGATGCAACAGCGTGCAGCCGCCCAGGAAGAGATTGATAGACATGAAAGAGAGGCGAAAGAAAAACAGGCAGAGCTTGAAAGGGCTGTCATGGAGTCGCAAAAACTTAACCAACAGATTAATACAGCCAAGGAGGCTGGAAATGTTGCTGTACTTGCCAATTTGGAAGAAAAGGTGCTCGAGGCCGAGAAGAACAAAAATGAAATTGAGCAAAACATTGGTTTACTGAGCAGTGTCATAAAGGGTAAGGCAGAAGAGCTCGTCGCAACCGAATTAGAACTCGATAAAATGGCTGAGGTCGAGGATTTTGACAAGGAAATGATCAAAAATATGGAGCATGATTTGGGAGCGCTAGAGAAGGTCAAGAACCTCAAAGAAAAGGATCGTGGGAGGGCAATCGAAAAAGGAAATGAGCTCATCCACAAGCTTGAGGTGAAGCTGGAGGATAGTAAGAGGTGGGTTGGGGAAGAGGAGGCCGGGGTAGAAGGAGGCTCCGTCGTCCATCTTCCCGTTGAGGGAGATGAAGAGGGGGATGAGGTGAAAACAGGGAAGGAAGATATCAAAATCATTGAGAAGGTTGTAATCAAGGAAGTCACCGAAGAAGTGCAGGTCGATGATAATGGCGGACGTAGCGGAAATAACAGCAACGCCGCTTTGGCCGCCAACATGTCTCATGTGCTTAAGAAGAATTTGGAAAAGGAGAAGAAGAAGAATATGAAACTCCGTGACACGATTGACGAGCTGAAAGGTGAGGTCGATAGCATTAAGAGTAAGCTGGAGAGAAGCAAGGAGAGGGAGGGCTTGTTAAAGATGGAGCTTGTAAAGGAGAAGGCAAACAACAAGGGAAATGAGAACAATGACCACGATAGCGACGGGGAGGCAAGCATCGATGCAAGCGTCGAGAGCATTGGCAGCTCAGTCGTCGTTCCCAATGAGGAGGAAACACCTGACCCATTCACCCTTGACGATTTGGACATGGATTATGACGAAGCATCGCTGGTTTCCGTGTGTGAATGCCGTGGGAGAATCGTCTTGAAGCTGGAACAGCTTGACAGTATTCTCGAGAAGAAAGTGAACCAGAGCAACCCGCAGCTTCACCAATTTCGGCAAGCTCTCGTGCAGATTCAAGATGAAATGATTTTGGAGCTTGCCCAGTTTGGAGTAGAGCCCTGCGCCGCTCTTAGGTCACAACTCGAAAAGACGTTCTTAAAGAGAAAGACCATGAATGCCTGGAAAGGTATGCTTGGCAGTAACAATGATAGTGATGATAAGAGTATGTGGGAACTACCGCCCCAGTTATCTAGTCTAAAGGATGCAATCGAGGCGGCTGGGGGGTGGAGAGCTGCTCTTTATTTAGACTCGGGAGACGTCAATTTGCGTTGTGTCATTGATAATTGGCCGCCGAAGGATCAAATTGAAATGCTTTTGGACGTGAGAGCATTCCTCGAAAGAGATGTTGCGGAGAAAACGCAGGCGCTCGATACCGTAGAAATTAAGAGGGAAGGCGAAAAAGAAAAGGTGAAAAAACTTGAAAGTGACCTTAAGGCCCTGAGAAAGAGCAGCAAGGCACAGATGATGAAAGCGAGAAAGGAACGGAAGGACGGTGATGGGAGTATTTCCATTGAAAAGCTTAACGAGGAGCGAAAAATCTTCGCTGCGCTTCATGCGAAAACAGCACAGTTCGCTCATGATATCTTAAAAATGAGTATGCCAGATGCAGACGGTAAAAGGGAATGCATAATTAATGGGATTAAAGAATTGGGGGAGGGTAATAATAAACGAGTACTGCGTAGCCCAATGTCCTCGAGACGGGGGACAATGCAGACCGTCACCGCCATCGGATGTGGAGGAGGATCGCCAAGGCAATCCATGCGTTTCATCGAACCTCCTAGCCCTGAGGCCTCATCTCCCGGCGCCTTCATGGATAATGTCGCAGAAAGGTTGAAGGATGATGGTACAAATGAGGAAGATGAGCTTGAAAAAGCGCAGGAAGTTATTGAAAAGAGCAATAAAAGACTGATGAATACTCGCACCTTCGCTCGGAAGATGTCTGTTGATCCCCAGGCTATGCAACTTCTCGCTAAGAATCCCAAAAATTTTGTTGAAGAGGCGATTGAGAGTACCGAAAATGTCAAGATTGAAATTAGTGGCGGTATGGACGCCATGGATAAAGCTTTGGAATCGCTCAAATCGTACAAGAAGGCGGAAAAAGAAAAGAAAGAACAAGAGAGCGGCCTCAAGGCCAGAGAAATCGAGATCCTCGTTGAGTCTCAGCTAGCGATGAAAAGGCAATACGACGCCCTTAGGAGCGACTATATTAGTGAGGATGTTGAAGATGTCATTTCAGCTTTGAGGGATAGAATAGGATTGTTGGAGAAGGAATTGTTTGACAGCAAGAAGAGGTGCGACATGATCGAAAATTTCCGGTTGGAATCTGACGAACTTGAGGGGGCGGGAAAGTTAGAGACTCTCGAGCACCTAATGAAAAATACCAGTCCAGTGATGAAGCTTCATAACAGTCTTGTGGTGAAAAAAATGAAAGTGGGTGACCAGCTAAACCGTATTACCGAGGAAATTCGATTGTTGAAATGCAAGATCAACACGGGGGGTCAGGTTAAGAAACTTGTGGAGCTGAAGAAAAAGGTAGCGAAAGAACATGAGAACTTGAATTTCAGGCTCAAAAGCGTTAAAGAGGAGTACGATGGGAGCATGAAGATCTTGAAGGATCTGTATGAGAGAGTCGGCGAGGCAACGACAGCATTGTTCGAGAATACAAGCTATCGAGGCCTAGTGCACTGGGCAAAGCTCCACGAAGCAAGAGTCGATTTGAGAGTCCATGATTCTGATGTCGAGCGAAGGTTGGCGGTCAATAGCAAGAGTATAGGTTTGACCGACGGTTTGGAGGGTGAATTAATGAAGAATGACGATGAATACAGGTCAATGGGTGCGAATTTCGGGGCTTCTCTTGGAGGGATACTAGGAGAGGTAAAGGAGGGGAGGAGGGGGGGGAATCACGGATTACTAAATATTCCCGGAAGGCCAGGCACCACTCCTGGAAACTATAATGAGGGAGGGGGGGGAGGTTCTTTTGACCGGCTGATTCTGAAAACGCCATCCCATGCACTGCAGCGCAAAAAAATGGCAATGGAAATCAACGGAAGTGACTTTGGCGATGTTGACATCTTGGCAAAAGCCAGTGTCGAAGATCGGAAGACGGCCGGTCGAGTGACTGATTTAGCAGCTGACCGGGAGAGAGAAATGGGAACGTATGAGAAGATCGATCTTAACAATACAAACTATGTCCTGCCACCAACAACATCGTCCTCCCTGGGAACTACTTTATCTCCCCAAAAATTGTACAAATAAGCTGTAGCTTAAATGTTTTACTGCTGCAATTTTATAGCTACAAAAATGCTTACACTGTGTTCATAATCCCGATGCTCCGGCCCTTTTGTTCGGATTCGCTTCTTCCTCCTCTTCCTCTTCATTTTTCAGGAATTGTTCATCACCTGGGAGGTGAATTATATCGGGGTACCTAACCTGTATCTCTTTGTTGGCGTCGATATAGACCTCGGGGTCAGGGTTCATCCGCATTAAGTAGTCCTTCTTTTTTGAGCCTCGTAAATACGCTATGAACCCAATCTCGCCCCTTACCATCGAGTTTCTTTCCCTCGTCAGCTTTTTATATTCTTTCATTCGTGCATCCTCGAGCTTCTTTGTCTCGCTCTCTAAGATAAACGCCAATTCATTTTTTTTTTGTGTCCACCAGGCCGATCCCATAATGTTGGCACACATAGAAGTCTGCAGGCGAAAAGCGGGGTAAAGAACTGTCGGAAACTTTTCATGAAGGGCACAAAATTCTCCAAAATCGAATTTTCCGTCACCGTTAAAGTCAACACTCTGTAACGCATGCATCACATTTCCCTGCACTCCATTCGCGTGCAATGTGTTTACAAATAGTTCAAGTTCATCCCGATCTATGTAGCCATTCTTGTCCTTGTCAAAAATAAAAAATGAAAAGCGCAGAACATCTACAACTTGAAACATGGCAAAGGTACAGACACCTTGCACAAACTCGCCAAACTCAATGTTGGCAGTATCTTCCGTGTCAATCAGATCAAAAATCGCCTCCCCAAAAAGATTGCGCTCTTGCTTACATATCTCTGAGAAAAATGTTTCAATTGGTATTATACCCACCCTATCACGATCAAACTGCCGGAAGATTTTCCAGAATCCAGCAATGTCACGTTTCTTCAACAGCAAAAGTTCAGTAACTTTCTGTATTCGCTCGTCTGCTACGGGGGGTTTTGACTTGCCCACTCCCATTCTTAGTTGTTGTAATGGTTGTGTTTTGGGTTGGATGCGTGAGTATGGTTGGAGGTTGGGTATGGAGGAGGGGGGTATTTTTTGTGAGAATAGGGGACAATGATTATGAGTGGATCGTCATGTTCTGCTGAGGGTCGGGGTGGATTTATCAATGAAGAAGTAAATGAAGATGAAATGAAAGTTTTTCCTTTTGAGTTGGCTGGCAAAATCTCAGACAACACACAACACACAAGAGAAAAAAAAATTAAAGGGGATGTTCCCAAAATAACTGTATTTCGATTTTATATCATTACCGAAGCATTATCAGTGATTTCTCTGTCTGCTGCAAACGATAAGCAATTTTTCGCTCAGATCCTTCAGCCTTTCCTTCTCACACAACAACAACAACAACAACAAACAAAAAACAAAAAACAAAAAACAAAAAGGAAACGGAGGGCACCTTACCATCAGTGCACCCCCCCCACTTCTGCATGGAGGTCATTGCAAGGTGCCGACCGCCCCTAAAGGCTGAACTTGCGAGCGGCAATAGCCTGCTCTCCGTAAAATTAGATTCTGCTACTCAGAATATCACTTTAACTCCTTCATCTGCCTTATCCAATGCAACAAACAGTGGCAATGTTGATAACAACCATAATGACAGCCAGCTCTCGCTGCTGTCTACAAAAACCTTAAATGGTCCTAACCCGCCTTCTTCGTCCTCTAGCCGTTCGTTTAAGGTCGACAAACTGCTCGATCACAGAGATACATCCAATGAAGCCATAGAGGGAAATCAAGACGCACTGTACGACCAGCTTGAGGGCAGGCACATTCGAAGGGCAATAATTGGACAAGACACGTCGATTATTGTGCACGGCTCAAAAAAATCTGGTAAATCCTACACAACCCACGGAGCAACCGACATCAGCGAGGTGGAAGGACAACCCTTCCAGAAGAATTTCTCGACGTTCTTTCTCTCGAATGGCGAACTCGATAAAAGGCGAGCAGGGCTCATTCCTCGGGTTGTAAATGACCTATTTAGCGAGTCGCGTCAAAAAAATCTTAAACACCCAGTTGTCTTCCTTTCAATGAGCTGTGTGTATGACGAGAAGATTAGCGATTTGTTGAATCCTGCTGTCACCAGGGCCAGCGCAAGCGTGAGCGGGGGCGAGAGCCTGCAACTATTCTATAGCGATAGCTTGAAGAAAACTTTTGTCGGAAGTCAGACCCGTCACGCGTGCAAAAGCTACAAGAACTGCATGGAACTTTACGAACAAGGATTGGCCATCTTTACATGGCAGATGTCGGAAGAGAAGAAGACCTTTCAGAGAGGGGGCAGCTTGATAGTGGACTTGACACTGGCATACGAGAGAGATGTTGAGTCGGGCAAAGTAGGAGTTGTGTGCCCTTTCGTTGAGTGCGGGCTGATCAGGGTGGTTGAGGTCGGGAGTTTCGAGAAGACTCCCCCAGAAACAGACTTTGGCGATCGGCTGAATAGGAAGAGCTTAGTCGGACACGGCTTGGAGAACTTGAGGAAGGTGCTAAGTAGCCTTGCTGAGAGCACAAGTAATGCTTTGAGCGGGAGTGGAGTTATTTCACGTCCAAAATATAAGAAAGCATGTCTAACCTACTTGCTTCGAAATGAGCTTGCAGGCGAGCCGAATCCGGAGCAGCTCGACGAGGAGGAGGAGAGAAAGAGGAAAAAAGAGGCGCACAAGCTGAAACAGAAACGAGGGAGTGCAATAGTCAAAGCGTCAGGAGTCGGGGATGAGGAAATAATGATCCCCCAGAACGACTGCCTGACTTTCTTCGTCTGCTGCATCGGGGCCACCAGCCAACATTTCAACAGCATGGTGAACAGTCTTAAGAGCATGGATAAGGCGCGCAATTTCAACAGCAGCAACGTTGAATTAAAGGCTGTTTTGGAGAAACGATTGTTGAAGCAAAAGGGGAAAAGAAGAAGTAGTATGACTTCTCCAGTGACTGTTGTTGATAGTTCCGCTGGTGAAATGGAGGGAAACGACGGCGACAAGAAAACAGGAAAAAAAGGAATTGAATATGATCGCAGTAGAAATCTCATCACGCAACTAAGCTTGGAGATTGAGAAAGTCGAGGAGAAGGAATACACTAGAATTGTAGAGGAGGAGCAAGCCGCCGCTGAAGCGAACAAGAAGGGAGAGGGGGGGGAGGGGGAGGGAGAGAAAGAGAAGGGAAAGGAAGGAAAAGGGGGGAAAAAGATGAATAGGAAAGAACAAGAGATGCTTGCTCGCAAGGAAAAGTCGAAGGCCGCGAAGGTCACAAAATTGAAAGCCGAGCAAGAAGAAGAGGGGCTCTACCACGAAAACTTTCGAGTCGAGGTGGTGAAGAAGATAGAAGGGTTGAAGAAGTTGCGAGATTTTTACACTTCCTCGCTAAAGAAAGTCATGAACGGCACCAAGTTGAATGCGGAAGAGCGCGTTGGTTTTATGAAACGCCGCTTCGTATATTTGGTGAAAGAAAACAAAATTAAAGGGGTCTGTCTGGTCGCCTTAAATGAAGATAGTTTCATGCACTGCAGACTGAAGCATCACTTGGAGAATGGCCAAACCTACAGCGTGGGGAGGAGAGACGCGACAACGATCATTCATCTAAAGCTGGGGGGAGGCGGAGTGCTACCTTTTCACGCGACGTTTCATAATGATGGTGACGTTATATTTCTCAAGTCTGAGGGGAAGGTGTACGTGAATGGAGTGCAAGAGTACGACAAGCAATTGAATCACGGTGATGTTATAAAAATTGGCTGCCACTTGTTTTGCGTTTGGGACTACAAGAAGGGGGGAGGTGGGGATGATGGGGACGATGATGATGACGACTCGCTGACGACGACAGTGAGTGCCGTCACTAAAGGGGGGGTGAATGGTTACCCCGTATTCGAAAATTTAGCAATGGGAGAAGTAGAAAAATTCGTCACGAAACTTGTCAGGAAGGAACAGCGCCACTGGAAAGTTGCCGATGATACCGTTAGGGTGCTCAAAGCAGAGATAGATAGAGTTACCGCCATGGTGAACAGTCTGAATAGCAAGAAAGAGTCAGGCACGGTCGCGGTCCCGGTCGTCGCGGGAGGTGAAGAGAAGAAGGGCGATTTTGGGGGAGGGGAAGATGGGGACGAGGGAGATGATAATTTGAGCGACTATAGTGACACAAGCTTCGACCCGACGAACCCAGAGAACCTAGCGGAGTTGCTCAGACAATACGAGGAGGCCATTATGAGTATTGAGGAGAGCAAGGCGCGACACGTGACGTGTCTTACCCACGAAATTTTCTCCCTGTATCCAATCTTGGAAGAAATCAATGAAATCGCTGACGAGCTCGAAAAGTTTATGGAGTACGAACTCTGCCTGGTCAGCAAGGGAGGGGACACTCCGCCTGCTCTGGCAGAGAGTGTTGGTGACTACGGGGGAGGTGAAGGGGGGGGGGGGGGGGGGGAGGGGGGGGGGGGGGGGGGGGGGGGGGGGGGGGGGGAGAGGAAGGAGAGGAGAAGAAGGAAATGGAGAAGAAGGAAATGGACCACTTTGATATGCTAGAGCAGGCTCAGTCATTTGTAAACGTCGAGGACCTTGATGTGGGGCAGTTTAGCGTCCTTCCCTGCGAACTCTGGATCAAAGCAAGGAACAGCTCGGGGGAGAGCCCAGACGAACTGTGGCACATGGTGAAATTCTTGAACAGAGCAGAACTCATGCGTGACATGTATTCACAGTATGTGTCCTTGAATAAGGATTTGATTGCGCTGGGAAAAATCAGGCCGCCAGACATTGATCCGTTCTACGAACCGCCCCATGACTCGCTCATTGGTGTGGCCTACTGCTTTCTGGACGCCTTGAGCTACAAAATCGAAATTCACGAACAGCTCAGCATCATTAACTTCAAGGGGGCTGTGGTCGGAGAACTGGAAGTGGAAATTTTTCCGTCCATGGCAGAGGATGCAGGCATCATCGAAGAGCAAGAAAGAGATGTGGACGGCGTGGTCTACACCACGGAGGAATTCGCGATAAGCAAGTTTATCGGGAAGAAGATGATGATCTCACTGAACGTCAAGAGTGCCAAAGGGTTGCCGAAAAGATCCTGCTGCGGAGTATTTGTCAGCTTCCCCTTCTTTCTGCAAAGCACACCTTTTGCCACCAGCAGGTGCAGCAAAAATACAGTCAACCCCTGGTTCAACGAGACCTTCGGCGTACAACAAATCATTACAGAGGACTTTATCGATTATCTCAGTCACAGTGCACTGGAAGTGGAGGTCTGGGGAGCACCCGAGAGCGCCATCAAGAGTAAATTCAGCTCTGTCCAATTCGAAGAGGGATATAGCGCAGGGGAAGAAATCGTAGTGGACGAAATTGTCGTCGATGCGGGCGGGACAATTGAAGAGGAGGAGCTCGACGCAGCATATCTAGCAGAGCAACTCGAGGATATCAGAGGGGAGCTCAAGGTTCAGAGGGAAGTTGCGGCACACGAAAAACACATCAACGAAAAGGCTCTCAGCGATAGTGAAACGGCCTTCGCCAAAGCAAAGAAGAAGCAGGCAGAAACAGAGGAGAGTCTCAATGAAATGAAAGAAACTTTCCAGGCAGAAAAGCTACGACTTGAGGCAGCACTCAAGGCCAAATCCAAAATATGCGTCGTTTCATAATGTCTACATGCATGTTGTGGGTTGTATTTGTTAATGTTTTGCAGTATGTTTTATGTGGCTAATTTTGCCTTTTTAGTGTGACGCCTTTTCAAATAAAAACTGATGTTTTTGACGGGTGAAAATAATTTGTTAACCACACACACCCCTGTTAGATAATATATTTCCTGCTCTGTTAGATAATATTTCCTGCTCTGAGCATAATTTCCTGCTCTGTTAGATAATAATAATAAAATAATAAAATTTCCTGCTCTAACCTTTGTCAAAAACAGCTCAGGCAAGGAAGGGAAAATTTTTTGGTTTTGTAGTTAGGTTTGCGTACCCCTTGAAACTATCAAGGGCAAGTTGCAAGAAAGGGAGTGGATTCCAAGCTTGACGGTATTAGTTTAAATTATTTAGTCGTTCGTACGTGTTAGTAGTGGTAGTGTGGGCCCATAACCTAGTTAGGTTTGCGTTAAATGTTTCAGTTCTTTTCTTTAGTTGCTTATGTTAGTTTTTTTCGACGATTGGGCCTGGGCGTCTTTTTTTCGATTTTGGGTCATTTAGGGTCTTTTT
>Ga0115556_1000301_pt1 | contig 32319 bp, 25 predicted proteins | sample COGITO_mtgs_1104_5_FD_87282 | JGI IMG/M metagenome (GOLD analysis project Ga0115556, IMG submission 87282) | Pelagic marine microbial communities from North Sea - COGITO_mtgs_110414 | ecosystem: Environmental > Aquatic > Marine > Epipelagic | place: Germany:Helgoland, sampling site Kabeltonne... | reverse complement strand
TTCTTCTTCTTCTTCTTCTTCTTCTGCTCCTCTTCGTTGCTATCGCCTTTTTCATCATCATTAGTTTCGCTCACGTCCCAGTCGTCAATCAACGCTCGTATCGCTTTCTCGTTTGTTGGAGAAATAAAATATATCGCTTCCCTTTCTGGTTGCGGTTCGCGAGATTTGAGAATAGACTCGACGCTCGTGATGGACCGTTCAGCCATCAAGTCAGCCATCCCTACCGCGGAAGAGACGACTTTGGTCGTCACGTCGTCTAAAATCAAAACTCTCCACTCGAACGCCGATTGAGACAAAACGCCTTCACCATTTTCTTCTTCTTCTTCTTCCTTGAAACTGTTAAAAGCGCCGAGCATGTCGTCCAATATTCTTTCTTTCAAACATTTCCGAATTCCTTCGCTCGTGCTGCTATTTGGTACGTTCATTTTTCTACACTACTATTGTTAATATTCCTATTGTTATTCTATTCTCCTTCCTAAACCACAACCGCACTATGTGCGTGTGTGATACGTGTTTGTGTGATACGTGTTGTGTGCGCGCGATGAAACTTCTGAGGAGAGATGCGAAAAAAAAACGGAAGGAACGATTTGTCTGTTCGTTACTTCTGGTTTTCGTACGAACAAGAGGAGAAAGAGAGACACAAGTGTCTTCATTTTTAATAAAAGAAAGAGAGAGAGAGAGAGAGAGAACGCACGCGCTCATCATCACTCTCGATTTTCTATCATCATCGTCTCTGATCTGTATCAAAGAGATAGAGAGAAAGAGTGGTTGAGAGAGAGGTTCGAGTAAATCACAGATCCGTGGTATTGAAAATACAGCGCGCGCGCGAGCGCGGCGGAACTCTTTTTTCACTGGCGTGTGTCGTCTTCTTCCAATTCGAAGCGTAGTTTGACTTTTATCGTCGTTGCTTGCCGCCGGAAATCATCACCGTCCGCGTTTCAACACACGCACACACGCACAGAGAGAGAGAAAGAGAAAGAGAAAGAAAGAGAAGATCGAAGAGACGGCGCATTCGTTATTAGCGCAATGCCCATCCCGAGATCGCTCGCGGCGAAGAAGAAACGACGACCCCCGGGTTCGGTAAAGAAAACGACGTCGTCTTCTACTCCTCCGCAACGAGAAGAAGAAGGAGAAGAGGAAGAGGAAGAAGAAAATCAACGACGCCGACAGCCTTCTTCGTCTTCTCCGTCTTCCTCTCCCACTTCTTCTTCGCGATCGTTCTCATCGTCTTCTCCACACGCGACGAGGATGAACTCTCACGAGCATCCGCAGTTCCGACCGGCGCCTGGGTTGTTCGGAGACGACGACAACGACTTGAAAGGAGGAAGTAACAAAAGTAGCGCAGAAAAGAAAAAGACAAAGTTTCGTCTCGAGACGTTGGACGACGACGAGGACGACGAGGACGACGACGAGGACAAAGGTGACGGAGAAGAGTGCGAAAGAGAAAAACTGGGAACGAAAACATCAACAACAACAACAGCGAATACACACATCGAGAGCGACGTGTCATCTGAAGCGAAGGAAGTTCCGCGACTAAAAGCGCTCTACAATCTTGACTCGTTCGAAGACGCGAAACAACTGTTCCAAAAGCTCTCGGCGTGCCGAGCATTAGTACGCGGTAAAACCATGAAACTTTTCCGAAGGAGTTCTCCAACAGCGTCAGCTATTATGCGATGTTTAGAAAAGCTTCATCCGAGGGGAACGCTAGTGATTGATTCGGTCCACTACCGCACGATTTACGGCGACGAAGATCGATGGGATTCTCTGTACTCGTATATTTACGGTGGCGTGTACGGAACGATGTGGGATCCATCAAACGAGCTCATAGAGTATCCAACCTTGGAAATTTGCGACGACTGCGAAAGGCCTTACAAACCGAGGTCGCGAGGTATTTTCGTCGAGGAAAAAGAAGGCGGAGAGGATGTGAATAACTTTAGTTTAGTCAGCAACCGCAAACTCAACTCAGCGCGCGGCGCTGAATACAAGAAACTCGTCGAGAGTAACAACACCAGTAGCAACGACGAAAGAGAGGAAGAACACTCGTTGAGTGACGAGGATTGCAAGCACATGCCCGGGTATATCAAGGCGACGTGGTATAAATCACCGAATCCAAATTGCGACGACTTGGCGAGGATCCCTCGATGCGTTTTGTCTTGCTTCGATATCGCCGAATTGCCCGAATCTTGCAGAGAAGTCGTGTTGAGAATCTTAAAAAGACCGACAAAATATAGCCCAGACTCGAACGCTCCAGAAACCTGGCACAACATCAAAGAATGGAAGAGACCGTTCTTCTCCTTTTCTGGTAACGAATACGATTTGGTTCGAAGTAAATCGGAATACGCGGCGTGGATTTTGGTGTGCGGTCCGTTTCATTGCGAAAGAATCACAATTTCTGCGCATGAACTCATCGATAGTGTCCCTGAATTTGATACCATGGAGGATATTCTGGATTATGTTGAGAACGAAGTTCCGTTTGCGCGAGTGAACGACCAAAATGGAGAGACGATTAAAGTCTCCTCGGACGATAGATTTCGTTCGTTTAGTTTTTGCGCTGAAACTTTTCCTTTCAAGTGCCAGCTCGACGGCGCGAAACGCAAGGCGCGCGGAGCCGCCCTCGAGTTTGCCTTTCGACGTCCAAAACCAGTCTTTGAACGTACCGACCCGTGTGCTGAACGCATGAGATACGACGGATTTGAGCCTTCGTTTTTGTGCGATTTACAAGAGATGAACGATTCGGCGATTGACAAGATGAAGTGTGATTGCGAGCAAGGAGAATTGTACGAAGATCTTTTGAGAGAAACGGAACGCCTGAATTTGATGAAGCGTCCGGAACCGCGGAAGTTGCGATTCCCGTTGGGTGCATGTGTTCAGTGTAAAATGAGCACGGGGTGGAAATCTGGCGTTGTCGTGCAACACTGGTACAAACCAAACGCGGTTGCCGTGCGCGAGTTGGACTTGAATCCTCGAGCGCGCTTCCCGTATCAAATCCAACTCGATGGTAAAAATGGCGAAGAGGGATTGATATTTGCACCAGAAGACGTCGACGACTGCATTCGTCGGCCAAAGACTACAAAAGCTGAGCCTAGACCATTGCTTCGTTTCAACATCAACGACCTCGTCTTGGTTCTCGTTAGGAAAGGCGTCTGGTCGAGCGGCAAAATCGTCAAGCACTGGAGTTTAGGCGAACTCGAAGGAAAAGCGAAGGTGAACAAAAAAGGGGAGATCTTCAGGCTGAAGAAAGGAAGCAGCGAGCAATACGAATCGCAGCCGCACGTCATGTGGGACTGTCTGTGGAACATGTACTCGTACGAAGTTAGTTTGGATTCAGAGGATACCGTGACAAAGTCGAAAAAATGGTTTGTCTGCAACGACTTGGACTCTGAAGTGCGCTTAAAACCTTCGTTTCGGAACCGAAAGAATACGAACAGCAGAGGCGTTAGAAGATAAAAGAAGAGTTGATACTAATAGAAAGATAATATATTTCGACACATATACCCTGTGCGTATTAACAATAATCGTGTTATTATTTGTTTAGTATTTATTCGTAGATCCACTTTTGCAAGGCGTGTTCGTATTCGCAAACGCCTTCCGGGAACCACAAACCGATTTCGTGCTGCGCCGACTCGACGGCATCGGAGCCATGGATGACATTTCTTCCAACTTCGATGCAGAAATCACCTCTCAAAGATCCCGGCTCCGAAGCCAACGGGTTGGTCGCACCGATGATCTTTCTACCAGTCTTGACGACGTCCTTGCCTTCCCAGACCATGCAAACGACCGGGCCAGAGCACATGTACGTGACTAATCCAGCGAAAAACGGCTTGGAGCTCAAATCCGCGTAGTGTTTTTCCGCGTGTTCCTTGGTGACCATTTGCATCTTCATGGCCTTCAAGTAGAAGCCTCTTTGCTCAAATCTCTCGATGACTTTGTGGATGAGACCACGTTGGACGCCGTCCGGCTTAATCATGATGTAAGTGCGTTCCATGTTTACGTGTGTATTGCTTGTGTGTGCGTGCGTACAAAGTGGAGAAGATAATCGATCGGCCGCCGTCGTCCAAATTGTTCTTTTTTTAGCCCACACAAATGCCACACCACGCCGCCCATTCTGATATGAAACAAGAAAAAGTGCCATCAAAACAGACAACAAAAAACATTTTTTCATCAAAAACAACACAACAACAACACAACACACACACAACGAGGAGGGGACAGAGAAGACGTTTGACAAGATGTTATCCTCGGAAGCTTCATCCACGGCGGCGTCGCAGATTGAGATTCTTCTCAAACCGAGCGACGTGAACACGGAAGCGAAATATTACGAAAAACTCATCCGACGAGGTATCGAGGAATGCGGTCACGAAACTTTTTCGAACGTCTGCGTGCAAAGACACCATCATACTCCTGCCGCCGTCGCTAGCGGTGTTATTTCTCCTCCTCCTCCTGCTGCTGCTGATGTTGCTAATAATAATAATAGTTCTAATCATTCAAATATGAGCGGCGGAAAAAATAGAGGTAAAGGCTTATACGCGACGAGAGATTTTATAGTTGGCGACCGGGTGCTGATAGAACCTCCGTTGGTGGCCATGCAACACGAGAGAAATAGAAACGACGCGATTGTCTGTTCGTTCTGTTTTCGATACGTCGGGTCTATTGAAAAACAGATTGGTCAAAGATTGTTTCATCAGTTATCATCCGCGCAAGAGAAACTGCAGCAACAAAAGGAACAACAAATGGAGGCGACGACGGCCGGCGACGCAGCCGCCGAGGAATCGGCGAGGAGGTCGGGAGATCTCGATGTCTTAAATAGCATGGCATCTGTAGGCGAACCGAAGTTACCTCTCGCGGACCAGTGCTTTCCACTTCCAACGGAACGCGCGTGTGTGGGTGGGTGTTACCGCGAAATTTTTTGCTCGAACGAGTGCGCGCAAAACGCTTGGAGTTCACACGAACGAGCCATGTGTATAGGGAACAAAAGCGGAGACCAAGACGAACAGGCGAAAAATCGCGCATCTATGATGCATCAGTTCATCGAGCACGCCAAAGATACGAACGATATCTTCATTTTAGCTGCCAAAGTAGTCGCTATGGTTACAGAAAATGCCAGCCTCGCCTTGAGCGACGCGAGTAATAATATCACATTTTTAGGGGAGGCTTTAGAAGTTGCATGGGAACCGTTTTCTCGCGTTCAGAAAGCTATTTGGTGGGATATCGTCGCGATTCCTTCAGATGTCGAGGAGAAAGACGAGGAAAGCTTTAGGCAGCAACTCATAGAGCTCGCATCAGGTTCTTTAGAGTTGTTATGCAAAGCGTGGCCAGACCGCGCTCAGGCGTTTCCTGGATTGTTCTCTTTACCGGTGTGGGGGGCCATCGTCGGGATGTTTGAGTTGAACAATTTAGAACTCGTCGTAGAGTCTCCGGTGGAAAACTATTTCCTCGCCGTTGATGGCTTAGCCGACGAGAACCAAAAGATGGCAATTTTACCACAAACGCAACCTTTTCTGGACGCGTTGGACGTGAAATACGACATTCCTTGTTTGGGAACGGCGCTTTTTGCGTTGCAATCCAACTGTAATCACGACTGCGATCCGAACTGTCATCCGTTCAAAGACGAGACCGATATAAACGGGAGTTGCGTCTTAGTCGCGCGTAAACCTATACGGAAAGGAGAGGAACTAACAATTAGCTATTTAGAAGACGACCAACTAGATTGGAGCAGGCGTCAAGATGCCTTGTCGGATTACGGTTTCGTGTGCAGATGTGCAAGGTGCGAATCCGAAGTCAGTCAAACTCGAGGACGACAAAAGATGAAAATGTAAAATTGTTCAAATGTAATATACGAAAGTACCGTACATTTATGTTCTAGAATATGCTAAGATTATACGCAGGCTACTACGCTACGAGTTCTTCTTCGATTTTCAAGATGTACGTTGACGTCGTATCCAGAAAATATTCCGCTCGATCTAAGTGCACGCAAGATGCCGCCGCCTCAATGTTGTTATCAAACGAACACAAGGAATTTCTCACTTTACTCTTGTTCTCGAATTTCGCTTCATTCAACGAAGAAACTAACTCATTGGCGTTGCCCTCCGATATCACATCATTTATACCTCGAACGACCCGAATACCCCGTAAAGTGTCCGGTATTTCGTTCTTGACCGATGCTAAGAGCTTCTTTACGTCCCAATCATTTTCCAATGAAGAAACATATTTTAGCGCCGAAGTTGCGTTTGAGAAACACGTGCCCGATTTGCCTCTGTTTGTCCAATATCGCTCGTAAAAATCGTCGGTTGCAGTATTACGAGCATCTGCGGTGGGAAATTGCAGACTTTCGAAATCTTTCTTATTTCGCTCTGACGAAGATCCACCGCCGATTAGCGTCAAACTGTGTACGAGATTTTTACTCTGTAACGCGTGTTTCAGCGCAAGCTCGCAGCCGGTGCCGTGCGCGATAATGTGGATGCCCTCGTCTGCTAAACCGCATTCCCTCCGAACGCCAGCAAGTTCCTCGAGTAAAAAATCATCTAGATTCGCATTTGAGTCTAATTTATGTTTCGACTTTCCTCGGTTTAACTGGTCGTAGAAGAAAATCTCCCTTCGGAAATCGTCGGGGGTGAACGCTAAGATTTCAATGGCTTCGAGATATTTCATATCAAGACGCTGGTCGTGCAAAACGAGCACTGGAAGGCACGTCTTGTTACCCTTCTTAAATTTACCCACCTGTCTCACGAACGTTTGCAGATTGTTCACGTAGCCCTCCGAAAACGTGCTTTGGTACGCAGCCTGCGACACGGGAGAGTCGACGTCTGCATAGTAGCCACAGAAAGGTTCTCTTGCTGCTTCAGCTTTTTCAGCGAAAGTTCCAGAGCACGACAAAGACGTAGTCAAAATCGCCAAAGACGAGAAGGATACAAAATCCCGTCTGTTTCGCTTGTTGTGTTCTGTGTTCTTTTTATTCTTGTTCTCGTTCTTCTTCTTGTTCTTGTTCTTGTCATTCGTGTTCGTGTCGTTTTTATCACGACGCTTGTCGTTGCAATAAACGCTCCTAGTTTTCTCGTTAGAAGCGAAGCGCATCGCCCACCTTCTCCTTCTGTTCTTGTCGTTATTTCTCACGGCATTGAAACGCCTTAAAGACGAGGACAATGAGGAAGGAAAGAAGAAAGAGGAGGAGGAGGAGGAGGTAGACGATGCCATTGTCGTCGGTGTGAGCGATGCGGTGTTGGATACCGTAAAGCGACTAAAGTACAAAGCGCGTGCACGAAATTTTTATATTTCTGGAGTTGTCGTTGAAAAGGGAATGGCCAAACTGAATGCCGAAACAAAAAAATTCCTCGAGAACAGAACACAAAAAAATTGCGAAAAGGAAAAATCTTCATATAAAACCTTTAGTAAGCGCAAACAATGGCGAAGAGAACGAAGAAAGTCGGTACGTTAATCACATCGAAGAATAGTTGTGCACCGTATGTGCGCTCACGCGAGATGATGCGTTGCGCGCATCGGATGGGATGTGGGACAAATGCACCGCTCGCATTTTCCGCCTAAGCAAGCGGAAGCCCTGTCTCCCTCGTTTTCCGGGCTTTTTCTCGTTTCGAAATGCGCGTAGCTCGTATCAATCATTCGTGTAGATGGTCATATCAATGCGCACGTTAAACGTACATACGTTTTCTTAACGCGTTTATGCATCTTTCGGATCGATTACACGCTCGCGCAGTGGTCATTCCACGGCTTTGGATTTCTTTCTCTCCCACAATTTTTGCGAGTCCGCCCGTCTCAACTCTCTCCTGTTTTGACTGAAACTCACCAAATGTCTTTTCTTTTCTCTCCTCTCTCAAACGTACAGGTATCACCGGGAAATACGGTACGCGTTACGGCGCCTCCCTCCGTAAGGTTATTAAGAAGCAAGAAATCTCGCAACACTCGAAGTATTTCTGCGACTTCTGCGGTAAATATGCGGTCAAGCGTCAAGCTGTCGGAATTTGGGGGTGCAGCGGATGCCACAAGGTAAAAGCTGGCGGCGCGTACGCGTTGAACACTTCCGGTGCCGTCACCGTGAGATCCACCATTAGACGTCTCCGCGAAGCTGTCGAGAAGTAATTTCATTTGCTTCTCGATGTAGTAGTCGTATTTAGTTCTTAATAATCTAGTAGCAAAAATCAAAAACAAAACAAGAATATTCGCGTTTCTATAAAACTAATTTCGCGCGTAGTTTGCTCTCAAACATTAATATCACGCGTATGCGTGTGTTTGTCCATCTAATCTATCTATATCCTATCCTATTCATTTTACTGCACCTCGTGATTCCACAAGTCTTCCTCGGACAGTTCAAATGGTTCTTTAAATGTCGACTTTTGCAAAGTTTGCTGCCTCGTTCGTTTTCGGTTGGTTCTAGCTTTCAAGTTTCTCAGTTGATTCGATATCTGCGCTTGCATCTCCATGGTGCCGACTAGAGATTCAACATCTTTGTCAGCGCGCTTCTCCCTATTGGTGGCGACAGCTATTTTCTTCTCTCTTTCCCGCCTCAGATTCCTGAGTTGTTGTTTCCATTTTTCTTTCCACTCTCGCGTTTGGACGTTTTCTAAGTTGCCTCTGGTTGATTGAATTGTCTCGTATGCGGCTTTGATTTGTATGAACTTTTCCGCGGACTCTGGGGAACTGTTCACGTCTGGATGATACCTTTTGACTTTCCGTTTATACGCCCGCTTGACGGCTTCTTGACTCGCTCCGACGGAAACGCCCAAGATGAAATACAAGTCTTCAGTCGATTGTGGATATTCAGGCAAGGACGCAGATACTCTCACACGTTGTCCCCGCTTTTCTCTTCTCATTCCTCCTCTCGCGTTGAGCGACGACGCCGCAGATGATGCAGAGGTAAAGCCATTCTTTCTCGCGTCTGTGTTTGGTGCATGCACGATCAGCTGGCATACAAAAGGGTGCGCATACATTCGCTTAATAATATCTTTCCTTTGTTACGGTGCGTTTTTTTGTGTCTGCTGTGTTTGACTTTTTTTTTTATTATTCTCTCTTCTTCATTTCGCAGAAAAATCAGCTGGCTGGCACAACTGTATTTTTCTTCAATTGTTGCAAAGAACTCGGTCGGCAGAAGGAAGATAAGAAAAGAAGGATACGAAGAGCAGAATTCACGATGATCACTTCCATGCTCGCCTCTCGTGTGCTTTTTGGAGAACCAATGGTGATCCAATTGAAAATCTCGAACGCGTCATCATCAACAAAAAAAGGAAGGATTCCTAAAGCAACAACAAATGCCGCCGTCGGCGATACAAACGACGAAAACTCTGTTTCGTCTTCATCTTCTTCATCGTCGTCGTCATCATCAAAATCATCAAAATCAGGAAAGAAAGCGAATCATTCAGACGATATTGTGTATAGTAGTGGTAGTAATAATAACAACAACGACCCGGTGAGCATCTATAACGAAGAGATGAAGGACGTGGAAAAGTTGTCCGTGGAAGAGCTCTCTCGAAACTTTGTCGAGGTGGAATACACAGGACCCAAGGCATCCACATCTTCGCCGTCCTCGAAAGGAAAGATGAACACGGTGTTGAGAAACGTGTTATCCTCTATTTTTTCCCCGCAATGGATTGCGCTCGCGCTGACTTACGTCGTTTTGAAACGTTTTCGAGACGAGAGAGACGTAAAGTTGGTGAAGGAAATGCTCTCGATGGAGGAGAAAGATTTGAACGAACTTCCGGTGAACGAGAGACGCGTGGAAATAGAACGAGCGCGTTTGAAATGGAGGCTGAAACAGTTGCGCAAAGACAGAACAAAGGTGAAAAACTTTAAAAAAGTGGAAATTATGATTACGGAAAGACTGAAAATGCTGACTCGAATGAAGATGAAACAGGCCGAGGCGGAAGTAAAACGCGCGGAATGGCTCGAACGAGTCGGCGACGCCCAGGGCGCGGAAAGTGCCATCAAAGAAGCCGAGCGGATAGTCGATTTGAAAACAGGAACGATAGATATCGCTGGTAAGAAGATGAAAACTCCGCACCCGGGCGCGAATTTGAAATGGATGAAACCGGAAGATTACGTCGAACAATTGCAAAAATCTTTTCTGGCTAAAACGGAAGAAGATAAAGCAGACGATGCAAGCGGAAAAGATGATGTCATCATTCCCACGCTGCTACCCGAGATTGACGAAAGAAATGGAAAAGGATATGACGGATCTGGTCGAGACGGGAAAACTGTTTTTAGCAACATTACCGATAGCATCGATAGCGCCGCGGTGGATAATATTAGCGAAGAAGAGATTAAAAAAGTTGAAGCGAAGGTTAAAGAGTTTTCTTCGTCTGCGAGTAGCGCTGCGAGCAAAAATAGCGAAGAAGAACAAATGCCTGCAGATTTAGAGGAAGCACTTAAGAATATGGATAGAGATTTCATGACGATGAAATACACCGAAGACGAGCTTTTTGAAAAGTACGAAGCCGTGCTGGATAAGTACGGCTTGAATGTGCCAAAAAACGAAACCGGCGCTTCCGAGGAAGATTTCTACAAGCAGATGGATTTCGGCGAGGAAAGCAAAGACGAAAGTAATCTTCACCCGCAACTCCGCGATCCATACTATTACAAATCGTTACGAGCTGTCCACGCTATTTTCGTCAACAGACCAAACCAAGAATACGAGGAGTTTCTGTGCATGCAAATGGTTCCGGGAGAAATACCGGAAAAGGAGAGACCGAAAGATACGTTTCACGTGGTTGCTTTTGAGTCCATAGAAGACGCCGAACGGTTTTGCCACTTGACGCGTTCGCAGCGAGAAGCGAATGAAGATCCCGTATATACGACTCGACCGTTTTCGGTGAACGGTTTAGAAGACGAAGCGGGAAAAATTAACCGTGGCGTAACCGTCGTCGGTGCGAGTCGAGTGGATTTGAAACCCGGGCGTTCGGCTACTTTAGTTTTGAACGAAATCATGAGCATAGGAAACGAGGTGTACTTTTGGGAATTCGCAAAACAGTGCAAGCGCACGTTCGACGAGAAGGAGGAGCAAATGAAGAAACCGGCGCCACCAACCATCGACGGAGCGTTTTGAAATTTTTTAGTTTTGTAATCATTCCTCTACCTTCCAAAAAGCAAAAACTACTCGGAGTTAGCAAATCCCAATTTTAACCCCCCGAGTAAACCACACAAGATAACAAACAAAAAGAAAATGCGACGCCAACTGACACGCACGATAGCGTCCTCCTCTTCTCGGGCAGCGACGCATCAGTTCGCCTCTTCATCGCAGTCGACATTGTACTCTTCTTCCTCTTCTTCTCACACAAGTGCAGCAAACAGAGCAGCGTCGAGTCTGTTTTTTAGAAGAGGAGGGAAAAAGTGGTTGTTAGCAGATGCGCCGTCGCCAACATCATCATCATCATCATCATCATCATCAGCGGCGGCGTCTTACTTCGCGTCGAGGAGACTTTTCCTCACATCTGCCCCCGCGAAAACAATCCCACTCAAACGACAGTATTCTTCAAGCGCGATGAAAGCGATGTATCGGAATAGATGGAATAGCGCGACAAAAAGTGTACCTCACTCTGTCCGAGCGCTGCATTTGGCAACGAAAACGACACACAAAGCGGCGATAGCGAGAAAGAGCGCTTTGACTCCGCAGACGATATCGAACGCGAATTTTGCTTTGCGCTTTGCCCAAAGGAAAATGTACACGTGCATCAACGGGAAAACAGCAGTAAAACGGAATACTAAAAGTAGTATTAGTAGTAGTAATAGTAATAGTGGTAGTACGGCGGCACTCAGAAGCGCGAATAAAAGAAATAATAGAATCGTAGTGGGTTCGCTCTGCGCGGCGTCGTTACCGATTTTTGGAATGGTAGCCAAGACATATTACTTCGACAATCGCTTGGCTAAGTGCAATCAAGCCGAGTCATCTGGAACACCGTCGAGTAATAGTAGCACGGCAGAACACGTCAACGATGAGTTGAGCGATCATGCGAAGGAAAAAGTGATGACTATTTTGCGTTCAATACACTTGGCGTTTTTGTTTGCGCCTGCGCTCGTCTTCGCCCCTTTGACGTACCTGAAAAGCTGTCCGCTGTGGTATAAAAAACTCTGGTACATGTTGATTCGAAAGACACTGGAGTTTGCAGGTCCAGCGTTCATTAAATGGGGACAGTGGGCATCGACGAGATACGACGTTTTTCCGGCGGTTCTCTGTCACGAACTCGAAAAGTTACAATCTACCGCTCCAGAACACAAATGGGAGCACACAAAGTCAACTTTAGAAAGGGTGTATGGCGATACGTTCGATCATATTTTTGAATCCTTCGACGAACACCCGATGGCATCTGGATCAATTGCGCAAGTACACAGGGCTACGCTTCGCGAGGGCGTCGCTGAATCGTCGAAGAAACGACAGGATTTATTCTCGAGATTTAACTATGCGCTCATCGCGGGCGTCGAGATGCTCTTATCTGGTCAAGGTTTTAATGCCGTCGTGGACGGCATACGCGACATGTGGAACGATGGTGCTGCTGGAATAGGTCATTTCTTACACTTGGACGAAGTCGTGCACGACGAAGAAAACGGAACAAACGCTGGTGAAGGGGGAGAAGGAGTGGTGACAAAGAAACGGCGAAGAAAGGAAAAACGACGAGAAGTGGCGGTGAAAGTTAGACATCCGGGCGTTGTTGACGCGTTGAAGCGCGACTTTAAAATTCTTCTGTGGTTCGCATCATTCACGAAGAACATTTCTTGGCTAGAACCTTTGCAACTCGAAAATACCGTCGGTCAATTCGGGGTGCACATGTTGTCTCAGGTTGATTTAGGCGTCGAGGCTGAAAATTTGAACCGGTTTCGAAAATCCTTCCTGTTGATGCCAGCGGTATCCTTTCCTACTCCCATAACGTCCTTATCCGCGGAAGATGTGCTGGTGGAAACGTTTGAATCTGGGACAACGATAAGTTCGTATTTAGTATCGCCAGAAGTAGCAGAGAAGATAGGTTTCGAGTGTTCGGAACAAAACAAAACGTTAGCCGCGTTGGGCGTGCAAACTTTATTGAAAATGCTCATCGACGACAACTTCTTACACGCAGATTTGCATCCGGGGAATATTTTAGTTCGATTACCGGGCAAAAATATGATGTTTAGTAGCTCAGAAGCCGAAGATCACGGACCAACTTTGGAAGCGAACGGCGAACGACAAATGACGGATGCTCCGAAACCGGAAATTATCATTTTAGATACCGGGCTCGCCGCGACGCTGACGCGAGAGAACCAATCAGATTTAGCGGAAATGTTTTCAGCAATGCTTCGCTGGGATGGACGCGGCGTCGCGGAAAGAATTTTGAAGTTTGTGGCGCCATCCTCTAAAGACACTTCCATTCAGAATAATGCAATCGAGTCCGAGAGATTCAAATCAGAGATGGAAGAAGCGGTGAAACAGTTTGCGGCTGGACCACCGAGAGCGGGAGACTGCATGTCGCGCGTCTTTGAGATTGTGCAAGAACATAGGTTATGTTTGGACCCGTCGATTATGATTGCAGTTGTTACAGTAATGGTTCTCGAAGGTTGGCAATGGCGTCTCGACCCGAGCGTCTCAATTTTAGATCGTCTCAATAGTGTATTGGAGCTCTCCAAGAAAAGGTACCACAGAATGAAAGTCTTGGATTGGTCCTTGCGGGAAATGTATGATCCGTACAGCGGACCAAACTTTTATGAAAAGGACGAAAGTGGCGCGACGAGACGGAGTGAGTCTTTCGATTACGGCCTATCACCCTACGCGTAGCTATTGAAGATTAAAAATACAAGTACACTCTAGCGCAAATATTATTCTGCGAATACGTTTTCGCTCGATGCGCCAGCCGGTAAAATGATAAAACTGCCGCCTTTTGTCGCACTCGAAATGTGCCGAATAAATCCTTGATCTGGGAAGAGAGACTCTCGTTTCGACCGTTTTTCTTTCAATCGCTGTTCAGCCGCGTCTTTAATTTGTTGCTCTTCTTTATCACCTCGTTTCACCGTGGCTTGGAACATCTTCGCCATAATCGCTTCGCGTTTTTCCTTCTTCTTCCTCTTGTTGTATTCTTTACTCATTTTCAAGTTATGTTCTTTCTTTAATATCTCCGCGGCTTCGGCTTTGGCGATTTCCTCCTCCGTCATTTTCATTCTCTTCCGTCTGCTAAAGCTACTCAACATGCTCCCTCGCGGGTCTCCGTAATCTAAAGACATTAAACTCTCGTCAAAGTCCGTGGACTGTCCTAATTTCGCTCTTTGTCGAGCGGTTAACTTAGACTCGTCGATAACTGCTGGTTGTTTATTCCGATTATTTTCATCCTCGCCGTCGTTATCGTCGTCCAGGGAAAAGCCAGATTCCCTTTCTTCCTCGTCGTCGTCGTCCAACTCTTCTGCGTACTTATTCTTCTTCGAGTATTTCCCAGTTTTATTGTACGTGCGTACCATTTTCTTCTTCTTCTTCTTCTTGTTTGAGATGTGTTTTTTTCTGCTGCTTTTTTTGATGGAAACCCCTATTTTTTATGAGAATAAGATCAGATCTTCATTCTAAAAGCGCTTACAACAAGAGCAACAGCAACAACGAAACAGTAAAACAACAGTACCACTACTAATAAAAAGATGATTTACGACGTCAACGCTCCGTATTTCAGAAGTTTTTTGAAGAACGCCGGCGGGGCCAAGAATCAGTTCGCGAAAGGACCGACGGACAAAGGACCGAGAGCCTCGGAAAACAAACCCGTCATGAACGACTAGGAAGAAATTTAATAAAGAAAGAGAAGAAGAATAAAGAGGAGGAGGACGTGGTCTCTATTCATCGATCGAGAGGAAGAAAAGTTTTATTTAACATAGATTACATTACAATACATAGGTTTGTGCTCTTGTCGTGAACATGGAAGGGCAACAACAAGAACATCAAAAGAAAGAGTGGGAAAATTTAGTTTTCTCCGTTGAAGCACCGGGAGCGGTTTTGAACTTTCAAATCTTACTCGGAACGGAATGTGCGTTTTGTTACGTCGGAACGAGCGATCCGAGCACGTTTAACAGACTCGCCGTGTGTACCAAAGCTCGCTCAATGAACAGTTCGTTTAAATACGCGAGCTCTAATCCTTTGGGCGGCGACGCGAAGACCGGAGCGCAGTCCTTCGCCGAGCGACTCTTGAATTTAGTACACACTCAAAACGGAAATGAAGGCAAAGGTGCAAATTTGAACTCCATAGCGGTTTCAGTGAATGTTGCGGACGATGCGTCTACTTTGCGAGCATTCGCGGAGAAGACTCTCGCCAAGAGACTATTAGAAATGTTACAACAATGAACAAGAAAATACACAAGTCTGCACGATTCCTATGCGCGTGCACGCGCCGCTTTCCTTTTTGTGGAATGCATTCATTACAACACTTCTATCTTTTTCTTTTTCTTCTTCTTGTGAGCTTTTTCGATATTTTCGTCTTCTTCTCCTTCGGCGTCGTCGTTGGTCTTCTCGCTCTTACTATTCCATTCGTTATTAGCGAAACCTCCAACCAACTTTTCAACTTCTTCTACCACCTCCGCCGTTTTCAAATCTACAACGCCCATACCTAAACTCATCTCAATTTGTGGTTTTCCTTCTTCTTCTTCTTCTGCATCGTCCGTGGCATCATCTGCTTCTTCGTCGAGGACGGCGTCGATTTCAATCTCTCGTTTTGCTAATATCGGATTTTTTTGAATTTTTTCCTCCAACTGTAAGTTCGCCTCGTGCATTTGAGGCAAAAACGCGGACAACTTACTCAAAAGCGCCGAGGGTTGCGCAGGGGCTATTGATGGCATTCTGTTTGGTTTTATCAGCACATCTTTTTCTTCTTTGCTATTCGTTTGTTTCTGTATCTCTTCGTTGAGTGCAATGTTGTTGGTATAAATATCGCTCCTTCTTCTGTTTGAGTGATTTTCTTTCATCTGAACGATGTTCAACAAACTCGAAGCAGCTCCACAACCAATCGTCGTCGCCGTTCCGTTTGGTCGTGTCGTGTCTTTTTTCTCGATATCGAGCAGCGATTGCGACGTCGAAGGATTTGACGACGGTTGTAACTGTTGTTGATTCTTCTTCTCCTTCTCCTCGTATGTCATCATCGGAGGCGACATCGTCTTTTTCTTTTCTGAAGTGTTTTTTGATGATGCATGTTGTTTTTTTTGTCCATCAGACAGAAAGAAGAAGAACTCATCTCAACTTCAAACTTCATTAAACTTTCTTCTCCGTGTCATCATCACACATAATACTTTTGTGACGACAACGCGACCAAAAAGAGGTGAAAAGAAGAAAACACAGAACGACTGAAACGCGTCATGTCCGGACCTTCTCCCGCGCAGCAAGAGGTGAAGAAGTTCTCGCAAATTTGTTCGCAATGTAAAGTACAAACGACGTTGGTCGAAGACCACGCGCAAGGGGATTTGATTTGCACCGAGTGCGGTTTAGTCGTCGAAAGTCGAACGATCGATGAGTGTTCGGAATGGAGAACGTTTTCAGATTCGGACAAAGCGGGAGGTGATCCGTCGAGAACCGTCGGTGCGACGAATAACATGCTTTCCGGGGGTGGTTTAAGCACAACCATAGGACGAAATCCAGACGGGACTTTTAACCAAACGCTGACGAGATTGCACAACAGAGAAGGCAACCCGGATAAAGTTTTAATGGCGGCATTTTCGCAAATTGGAGATATGGCGGACCGCATGGCGATGAATCAAACCATCAAGAGTGGAGCGTGTGAGTTATATAAAGTGGTGACGTCCTCGCACTCCACGCAAGGCAAAAGCTCGGTCGCTATGTTTGCCGCGTGTTTATACATCGCTTGTCGACAAGAAGGTAAAACGAGAACGTTTAAAGAGATTTGCGGCGCCGCCGTCGGTTCAACCGTAAAAGAGATCGGGAGATGTTACCGCTTCATCATACGCGTGTGTGAAGGATTGGACTTACAAATGCAAATGAACGAGCAAATGATTACGCCAGAACTGCTCACGAATCGCTTCTGCGGTAACTTGGGTTTGGCGAATTCTGAATTCATTCGAGTGTGTAGTTCGGCGATTCAAAAATTCCGGGAAATCAAAACGGGAGAAGGATATTCACAGAAACAGCCGGCGTCGATAGCCGCGGCGGCGATATACTTAGCGACGAACATATTAGACAAAAAAGATATAGCCAATGTGAGTCAAATTTCAGCCGTGAGCGGAATGGCGGAACAAACGATACGAAATTCGTACGTGGATATGCTCCCGTATTTGGAAAGATTACTACCAGAAGCGTACAACGATAGAGTGCAAGCGCTCTTGGCGAGCGTAGCGAGAAAACCTGCGGCTCTGTTGCCATCATCCGCGGCCTCGGACGAAGCGGCGGCGGCGGTGAAATCTGAACCTGATGCTCATAAAAACGGAGAAGAGGAGACAAAAGTAGGAGAAGAGATTAAGAAAGAAGAAGTAAAAGTAAAAAAAGAGGAAGAAAGTGCGGCTGCTGGCGTCAAAGCCGTTCCGGCTTCTTCCTAGAGGAAATTGAAATACTTACAAGAACAACAAATGCAAGTGAAAATATATAATTACAATTCCTATTTATATATCATCACCGTTGGCGATAGCAGCTAAGCAATACAGGCCCAGACCGGTTTAATACGTCTATTTTTGTAACCGTAATCTCTGGTGGAAAACGCGAAACAAAATCGAGAACGGCGTCGGTTTCCTCTGAACCTCCTTCATGTCCACGATAGCAGCAAATAGTGATCAAACCACCGACGCGCAACAATTTACTCGCTTTATCGAGCGCCTCTAACGTAGTTCTAGTTCTCGTTACGATTGATTTATCCGTGTCCTTCCCGGTCAAATATCCCAAGTTCATCGTAAACGCTCCTATTTCTATTTCGTTCGTTTCGGATTTTTTCTTTCCTTTCTTCTCCGCAATCCCATCAACGACGGATTCAAACACAGAGTGACATGTTCGGGCAAAATACACTCTCTCTTCTATTTTCTTTCGTTCGGCCTCGTCGCTAATGTGTTCGCAGAACTCTTCACGTATTCTTCTCCTTGTGATGTCAAGCGCTTCTTGTTGAATATCGAGCGAAACAATCAAACCATCAGCTTTAACTAGCTCTAAAAACAAAAGTGTATCAGTTCCTCTACCACAGGTCAAATCTACGACTACATCGTCCGCTCGCACGCAAGAACGAAGTAGCTGATGCGCAATCTTTGTGACTTTTCCATTTGATAGTATTGAATTCGCTAAGACATCATCGTTCTCTTTGCTGTATGTGTGTTGCTGAACTGCATTATGAACCCCTAATCGGGGGAAAACGCGCCGTCGCCGTGCGCGCACTCGATGAGTGGACGCGGTTGAATACACATACGTGCAGGGAATGCAAACTACGGGAGATGATAATACCAATGAAGGGAACATCAACAGTATGACAAATACTGTAAAGCATTTAAATGAAGATGAATAGTAAAAAGGGGTGTTCTGTTAGGAACCATTCTGTTAAAGTCTGTTGATGCATGTGTTGAAAAAACTTGAAACTTGAAATACTTGAAATACAAGTATGTTGAATCAAAGAAGCGAATCACATGATGTAAGACATGCGTATATGCATGTATGGCTATAAATACTAAATCATCGCTTTCCTAACGTCTAAAATCATCCCACATGAATGCTTCGTCTCCAATCTTTTCGGTTAACTCTACTAGAAACGGCTGATAAAACTCGTTCAGTAACGCTCTCGTTTCTTTTCGCATGGGTGACATTTTGCCCTTCTTCAAAACACGCGCGTCGTCCGTCTCCGGCATTTCTACCATCTGCTCCGTCAATGCATCTGACATTTCACCGAGATTCAAGTGTCTCGCTACTTTTTGTAACGCTTCAGACATGCCAAGTTTCCTCGACTTCTCGTTGTTTTCGTAATCCGATGGTGTCGCGGAAACTGGATTAGGTAGACCGAAAACGTCTTCGCTGCGCAAAAACAAAAACTGCTCTTTGTCGAACACTTGAAACCATCTTTCGATCCACACTGAGTACATATTTTTAATGAGCTGGTCTGCGTGGAAGAACACGGCTTCAAATTTAGGATGGTAGGTTTCAAATCGTCGCGCGCATCCGTTTGCGCTGTGTTCGCTTTCGCACACCTTAAAATGATTCGTCATTTCCGTCGCGAATTGATCAAACCCGTCTTCACTAGCGCCGAAATGTTTCTGGTAATGGTCGTAGTGCCAAAATGCGTCGTGTAATCGCTCTGCCGGTTCTCTGAGCAAAAGTATAAACTTCAATTTGCTCGCCATGCTTTCGTCGCCGCGGGCGTTTTCGTCTCGAATGTCATACACGTAGCGCATCAAGTGAGGTACGCTCATGCCGTGTCCTCCAAGTTCGGAAGGAGGGTCATTTTTCATCGCTTGTCGTCCGCATCCAATTGGTTCTGCGTTCTGGTCTTCTAAATCACCGTCTATACATCTTCGACGCTCGGTTTGCGTCTTTCCGTCAGGAATATCGTTTGGTTTTTCTTGGCACTTCAACCAGCACTCTTTAACGTCTTCGGCAAAGGAAAGATGCAAGCGCGTCGATTCGCTCCAGGAGTTTGCAAATGTCCCCGGGGAGTCGTCGCCAAAAATAAGATCTTTCGTATCGTCGTTTTTTCTAATCGTGTCTGTGGCGAAACCGTAGCCTTGCCAATATTCTCGCGGCGGCCTCGGTTCGTTCCAAAAATGAAAATGCCGAGATCCAACAACCTCTGGATGTTTAACAAGCCTTCCAATCAAGTCCTGGCCGCCGGATTGCCAGTGTCCCAACACGTAGAAAAACGGCAAACATCGTAAACTATCGTCTGCACTCCAACAAGGAGACTTATATTCGGTTTGCGGAACATAATCGGGTGGGATGAGATCATCGAAGAATTCAGCGCCTACTACTTTTTTTAACGTGTCCTTTTGCATTTGAGTCAGTTTTGACGCTTTTGTCGTTTCTGTTTCTGTTGTCGTTGTTGTTGATGATTCATCGAGGAAATTCTCTTCCATTACATCAACCTTTCCGTGTATTTCTTCACTTTCTACTTGTTTTGATTCTGTGGGTTCCTTTCTATCAACGTCTTGTGCGACTGCTTGGTTCGAAGCACCTACACCGTCGTCAAAAGATGCAGCAGACGATGATGTTGATGTCTCTGATGAGTTTCTTTGAGCGAGAAACAAAACATCACCAAAGAGTATTACGACTGTCGCACTGAAGAGTAAAACTAATATAAACGCTGATCGTAAGAATGATTTTCTCTGGTGATACCACAACGCCGCACTCATATCATCTGCACGTAGGTAGGTGTCTCTCTTTTTTGTGGTGGGTTGTGTCTCTTGTTGTTGTTTTTCGACACTTCGAGAGAGACAGTTGGTTGGAAAGAGTCTCGAAAAACTTTAAAACTTCAAAACGCAAACACTGAGCTCGAGGTCATATCATGCCAACTGGCCGAGATATCCTCGATGCGACGCGATTGCTGTGCACTAGAGCTCTGAAAGTGAAATCAGAGAGGTCGTGTTTGGAAGGAGCAACTTCTTCTTCGAGCGAGTCGTCGTTAAAGAGAGAGTTAGGCGCATTGGATTTGATTTTCTTCGGCATAGGTGGTGTCGTTGGAGCCGGCGTGTTTGTCTTGACTGGCGCTGCGGCACAAGTACACGCAGGGCCGGCAGTTGTTATTTCGTATTTACTCGCGACAATAACGTCCTTGATTACGGCGACAGCATACACTGAGTTTGCCATACAAATTCCTGTCACCGGCTCTGCGTATAATTACATCGCCTTGACCTTTGGCGAATACATCGCTTTCATAACTGGATGTAATCTCGCTCTCGAACTTACCATTGCGGGCGCCGCCGTTGCTCGTGGATTTACAAGTTACTTCTCGACTCTCATCGGGCAAAGTCCGAACGCTCTTCGCTTCGTCGTGTACGAGTCTTTGATTGAGATTGATGTCGTCGCATTCTTATTGGTGGGCGTTTTAACTGTATTACTTGTCGTCGGCATGAAAGAGACGGCGAAGTTTAATATTGCAGTGACGAGCGCAGCATTACTTTCGGTCGTTTTCGTACTAATCACCGGGAGTACGAGTGTAGACGAGGAGAATTGGAAACCGTTCGTACCTCCGGAGTTTGGATTCCGAGGTATTCTTTCTGGCGCTTCGATGGTATTCTTCGCGTTTGTCGGTTTCGATACCGTGGCGACGTTAGCAGAGGAAACGAAAAAGCCAAGCAGAGATTTGCCGATTGGAATTTTGGGGTCACTCACAATATGCGGATGTTTGTATTGCTTTATGGCGTTGGTGATTACTGGCATGGTCCATTACACGGAGATTAACGTTGATGCTCCTTTTGCGGTTGCTTTTGATAACAATCACGAACATTGGGCCTCCGTAGTCGTTTCCGTTGGTGCTGTTTTTGCAATCACGACAAGTTTACTCTCTTCGTTGATGGGGCAGCCGAGAGTTTATATGACAATGTCCAGAGATGGTTTGCTCCCAGAGTGGTTTGCGCAAGTATCGCCTCGATTTGGAACACCCGCAAATGCATCCATTTTCACCGGAGTCACAACCGGCTTGCTCGCTTTAGTTGTAGATATAGATATTTTAGCGCAATTAGTTTCAATAGGCACGCTCTCAATATTTTTGAGCGTTAACATGGGGCTGTTGGTGCGTCGATACACACCAAAAGATGGGACTTCTTTCAAAGACAGATCGCCTGCGTTGCTGAGATGTGCACTTCTTTGTGCGTCGTCGATGATATTCTCGGGATTGTACATACAAAATGAACCATCCTGGTCGCTGATTGTCATGGCAGTATCTATAGTCCTAGAAACTGGCTCGTTCTATATGCTCGATGTGGAAGAAATGAATATTCCGACGGCGGGTGATTTCAAAACGCCTTTCGTGCCGTGGTTACCGGCGCTGGGTGTTTTAGCGACGAGTCAGTTGTTGGTCAGTTTAGGCGCTGTCGCCTGGGTGCGATACATCTTGTATACTTCGATATGCACGATTGGATATTGCGTAGCTAATATCTTAAAAATAAGAGATGGGAGAATAAATTGGAGCGATGAAATCGCAGTGAGTGATGCGATGTACGCGTCGCCGTATTCGAATTCCTCCAAGGTTCGCTTCGTTGAACTAACAGACATGTCGGACGCAGATGAATAGTAATTTTTGAAATTGTTGGAAAACGATCATCATGAAATATCTTTCGAAAAAATTTGTGTGAGTTCGCGCCAAAAAATCACACACGTTTTAAAATATCATCCAAATGTTTGCTCGTGCTACCGCTGCTACGACGGCGAGTGGCATTGGATCTCACCATAGGAAACAGTTTTCTTCTTCGTCTTCTGGTCTTCTGGATCGATCGAGTTTATCTGCCGCCGCCACCTCCGGAAGGAGGAGGACGTCTTCCTCGTCGCAATTTTGTAATCGAACTCCCGCCATCAATCCTGCGACTGATCGTCGTTTTCGTTTCAAAAGTGCGCGACGACGACAACAGTTGCGAGTGACCGCCGACGATGCGGTTAACGCCGGCGATGCGAATGAGGAAAGTAATGAGAGTGGTGACGCGAAAGAGTACGATGTGCCTTCGGAGGAGGATCCGTTGCCGTGGAGCACGCCAGCAGCACAAGTCGAAGATGCTGCTGCCGCTTCAAATAGTGCAACAAACGAAGAAAAACCAAAAATATTGTCCTACGCCGAGCGCGTGGCCATCATGAAGAAGGAAAAGGAGGAAGCCGGAGGAGGAAAAGAAGGAGAGAATTATAAACGAGAGCAGCAGACGAAGATGGACGACGAACCAGGAACGATGAGTTCGTTTAATTTACCGATGCAGAAAGAAGTGTTTGAGATTCCGGCGGAGAGGTCCTCGCCGGTTGAAGAAGAGGATTCTATTATGAACGAGATGAAAAACACGCACGTGTTTTTGCCGATATCGTACTACGGCATTTTGGACTTATCTCCAGCGCGTGCGACGCGCGCGACTATTCCCAAAGCCGGCGAGGCGATGAAATACGCGCAAGTCTTTGAAGGCTACTCGAACACGTTGCGTCAAAGCCGAGAAAGTTTAATCGAGGAAGCCGTGGCAGTTTTATCCGATAAAGAAGCCCGAGCATACCACGACGAAGATTTGCGAAACGGTGTGTTGACTCCGATTGATTTCGAACGAGCACCGGCGGCTTTGGCGATGTTGCTGGAAGCGGGCGAAAATCAAAAAGTTTTAGAGTACGCGGATGCCATATTAACGGCGAAAAATAGGAGAGGTGGGGTTTCAGTTAACAGCAACGGGAAGCGCGATGTCGCGTTAACGTCCTCTATGGCCACGTGCGAATACGCGCAAGAAGCTTTATATAGCTTAGGTAAACGACCAAGTTACGTGGAAGGAAGCGACATGCTAGAACTGGCGTTGAAAACATTGGAGAAGGCGCCGGGTGGCAAGTCCAAATCTTTCGCTCCGGATTTGAAGGATGCAATCTACAAGGAACTCGACGACGCGTTACCTGGCGTCGCGCTTGAACTGCTCGCGGTGCCTTTAGACCAAAGGCGAGGTCGCGAGCTCGGCTTAATGGCGTTGAAAAAGTGTTTATGGGCGAAACCAGGGGTCGATGAAAACGAAGCTCAAAACGACGACGCGGCGTTGATTTCAAAAGCAGATTTACAAGCGCAGTCGTCTCGCTTCTTAACCGCGTATGAGCACGCCGCGATGTTTGTTGAAGCGCCAGATCATGTCCCAGCTGACCCGGAAGAAGTGTACAGAGCTTCCATCTCGCACATTGTCGCCGGTCTAATGAGTGGCAACCCGTTGCTGCTCGTGGATGCGGATGACATCTTGGAACAGCTTGAAATCGCTGCTAAGAATACCAACCAAACTTCGGAAATTGGGGATGTCACCATCGAGCGCACGGTGTGCTTAGTGTTGCTCGGTAAAACGGAAGCCGCGTGTAAGCTTTTAGGTTTGTCTTCGGAGGAAACTTCCAACTCGGAAATGGCAACTTTCGTTCGAGAAAATTCTCCGTCTGGCGACGTCGTCGAAGGCGTGTGCGCCTTAGTCGATCAATGGATTCAGCAAGTCGCGTTTCCTCTTTTCAGAGACTCGGCGCGCGTTGCACCGATTTCTTTGGAACAGTGGTTCTCAAATCCGAAGGTTACTGGTTTTGTGGACAGATACGCACTTTCTCCGGCGTTTGCGAAGATTGAAGGTGCGGGATCTGCGGCCAAGCGCGCTTTGACGAAAGGTTCTGCGAGCGTGTTGAGTTCGTTTTTCCCGAGCGATGACGTTCCAGTCGCGTTGAAGAAAGATGTTACCCAGTACCGTGTAGGCGTGATCTCGCGATTAGCCTTTACTGGAGCGATCGTATTCAGCGCGATGAACTTCTTTGGCAACAACTCGAGCGCTTTTCAAAACGTGCAATTGCCCTCGTGGCAAAGAAGCGCCACCGAAAAGAAAAACGCGAATAAGAAATCTACGCCCGCGCCAAAAAAGAACACGAACAATAACAACAACCACAAGACGACGACGAAAGACAAGTACAGCAAATATAGTAGTGGTGGTATCAGTGGTTTGAAGCCGCCACAATTTCCAACTGTGCCGAAAATTGAAGTTCCCAAGATTGAGATGCCAAAAATTTCAGTCCCTTCGATCTCGCTTCCGAAACCGGTGAAGAAACCTATGGACGAAAGCACTGCGGAGTCGGTCGTGAAGAGATGGCAACAAATCAAAGCAAAAGCGCTCGGTAGCTCTCACGATTCTCGCGCGTTGAGCAATATTCTCGACGGACCAATGTTGAGGCAATGGACGTTGAGAGCAGAAGATGTCGCCTCTCACGGCTGGTGCTGGGAGTACGAGTTGAATAAACTGGTGATTGAAAAGATTGAAATTTACAACGAAGACGAAGCCATCGTAGAAGCGAGATTGACCGAGTTGGCTGTGTTGAAGGATAGATCCAAAGTGGACGATGACGATGTGTACGAGTCGACATATAGAGCACGATATGAAATGCGCCGAACTTCTGACGGTGGATGGAAGATCTTCGGCGGAAGTGTCGTGTATTAGATACTTTCTTTTTTTAATCAAATGATTATATGCGCGAAGAATAATAATACTGGTAAACTTGCAACGCTTAATTCAATGCTACTACTTATATATACAAAGTTGTTTTATCTGCTAAAATAAAGGTGGACTATAAAAAAACTACTACTGTATCGAACAACACGAAGGTTGCGCGTTACCATTCCCATTGACTTCTCCGCCGCTAAGCAATAACTTTGTCCCTAACGTGGCTAACTTTTGCGCCGAACTTCTCCTTCGCATGTTTGGCGGGACGACGTGCGCGTGCATAATCGTCGTGATTCCGGCGGCGGGAATACCGATCTGAAACAACGTCGCATCGTCGCACCCGTCTAGAACTTTACCTAAATAAAGTATCTTTATATCGTCCGTCGTTAAGTTATTCGTTATTGATGATGTTTTTCCTCCGTCTTTTTTTTCCTCGTTTTTCTTCGCGCGTTGTTCTTCCTCCGTGACAAACTGTTTCAGTTTTTCCTTGATGTCCAAGACGGTCGTTTTCGTGGACGAAAGTTCTATGGGACCGATGTCGTGCACGGAACTCTGCCTCCGAAACCGTATTCTGGAGATGTCCGAAACGTCTCTTTTATTCTCTTGTTCTTCTTCCTTTTTATCTTCTTCTTCTTCTTTCTCACCGTCGTCGTTTGTTCTTCCATCAGAGTTTTTAGGTGATGACGACGATGGTGTTTGTGATGTCAATTCATTTTTTCCTTCCGCGTCAAAATGTCCTTCTCGTTTTTCTTGTTCTCGTGCAAAGGGATTGTTGTTATTGTTTCTACTCGTCGTGGTCACGGCGGTATCGTCGTTTACTTCTGCTTTTGATGCTTCTGATGATGATGCCATCTCTTCACACTCACTGCTTTTGCGCGTCGCTCGCGTGTATAATCAAGAATACAGTCTAGGAGAGAGACAAAAGAAGAGACAAAAGAGGTTGACTTTTTACGTCGAAATTTTTTCGAAGAAAACGAAAAGAACGCAAACAAACAAAAAATCAAAGAAGGAATTTTTCAACGAAAAGAGTTCTTCTTCTCTCTTCTTTTGTTGAACAACGCGCCGCTTCCACAAAAAAAAGATCAAACACCTTTAGATCAAACAACAACAGATCTTTGAACGACGACGACGATAAGATGACGACGCTCATGCAAATGCCCGACGGGCGATTGATCCGTAAGTACTAATAGTAGCAAGTGTTTGTTGTGTTCTCTTTTTTTCTTCATCTCTAATTTTTTGTGTTGTTTGGTCAACGATGACGACCGGGAAAAGCGCCGATGATGATGAGGGAGATTCGACGACGACGACGACGACGACGTTTGCACTCTGCGCGTCCACCGAAAATTCCATCGTATCGTCCTCTCCTCGTCGTCTATTCTCATTTGTTCTCGTACATACACTTGTTCTCTTCTTTCTGTGTGTTGTACTCATCATAAATCTTCTTCTTCTTCTTTTGTTGTTGTTTGAAAAATAAAACAGAGCCGCAAATCGTTTTGTTAAAAGAAGGCACGGACACTTCACAGGGCAAAGGCCAATTGATTTCAAACATCAACGCGTGCATGGCCATCGTAGATACCATTCGAACAACCTTAGGTCCTCGAGGATTAGATAAATTAGTCGTCGATAACCGAGGCGTGACGACGATTACCAACGACGGGGCGACGATCATGAAGTTGTTAGAAATAGTCCATCCGGCGGTGAAAACTTTGGTGGACATCGCTCGATCGCAAGATGCAGAAGTTGGCGACGGCACCACTACGGTTGTTTTGTTATGCGGAGAGTTTTTGAGAGAAGCGAAACCGTTCATTGAGGATGGCGTGCATCCGATGAATATCATTCGCGCGTTTCGTAAAGCGAGCGAACTCGCCGTCCAAAAAGTCAAAGAAGTTTCGGTTTCCATCGAAGGAAACTCAAAAGAAGAGAAAGAAGAGATGTTGAAAAAGTGCGCGATGACGACGTTGTCCTCGAAACTCGTCGGTGGCGAGAAGGAATTTTTCGCCAAGATGGTCGTCGACGCCGTCGGCCACTTGGACCAAGACTTGTTAGACCCAAAAATGATTGGCGTGAAGAAAGTTTTAGGCGCGAGCATGCGAGACTCCTTTCTCGTCGATGGAGTGGCGTTTAAGAAAACGTTTTCGTACGCCGGTTTCGAGCAAATGACGAAGAAAATGGTCAAACCGAAGATTTTAGCGTTAAATTTGGAGTTGGAGTTGAAATCGGAAAAAGACAACGCCGAAGTGCGATTGAGCGACCCGTCCAAGTACCAAGAAATTGTCGATGCCGAATGGAACATCATTTACGATAAGCTCGAGAAGTGCGTTCAGTCGGGCGCGAACGTTGTGCTATCTCGATTAGCCATTGGTGATTTAGCTACGCAATATTTTGCCGATCGAGGCTTGTTTTGTGCCGGGAGAGTCGAACAGGCGGATTTGGACAGATGCACGCGAGCAACTGGTGCGGCAGTGCAAACGACTGTGAACGATTTGAACGATGAGCAATTAGGTACGTGCGATATCTTTGAAGAAATTCAAGTCGGTTCCGAACGCTTTAACGTTTTCCGTGGATGCACGGAAGCGAAGACGTGCACTTTAGTTTTACGAGGCGGCGCCGAGCAATTCATCGAGGAAGCGGCGAGAAGTTTAAACGACGCCATTGAAATCGTCCGTCGCGCGACGAAAAACGCGGCTGTAGTACCTGGTGGCGGTGCCATTGATATGGAGTTGAGTAAATGTTTAAAAGAGTACGCGCGAACTGTCGAAGGAAAATCGCAACTGTTTATTCACGCGTTTGCTCGCGCTTTAGAAGTCATCCCGAGACAGTTGTGCGACAACTCTGGGTGCGACGCCACGGACGTTTTGAATAAACTTCGGCAAAAACACGCCTCTCCAAACCACGAAGGCTTGAATTTCGGCGTCGATGTCAACTCGGGCGGGATTTTAGATACCTTTGCGAACTTTATTTGGGAACCGGCTTTGGTCAAGTGCAACGCCATCGCCGCGGCGTGCGAGGCCACGTGTTTGATTCTTTCCATCGATGAAACCGTGCGAAACCCGAGAAGCGAAGATGCTCAAGGCGGTGGTGGCGGCGGGCGAGGAGGAGGCAGAGGCGGTCGAGGCGGTGGTCGAGGCATGAGACGTTAAATACAAGATAGAGAGAGAATATGTACTCTTGTACTCGTTTTAGAGAGAGAGAATTAGACAGACAGAAAAGAAGTATATCCAAAACACAGCACAAAAAACAATCCACATTACAGACTTCGTACTCGCGCTTTGCTTTTTATCATACAATCATCTTTTCTTTACATCAGAAGATAAGCAGTATTAAAACCTTCGAATCATTCGCGCGATGCACTCATCTTCCGCGTCGATGTCGTTCGCGTCTTCCATCGTCGCGTCTTCTTCCTCTCATCTTTTATTGAAGAAGAAGAGAGTGACGAGAAGTGGAAATGCAACGTCACCAAAAAAGACGACGACGGCGGCGAAAATCAAAAGGAACATCAACAGCCATCAACAGCACAGAGGACACATCTCGTTGTCTTCATCTTCTTCTTCCAATTCTTCTTTAGTAACGATGATGAAGATAAAAAGCAAGAGCATAAAAAGCGCGCGGAACACGAAAACGAGAGGTGCGGTTTTAGACGTGGACGAGTCTCTTCCTTCCTTGGAAACCAAAGGCACGGAGCCTTTCGACTGGCACTCGCAGTGGTACCCGATTGCATTCGAGTGCGATTTGGAAGACGACGCGCCGTACGCCTTCACCTTATTAGGCACGCCTTTGGTATTTTGGAAGAACAAAAAGAGTGGTGCGAGCGATGATGCTCCGGAGTATTCGTGCGTGGCGGATATGTGCCCGCACAGATTGGCGCCGCTCTCCGAAGGACGCATCAACGATAAAGGGGAAATCGAGTGTGGTTACCACGGATGGACGTTTGAAGGGAAGAGCGGGAAGTGCACGTCTATTCCACAACTTGGGAGCGAAGGTCCGGCGGTGGATACCGCGCTGAATTCGCCGCGCGCGTGCGCGACGCCGTATTACACGAAAGTCGCGCAAGGCGTTTTGTGGTGCTACCCGACGAAAATTGACGGGACGAAAACAGTGGACGATTTACCACCTTTACCGTTGATTCCAGAACTCGACGACCCGATGTGCGTGTATCAAGACGTCTTTCGAGATTTGCCGATGGACTATTCGACTTTGTTAGAAAACGTGATGGACGTTTCACACGTTCCGTTTACGCACCATAACTCGGTCGGTAAGCGCGAAAACGCTACGCCGGTAGTGTTAGAACTCACCACGGAGGATAAGAAAGTTTCACGAAACGGTTTCACCGGCGAGTGGAAGGAAGGACCACGAAAAGGAAAGTATGGCACGCAATACACGGAGTTTCAAGCGCCGGCGTTGATGCGGCACACGCTCCGAACGGACCAGTTTACAACCTTGACGGTTGTGTACGCCGTTCCCATCGCGCCGGGAAAGTGTCGTTTAATCGCTCGATTTCCATTTATTTTCAAAGCTGCGTTGCCGAGAAAGCTGTTCGGTTTGTTCCCGAAATGGTACACGCACACGAATCAAAACGCAATCTTGGAAGACGATCAAATCTTCTTGCATAAACAAGAACGTTTGATTGAAATTTCGAGAACTGTGAAGAATGAAAAGTACGCCAAGGCGTGTTACATGCCGTCCTCGGCGGACGTGTACGTGAACGCGTTTAGAAACTGGATTGTGGACGTTGCCAACGGTGGTCCGTCTTGGCCTGAAGGTATGAGCACAAAGTTACCACCGCAAGAAGAGACGAGAGAGGCTTTGTTGGACAGATACCACGCGCATACGAAGAACTGTAAATCGTGCGCCCAAGCGTTGGCGAAGATTGTCATCTTCCGCAAGTTTTTGCGCGTGTTTTCATTAGTTGCGTTGGCGGTGACGACGGCATTTGTCGCCGCGTGCATATCTTCGTCGACGGCGTGGGTATCAGCTAGTGCGAGCGGTTTGAAACCGGCGTATTTGTGTGGCGTCTTGAGTGCGTTGGCGGCGATTCTGCGAGAAAAACTTGGTCAATTAGAGAAGAAAATGAGAGTCGGTCCGTATCCGCCGCCGAGACGCCCGCCTTCTATGATGGAAAAAGCCTTAGAAACTGCGAAATTAGGCGGCGCGTTTTCAATGTAAATTCTGTTTTTCTCATCATGCATAAGTTATTACACATTCGTATATTAGTATTACAACAATTTTACTCTAGTACATTATACAACCCTCGCTTTTCTTTATTTATCTGTTCACGGCGTGATGAAATTTGACGAACAGATTTAACGTCGTGTACCCCCACCCGAGAAGTTTTACTCCTTTCTTGATCTTCTCTCCACCGAAGATTTTCGGAGAAGAAGACGGAGCAGAAGGTACCGCGCTAATCGGTGCGTTTGTTTCCGCTCGCTTTGCAAAAATGCGGAGTTCAGACATGGCCATGAGAACCGCTAATTCAGCGAGTGAGTTTGACCGGCGAACGATGTGAAGCGGGGAAATCACAGATTGCAGGCGCGCCTGCATGACTGCAGTCGCGACGACGTCACACCACGCCTTGGTATACTCGTTCAATCGATCCTTCGCTTTTAACGAGAAGTAAAACGAGACTCTTCGTTTCAAAGGAATGTACGGTAAGATGTACTTGTGCTTACACACCCTGCAATTCTTCTCGGCGCACCCGTTCGAGCGCAAAGACACCTTCTGCCACATCCGCAAACACTTCAAGTGCACGTATTCTTGGCTTCCAGTGCACGCGCACGGGGCGATGAGATCCCCGCACAGTTCGTCTTGGAAGCAAAATCTGCATCGCACTTCAGGTTCTTCTTCTTCTTCTTCTAGTATTGTATCGTCGCTCATCGTATCGCTGCTACTCGTCAGAGAAGAGGAAGACGAAGAGGTGTTCAAAAGAGAAGACAAATTTTGAGAAGAGGAGATAGATTTCATGCTCCCAACTCGAACCATCTCGGAAACGATGGTTGCGTCGTGCACGGCGTCTGGATCAAACGTATCTGACGCTTGTTCTGACCTCTGTTTCATCCGGTGCAAGAGCAAACCAGAAGCGGCGACCACGATCGCGAACATTTTGTATCTCTCTCTCTCTCTCTTCTAACAAGAGCGTAGTGTTCACTTTGTTTTTTGCGGATTAATGGTTTTAAACGAGAGCGCGCGCGCGGTGTCAGTCTCTTCCTTTCTCTCTTATGTGTGTGTGTGTATCTCTCCAGTCTCACAATTGTTCGAGATCGCGTTTTCTACCTCTCTCGCGGAAACTTCGATGTGTACGTGTGTGCGCGCGTGTGTGTGTGTTTATACTGATGTTTTCTTTAGAGTGCGCGCGCGTCGGACTTTTCCCGAAACGTCGCACCGAGAAGAGAGACTTTTTTTCTAACTGTTTTTCCAACGACCTTTTCCTCTCTCTCTTGGAGTGATGGTCTATACCCTAATCCCAGGACACAAACTCTAATTTCAGTTTTTCGCACAAAAATCATCGAGCAGAAAATTCGTCCCAAAAACATCTCAACAGCATTCATCATCGCCCACACAATTTGAAAAGAGTTTGGAAGACGAGAGAAACGTTTCACCACGCGATGTCATCACTCGCAGAGCAACCACCACAAGCAGCGGCGCAAGAAGGTGCTGTTGACACCACAATTACCACCGCGGCCGATGCTGCTGAGAAGAATAAAAACGACGACGACGTAGAAATGAAAGAAGCAAACGACAACATCATCACCACCACCGCCCCTGCTGCTCCTCCTAGTGCTGCTGCTGCCGAGATTGACGACGGAGCTGCTGCCGATGAGGAGGAGGAGGATGCGGGAGGAGAAAAAAACGAACAAGAAGAACAAGAAGAAGAGAAAGAAAAAGAACAAGAAGAAGAAGAAGAAAGAGAGAAGTACGACCCGAAAGAAGGTCCGAAAATACTCGCCAACGTACCGGACCTCCCGAGAAACGCTGCCCTACACATGACGGAACAACAAAAGTACGCATTGAGGCAACAAATAGCCTCCTACGCGCACATTTGTCAACAGCTGTTGCAATTGACCCACGAAGCTGCATTAAGAGACTTGCAAATGAGCGCGCGAGGAGAGTACGACCGTCACGCGACGCACGCGTCTTCCGCTTACCCCCGAGAGAAACAACCGAAGAAAGAGAAACCGCACAAAGAGCGAAAAACACCAGCCTCGATATTCTCCAACACTGGAGTGTATTCCGTTCCCGGGAAAGTTCGATGGCAACCGACGACGGCACAGTTTGAACGTTTAGAACAGCTCTTCGCGA
>Ga0115556_1000293_pt1 | contig 32726 bp, 19 predicted proteins | sample COGITO_mtgs_1104_5_FD_87282 | JGI IMG/M metagenome (GOLD analysis project Ga0115556, IMG submission 87282) | Pelagic marine microbial communities from North Sea - COGITO_mtgs_110414 | ecosystem: Environmental > Aquatic > Marine > Epipelagic | place: Germany:Helgoland, sampling site Kabeltonne... | reverse complement strand
GAGTCGGAGTCGGAGTCGGAGTCGGAGTCGGAGTCGGAGTCGGAGTCGGAGTCGGAGTCAGAAGAGAGAGTAGATTTCTGTTCCGAGTTTTGTTTTGCTTCGTTGTTTTTCGAAGATGGCTTCTGCTCTTCTGCACTGTCGCTACAGTCAGAGCCGTCAGAGTCCGAATCGGGTGATTCAGATTCGCTGTCTCTTTTAAAGTCCACTTTAATGTGCCCTTTATCGTGCCCTTTATCGTCATCGTCATTAATATTCTCCTCACTATTGCCGTCGTTCATTTTCATTTTCCCCTCGTTAACATTCATAGCATCACGTTGCTGCTCCTCTCCTCCCTTCCCCTCCTTCGCCCTCGCCTTCATCAAATCGATAATCTTCGGCTCCTTGCACCCCTTCTTGACAATCCTCTTAAAATACTCCCTATCCCACCCTCCCTTCCCACCATCCCCACCATCATCCTCAACAATCTTCCTAACCTTCTTCTCAAACATATCATGCGACTTCAGCTTCTTCTTCTTCAAATGACTCATCTGATCCAAAATTGACTTCTTCGCGTCCGTACTACTCGCGGTTGCGAGCTTGCGTTTCAAATGTTTGGGCTTCTTGGGCTTGGTCCTCGGAGGTGATTTCGAGTTGGAGGTGGTCGAGGAAGGAGTCAGTGATTTCGATTCTGCAGCTTCTCGCGCAGCGAGGCGCTGAGCTTTGCGTCGCTCTTTTGCCTCCTTTCCTCCCATTCTTTGTCTGCTTGAGTGAAAAGTGGAGAGAGTGGCTCTTAACAACGCAGCAAGAGAACAAAAATAGTTGCGTTGTTTTTGCTCTTATTTTTCGGGGTTTTTTGTTCTTAATTCTGATGTGAGTTTCTATCGAGTTTCTATCGAGTATCAGGGAAAATCAATGATTTAAGTCGATAAATAGTAGGGATAGTCGAATTTTTACGAGGAACGGCGCCGGGGGTGGCTGTGGACTTTGATCCCGAATTTCTCCACGGTTATAGACCGTAATTTCATTATAAATCGTTGAAAGACGTCGATAATAAACACAACCCCCTGACCGAAGTTTTATTGTTTTACTCACGGGAAGAGTGCATCCATTTGACCCACCATAGAAGTCACCTTGTTTTCTCTTTTGATCCCAATATACTCGAGTCCTTATCGTTATCATATCGTTAAGATCTACTATGTCGAACTTTATATCCGGCGCTAACGCTGCTGGCGCCGATGACGGTGCTGATTGTGAAAGTCCCCCTGGCCCATTCTGTACCCGTCCCCTCACTAAAGACATGGCATACCCTCAACCAACCTACATCTGCCACACCTGTCTCCCCCCTCCCTCTACCACTGTGGACAATAGTGGTGAGGCGCCCCCAGTGGTAGTATGCGTATGCGAATCCTGCGCCCAGACATGCCACATGAACTGCAGTCTTCAGTATGTGGGTATCGTGGAGAGTTATTGTGACTGCGGTGAAGGTTGTAATGGTGGTAATGGTGGTAATAGTAATAATAATACTTCTTCGTGCTGTGTACTATTAGAAGCGAGTAAGGTGGCTCTACCAAACCTACCATCTGCAGTCCCACTGCTCCCGAACCCCGCATCCTACCCCTCCCGTGAATCCAACGTCAAAGTCTTTGGGAATCCCATGGGATACCGTTCCTACACGTACCCTCCGTTGTTAGCAACGAAAACAGTCGAATCTCTAAGAATGGAGTGTAAAAAATTAGTGGAAGTGACGAAGGAAACGTACTTCCTCCCCGAATTATGTCACACCGCATCATCATCATCATCATCATCTCTAACGGCGCTGGAGCGTCTTGCGCGGTCAGTTTATTTATTCCACACTTCTGAGTATAAGAAGAACAACCCCGATGTCAGTATAGATCCGGCAATTAGCGGGGCAGAGTGGTGGGTTCAGGTTAAGGACACTTTAAACTCTGATGACCGAGGGGGCGATTTTGATATGGAGGATGAACAGACAAGCAGTTCATCGAAATCAAGAGCTATCGATCTTCATTATGACAAGGACGAATCCCTGGCCAAGGATTTTAGTGTCGGGTCGTTTCCTCATGTGTCGACAGTAACTTACCTTCCCTCCTCCAACTCCAACAGTAGTCACGAAACCAACACCTCAACCAACACCTCAACCAACACCTCAACCAACACCTCAACCAACACCTCAACCAACACCTCAATATCCCCAACAGTAATATTTGACCACACATATTTCGACCCCCAGGATAAACCAATAGAAGAATGGGTGATTAGCGATGGTGGTGTGGGGGGGAGACATGTTAGGTTTGATGGGCGGTTTTTGCATGGCGTCCCTGATGATGCGGGATTGAGGGGGGTGATAAAGGGGGGGAAGAAGAAGTTCGAGAAACGCGGCGCGCAGCAGAAACAGAAACAAGGAGCAGGAGGGGAGAAGAGAATTACATTCATGGTGAACTGTTGGTACAATGTGGTTCCCTCTCTTCAGGGTTTTACGAACTTGAAGTCCGGGCCGGGACGGGGTATTTTTCCTCGGAATACTGCTGACGTTGATGAGAGGGGTGGGGAGGAGATTCTGAGCACGTTGGAACAACTGGTGTTTCCTCCTGGTGAATTTACCGCGGAGGGGTCGGAGAATAGAATTGATGATATCTTAGTGAAGAGTAACATGGTCGATGTCGAGAGACAGCCGACGATGTTGAAGTTCGTTTGTGATGGTGCGACATGGGGTGATGATGATGATAATTCGGATTCTTCTAGTTCTGACGGTGATGGGGAGGAGGAGGGATTAATGCTCTTCATCCTCAACCCCTTACCCTCATTAAAACCAAACTACCACAACGGGAGGATACGGTATGATGATGAAGATATCTGTCCCAGGTTGGTTATGGTTGGCGATAATGAAGAGGATGGAGAGGAGGATGTGGTGGAAGGAGTCGAGGGGATGGTTATTGATGAACGGGAGGAATACATTTAGGCTTTAAACACCGGGGATGTTCGGTTTGTGTTATAATAAATTTCCTCAACCTCTTTCTCTTTCGTATTAATTGCCTTTTTGCGCCGCTTTACGTAACCTCTATTTACAGAATAGTGTTCCCGGACGCCAAGAAAAATCGGCCCTAGATGGAAAAAAATGGACTGGTTTGTTGTTGTGTGTGATGTTGTGGGTGAAAAATGGAAGGTGTGGAGTGTGCTGTGTTGTGCTTTTGCTAATGCTTATGTGCTGTGTTTGCGTGTGCTCTGCGTGTGTGTGTGTCTAAGTTCCGTGCCTTCGACCCCTCCTCAATTCTTTGCCTGATCAAGATACTTATCCCTGGCATCCATAGCCAACAAAACCTCCGCATAACTCCAGGTCAAATCCTTGGCGCTCAACTGCTTCCCCGTATCCCTATCAATCTGCTCATCCAGATGTCCTCCATCATCCTTAACATGCTCCTTAATTCTAAGCATGACCGAATCCCCCGCCGCGGCGAGGGTGGCCGCGACGGAAGATGCGTCACTAGAGTCGGAGAAGGACAAATTCAAACCTTCGGTGAAATATCCCAGAGCGTCGGCAGAGGGCAGGCCGTTGGAGAGAGTGTACGACGCTGCGCGGTAAAGCAGTTGTCCTAGTGCGGCGGTGGTGAGTACCCACGGGTTTCCGTTCGCGTAAGTATCGCCAGGATAGCGCCCGATGAGTACCCCGGGTACGTTATTCGTCTTATCGAGGGCGTTGATGCCGTACTCCTGGCAGAAGGATTTCACAAGGGTGGCGATGGTCGAGGCGACCTCCTGGGACGTTGGGGCGTACTTACTGTCGGAATCGGTGTACCCGTTGTTGAACCCAATGAAAACAGCGCCGTCTTTCTGGCGGTTTGAGTCCTCCTGGACGAAAGAACCGGTCCAGTGGGTGTCGAGGTTGTCGTCGATTTTCGATGCAATGGAGGTATACGATGCAGAGGAGGCACTGTCTCCCATAGATGAAGCGAATTCCGCGCCGATCGTCAAGGCCTTCTTCATCGTGACGCGGTTCCAGAACAGGTCATCCGACCTGATCTCCTCCCAAAGATCACACGTCATAGTATCCCACCCATCTACGATCCAATCGAGGTCATCCTTCACCGCCTTCCAAACGGAATCTTTGACGTAATCGTCACTAGGAACGCCGGAATTCGCGTAAGTAATGAGGGCGATAGCCCTAAGACCCGGTCCATCGTTTTGAGGACGACACCACCCTCCGTCGAACACATCGCCAGAAGGGATCATAAACTTGGGCTCAACGCGGACATCCACCTCGTCGTTGACTGAAGACAGGGCCTGGCGACCGAGCACCCACGTTATGTACGATTCCATCGTGGTTTGGTACGACTCGTCAGTTGTCGGGGTGATGATTTGGTACGCGTGCATTGTTAGCGCTCCATCTCGCATCCAGTGGAAATAATAACTGCCTCCAGGTGTATCGTTATCGGGAGCTGCCACGACAGCACCGACTTGCTCGACGTTTATGTTTGCCGTGAAGTAGCCTTTCATGGTGTCGATTTCGTCGGAAGTGAAGGGAGAGGTGTCTGTGGAGTTGACGGGGACGAAGCAGCTCTTGGGCTCGTCGCCTTTCTTGAAAAAACACCAAGGACCACTCACCCCGTCGTCCAGAGGAGACCAGCAGCAGCCGGATGCTGTGAGAAGTGGACAAATGAAATTATTTGTTAGAATCTTGTCGGCCAATGTCAAGTTTTTTAACAAGGGGCGGACAAAAAAACTTGACAATATCCTCTCTTGCTAGCACAATGAACCAGTTTTTCGTCTTCCCACTTACCTTCACATGAAGTTTGATTCGAAGATATCTGTCCGCAATCATATCGATCGGAGGCACCAACGGAACACTGGTCATCTGCTACGACGAGAGGGGCGAGAATTAAAGCAGCAGTAGTGAATTTCATCCTTATTATAGTATGTTTGTTCTACTTGTGGCTTCAAGGGCAGCAGATGGCGCCGAAAGAAGGAAAACGAACTAACAAACAAACAACGATGAATTATATATATAAGTTTCATCACTTTCAAAGAAACTCTAGCATACGATAATTAACAATTACTTTAACAAATCAGTTACGTCAAAATAAATGTATCCACCATCTCATCTCCGGAATCAAGTGCACAGAGTGAAGATTCACAATAACCCCACCTCTCCGACGACAAGCCTGTCATTCCACTCTTTCTTGGCACCAACTTCCTCTCCCAGACTCTCCTCCCTTACGATCTCGAGCCTAGCCACGAGCTTCTTGCTGTATTGTACCCCCTTATCCCAGTCACCGAGGCAAAGCATGGGCAGCTTCTTCACGAGCTTGAGGATTTGCTCCCCCTTTCCTCCCACTCGAAAGATTCCCCTGACTTTGACGATGACATTCTCTCCTTGTGCTTTTGCCACAACCTTGGCCTCGACGCTACGCTTAGTCCAGTCAACTTCCACATCTCCAATCCTCTTCTCGATAACGTTCAAGCGGATGGCCTCCTTGTCGATAAAAGGAGGGATTGCCAATGCCTCGTCTCCTCTGCCGCTTTTACTGCCATTCAAACTCGTAATTATGCCGTCAAATGACTTCCGAAAGTTGCGCATTGGGGCTCCTTTGTCCACTTTTGATTTATCATCCTGTTCGTTCCTGCTCTCTTCCAACTCCTCAAAGTTTTCAAGAAGAGCGGCGCCAATTACATCCTCCTCGCCCACTTTTCTCTCTGCAATGTACTTCAGAGTTTGTTCAAGGAAATCAGAGTGAGTTGATACGACACCGTCATACTTCGATCCACCAACTCCTTTAGCATTGATTTGCCGATCAATTTCCAATTGCAATGCCATGTCTTGCTTGTTTTGTAATACTGTCTTCCGGATGAGCTCAATCCCCTCACTCTCTGTGACTTCCTTGTTGAGTGTCGTCAAGGACTGACGCCTCTCAGGTTGAACTTTGTGCTTGTTCTCTATAAGACGGCGACATTCATTCGATGCAGCCGACGCTACCAACTTGAGGAATTTGGAATTTTCGAGCCTTCTTTGCTCGTTCTTCACCAAAATGTTGTGGAATTTGCTCGCCGCTGCGGCTGTGCCCTTGATTGAGGCTGACTGTCGATGTGACACCTCTGAGAATTGTTCAACTGCTGATTCCCTCCTATTGGCTAATTCTTCGATTTCTCTCTTCTTTGCGATCGCCTCTTTCCGCGCGATGCGCTCATTGCGCTTCTCTTTGGCGACTCGGCGACGGTATTCTTCCGGCGTCTCGGTGACACGGAGGACACTCTGCTCTTTAATTCGACGGGCGAGATCAACTTCCCACTGATCGATCTTGTCCCTATTCTCCCGGGCGAAGGCAAACATGTCCCGCAGCCCCTCCTTCTTCACCTGGCTTACTACAGACAGCTTTTTTTTGTGCCGGGTGTGACGAGCCATTCTCTCCATCTGAGACTTGCGTGAGTCTGACCACTCTTTGTTGCTGTAGTACGCACCAATCTCGCTCATGTTTCTCACAATTTTCTCATTTTCCCGGGCGATTTTCTCAGCCTCCCGGAGGCGCGCCTGGCCAGTCTTGCTGCTCACAACAGAACTTCGCCGTTGGCCGGTGCTTGGGCGAATTTTGTTCCCACTGGCGTTGGAAGCAGTGCGTGGACGTGAACGCCCAAAGAGGGGAGCAGTGGCAGCACTGCGGGGACGGGCGTCGGATGAGATTAAATCGGACACCAGTTTCTTTGATGGGGATCCGCCAGCAGTGTTCGGACGAGGACGATCCAGAGGCAGATCAAAATTTCTCCCTCCACTTTTGTTGTTGGTGGAGTTGTTGGTGGTGTTCATTTGGGATATTTGGTGGGACTTTTTGTCTTCTAATGATTTTGCGCTGGTTGGACGGATGTTGCTCTTCATAGGAATGTTAGTGCCGCTGCTAGGATTACCGACCGGGGCGGTCGCAAAGCTCTCCTCCAATTTAGAAGCGGGCACGTCCTTGAATTGTACACTCAGATTACTGGTCTCCAGGTTGTTGGCGCTCCTGTCCAGAATATTGGACTTGTCTAAGTCAAAACTGTCCCCAAAATCAGCACTGTAGTCGAGCGGGGCTAGGTCGTCACGTTGCTCGTTCAGCTCATTGGTCGTCATCGTTGCGCTCATCCCGAGGTCGATGTCAACACCATCCAAGCTGGTCTCTCCCGTCTCCGGTCCCCCTTCAGTTGTTGTGACAGTGTTGGTTGGCACCTTCTTCTTCCTTCTCGTGCTCTCTGGTCTCAAAACGCTGAGGTGATCAACCCTGATAGCGCTCCCTGCTCCCAGAGCCCCGGAATCTTCCCAAACCGGGACGCTGTGCGTCAAAATCCGACGCATGCGGCCAACAAGCAGCTTGTTGTCCAGGGCAATCTTCGCCGCCCGCTCACGGCGGAGCTCCATCGTCTTTGCTCCAGCGCGGGTAACCATAAACTTCTTCTCTAGGTGATTTATAGTCACACCGTGGCCCTGCAGCGAGAAAATCGGGCAGAAAATTGTCGTGTCAGTGTTGCATGGTATTGGTAGTGAGATTAGTGATAAGGTGTGCAAGCCCGTTGATTGTGTAAAACACATGGTCGCAAATACGAACCTTGCCAATTTTTTTCATCCTCGCATCGTGAATAGATTTTACGCCCTTAAGGTGGCGCTCCCTGATTGTGCGGTTTGGACAGCGATCCAACCCAACACGGCCACGGTCCATAATTGGGAGTTGCTGCTGTTGCTGAGAGTTTTTGGCAAGAGAAGTTAGGAGGCTTCAGGAACGTTTTAGGGGTAATTATTCTCACACTCTTCACTCTAAGTAGATTTTCGAGGAATCAAAAATTATTTTATAAAATCATTGATTTTAGGAGCTGTTCTTCAAGTTTTCCTTATCTTGGACCTTAGCAACCGGTTTCTGTCAACAAAACAGCACGAGTGAGCGAGCCACAAAAGTGTCCCCCTAAGGGTATTTTCTAGCCGTCTACTCACCCTTCAGCGGTTTCAATCACCGACAGTAGCACGCAGAGCTATTCAGATCTGCATCTCGATTGCCCTTTTAGTTGCTATTACAATCTTACGCCACACGACAACGAAGGAAATCTTTTCTCTCCATCTACAATGTCAGAGACAGGTATTCACGCGCGATATCCTCGGCGCGCGCTACACCTTGCCCCTTCCCTTTTCGAGTTCAAGTCCTTGACGTTTGAGGATTTTGTCCGCACCAAGATTCTTGGCTCTGAGCTCTCAAAGAACAACAAGAACTCTTGCACTGATTTTCCTGACAAGTCCCGTGACGGGATAGCCAAGGTGACGCTCCCGGAGGGCTGGTGGGATAAGAAGGGAATTGGCGGGGACACGACTGGTCGCGGATCCATCTGGCAGAGAGGTGGGAAACTTGGAGACCGTGTGATAGAGGGTCCAATCCAGCAGTGCCCAGACGGAATTTGCGGCTCCTACACGTTTACCATGTATGTGAAGCCGAAGCAGACTGTGGCTCATTTTCGCGAAAATGCTGACGCGTATAAGGAACGAATGCTGGGGGAGAAGAAAGCGAGAGAATATGCGATTCAAGAAGATGACGAGTACTACGATGAATTGGCAAAGCAGGTGAGCAGCCACCAGGGGTAACCCTAGCACAAAGACCTTCGTATGACTATTCCTAACACGACGACGTGAAACCTAAACAGTACTGGCGGCACCTTGGCCCAACTCAAGAACCATCCCACTATGGAGCGGACATGTCTGGGACGCTTTTCGACGGTGACGAAGCAAGCGGCTGGAACCCTGACAAGCTGGACACTTGCCTGCAGCTCCTTCTCGCAGATCTCGACAACGGTGACGACAACGAAACGATTGCGATGCCAGGAGTCACATCTGCTTACCTCTACTTCGGTCAGTTTGGCGCTGTCTTTACGGCACATACAGAGGACATGAACTTGCTTTCGATCAATTACTTGCATGCAGGGGAACCAAAGGTAAGTACAAACGAGCACATGCACCCTTTTCGCAGCGAATCGCAACGATTCCGCAACGACCGATCCTATTCGCAACCACCGAAAAGAAAAGGTGGCGTAGTTTTCCGGCACGCCACCTCACACACCTCACACCCGCCACCTTTCTATTTCTAACCAACCGCCGCTCTTCTAACCATACAATTACAGTATTGGTACTCCATTAGTCCGCAGGACTACGAGCGTTTTGAGTCATTAGCAGCCTCGTATTTTCCTCAAGCTGCGTCGAACTGCAAGGACTTCCTGCGGCACAAGCAGTTTATGCTCTCCCCTCAGATTCTAGCCAAGGCTGGGATACCGTTCAAGACGGCTGTTCAGCGGCCGGGCGATGCGATTATTACGCTGCCTAACGCCTACCATTTCGGTATCAATTGTGGGTTCAACGTTGCAGAGAGCAGTAATTTTGGTTGCCCCGAGTGGTTGTCGAGCGGTCGCTTGGCAAGTGTTTGCATGTGCGTCCCTCACTCTGTGCGAATTGATATGGACAGGTTCGAGATGCTCTTGAGTGACTATCATTCGACCAAGACCGATTCGACCAAGACCGAGAAAAAAGGAGCCGATACCGATATTATTGCTAACTACCGCAGCTGGGCTCGCAACCAGGCTCTACTTCGGCGGGAGATGTTGGAAGAAATTGGCAACGGTGACGGTGCAAGCAACGATGGCACGCTCAATAACACCGCAATTTGTCATTTTGGGATAATTGCGGGAGGAAAGTACAAGCCTAATAGTAAGAATGTGGTCCTTGTCAGCAACGCTTCCACCCCAACTAGGAAGAAGTCTGCGAAAAGTGCAAAAAAGGACAAGACCAAGAACAAGAAGAAAAGATCAAAGGCGGAGAACCTCCCCAGGGAGGAGTGGCGCACTGGAGAACACGGTACATCCAAGGACTACGTCAATGGAACCAAAGTTCTCGCCGCACTCGACAGTGAGCCCGACCTCAGCGAGCTGGACCTGGACCTGGACCTGGAGGGAGACAGCGGAAAAAACGTGAGTAAGGCGATCAATATAGGAACTAGAATGTGGTTTACGGGAACAGTTGTTGACAAGAAGGACGGTTTTGTGCGCATCCATTTCAAGGGCCTGAAGGCGGATGAAGACGTCTGGGTAATGATCAGAGGTGGAGATGACTTGCTGATGCTTGACCGTGGACCTTTTGATATGACCAAGAAGGCGATGAAAGAATTTGGGCTGGACAATGATATGCTGAGTCATGACAGTGGCGAAGTCGACGACTTGCCGAAAAATAGGCAAATCAAAGTTGTCGAAGTCGGGGGTGTCTTACAGTTGAAAGAAGTTACTCCGAAGAAGCGGAAGAGGGGCGACCCCTCTGCTCCCCTACCACCGTTGGTGAAGATCCCCTTGAATGTTCGATTCAATGCATTGGCAGGGGTCCGAAAGTATAAAACCGGCGGGTCTTCGCGAAAAGACCGGAGTGATCGGCGGACCAAGAGGGACAAGGCGAAGGAAGAAAATAATGGCAACGGCTGTGAGAACGGCAATTGTGATACCAGCAACAAAGTCAGTGCCTATACCGCCGTCGTCGAGTCCAAAGTCGACGTTGTCGAGGTCCAGGACATTGCTAATGTCGAGGACAACGTCAAGTCAGACGTCGTGGACGAACCTAAGGTCGATGTTGTCGAGGCCAATGTCGGCCATGTCGAGGACAATGTTGGCGTCGGCGTTGGCGTTCCCTCCTTTTCCATTGCGACAATTACAGCGAAAGCAATTTCACCAACATGAACCACCAGCCGAACCTTTGGGCAAAGGACACCTTAGTTATTTAGTTAGTAATGAAGTACTTGAAATAAAACCATAGCAGTAGCAATTAGCGGCATCCTAAAGCATCATCAATCATTATTACTTTTAACAATTTCCTTCGTCCTCAACTTTGGGTTTTTTAGGTTCTGGTTCTCCGTTCTCTTTTTCATTCCCCTCCTCCACTTCACCCGTCCCTTTCCCCTCAAGCTCTGCCTCTTTCGGTTTCGGCGCCACCGCAGCCGCGGCCTCCGCCTTCCTTCTGATCTTGTTGACAATCGAATTATAACATAGATAAGCATCGGAGACACTTTTGAAGAATTGCATGTCTGGTCCCCATATATAGTAGCGCTTCGAGCTGGTACAATAGTACAATGTCCACCCATCCATTTCGAGTCCCTTGTGAATCGCAGCGGCTCTACTGCCACCCCGCTCGGTTTTATTGCCCTTTCCTCGACACCTCAAAAGCTCTGGGTCAGTAATCTCCTTCCCGCCACAAAAAAACCTAGTGTCAATAACGCGTGGCCTCTGAGGTCTCTTCGGAGGAGGTTTCCTCTCTTTCGGGGGGTCCCGCTTTCGTTTTTCCTTCCTTTGCCTTTCCTCTTGTCTGGCCTCCTCCTTCTGAGCCTCAAGCTTAGCTGCCTCCGCGTCTCTCTTCTTCTGGGCCGCGATGGCCCTGGCCATGGCCTTTGCGTCTGCCTCCCTCTTCTCCGCGTCCCGCTCGATGACTTCTTCGAGCTCGTCATCACTATCCCTATTCTCGGCGTGGAAGGTCTCCGTTTCTGAAGAGACGGCAGCAGTTCGATTTGGAAGATCAGTTCTAGGCGGGGGGCAGCGGCTCACGCCGCTGTAGTAGTTGCTCGAGGGGAAGCTGCGGAAAGCTGAGTCCCTATTTGGGTTGTGGCACGGGCAGAAGCCGACGGGTGCAACCATTCCATCCTTTTGGCTAGCAAAAAAAACGCTAAACTGAATGGAAGGCTTCAAATCATCCCGCTTCCTCTTGCCGTAAGTTGCTGCATCAATCCCAAGGCCGCACTTCTCTAGCATCAGTTCCTCCTCGTCAAGGTCTTCGTCGGTTTGCTGAACCGCCCTTCTTTTATCGCTCTTAGCCCGCGTATCTCTTCTCTGCTCGGTCCTTCTCTTCGAAGCCTGGATCTGTGCTGTAGTGGACTCCTTCTTTAAAACTGGACTTATGCTCTTGTTCGCCACCAGCAAGGCACACATGGGGTGAAATGTTACCATGCAATTTTCATCCGCGCACTTGATAGTCCTTCTTACAAGCATCTCTTCGACTCCATCTCCGCCTACCCCTTCCTGTTCGCCGCAAATGGCACAGAAATCTGCGTCCGGCGAGACTCCCTTTCGTTTGACGTCCATGCAGAAGGTCTTACAAATTTCGTGGACCCACTCGCCGTCGACTTTGCTCATCGCTCCGCCCGAATGGGGACACATGCCGCAAGAGTGGGTCGATCGCTTTACCGTCGATAGAGAAGACTTCGTCTTTCCTTTTCCGGTCGGTTGGGGCTGTTGCGCCGATGCGATCTTTGGTGGTTGATCAATACACACCGAGCACTTCCAAAAGAGGTGGTTGTGCCCAAAGGTGGTTCCCTGGTCGTGACAGCAATCGAGGTGAACAGTAAGCCCACAAAGGTCGCACGCGCGAAGTTTTTCGCAGACGTCGTTCCCTGTAGTTCCGCCGCAAACTGCACACAGCAGACATCGCTGATATGTGTGGGTAAGGAGCTTCGTTTTCTTGCTCGCTTCCAGTTCTAAGGGCTTGACGAAGTTGTTGAGATTTACGGACAAGAGATTCCCTGGTGCCACGCAAACTACCTTCAGCGGACCGTCCAAGAGAGGGACGTGGGTTATGACGGGAAGTGTGTAATTTTGTTCTGCTAGGGCCTCGTCGGATAGCTGCACAGGCAACTGCCTCTCGACCGCAGGATTTGCCCCTCTTCTAGAACCCTTTGGAGTCGAAGTTGTGGGGGGCTGAGAGGTTGCTGACTCTACCGTCGACTCGGCCACCTTCTCTTTCGATTTCTTGTTCGCAGACTTCGCAAGCTCCTTCTTCTCCAGCTCCTTGTCGAGAAGCTGGTATTTTACGCTCTCCTCAATGGCCATTTGTGCAGCCTTGACTGCCGCTTCCGTTGTTATCTCGTGGACTGCATTCTTCAGAGTCGGCTTGATGCAATAGCTGCTGTAAGGAGAGTCCACGGGGATCGGAGTGGAGAGGCTGGGGGGAGAGTCGTTGAGCATGAGCGGGGAGAAAATGGGAGGCCGTTTTCTTATGAGGAAGGCGTTGGGAGGCCTGCGCGGGGCGACAGCGGCAAATCTAGAGGACACTGACTGAGGGGGGAGTGATGCTTGCGAATCCGAGTACTCGCTGTCGTTGAGTCCAGTTTGCGACGAGTTCTGTGATGATTTGGGCTCTTTCTCGTAAGTGTTGTCGCTGCAGTCGACGACCCCGCTGACCAGTTTTCCGTCGACCACCACAGTCACCCTGGCACTTGTGGGCCTCCGAACCTGCGACATTAGCAGGTCATTCCCCGTTATTATGCTCACGAACTTCCGTCTGTTGGAGGTGGTCAAGGAGGTCAGAGAGCTGGTTGACTTTTTGCTCTTGTTTGGATACTTGAACTCTGCCCAAACGACGTTCTTCCGGTCCGGCGCCTGCGCAGATGGCCGGTAGAGGGTTGAATGGTCGAGGGTTATCTTAGTCGGCGGCTTGATAGGCCTGTGAAAATTATTCGTCGATGTCTTGTCAGTGGCGGCAGTGGCAGTAATGGCGGCTGGCTTCCTCTCCTCCTTCATGACCTTGACCCGGCGAGGGATCTTGTAATGGAAGCTGGGGGGGAAGTGCGCAGTCAAGAAATAAGTCCGGTCAATGTCTTCGGGCTGGTCGAGCTTGCAGTAGGTCTGGAATTTGCTAACGTTCGGGTAGTCCTGTATGGTACCCCGCGACGATACCTCAAACATCCGCGCAGACACCTTCTGGGTCTTCAAGGTCGATTTCGATTTGGAGTTTGAGTTGGACTTGGACTTGGACTTGGACTTGGACTTGGACTTGGAGTTTGAGGTCGAGGTTGAAGTAGAGGTTGAAGTAGAGGTTGAATTGATAGCAGAGGAGTCAGAGGTACTGTGCGAGAAAATGCCATCGCCGCAGTAATCAGCAGGGAGCACCACTGCAGTTGCGTAGCCAGGATTGGCAGAGTTTTGGTTTTTGATGAACTGATTGTACACGTCTTCGCTGACAAAGTTCTGCAAGTCAGGGTCGATGAAGAGCTCATCAATTTCGTCCTCAATCGCACGAGACGCGTCAACGTTTGTTGGGACCATGTTCATAGACATGGATGGGATGCCAAAATTGAAGTCGCTGGTTGCAATTACGATTGGAGGAAAAGCGAAGTTGCAGAGAGTGTGAGCGCGTGCGTGTGCCGGAATCCGAGTGGAACCAATCGGATGAAGGTGGCTAACGAAGTGTGTGGGGGTTCAAGTTCTTTTTTTTCTATTCACACAACAAATACAACAACAACACAACAACAACAACACAACAACACAACAACACAACAACACAAATAGCAGTGTCGCAGTAATCACCTTTGTAGGTTCTCCAGTGCCCTCGCTAGCTTCCTCGATTTTCCCCTGTCCCTCGAACCGCTCACAATGTCATCGTTTTCGTTTTCCTGCAGATTATCAGCCGCGATCGCAGCCTCGATCTCCTCTTGGCTTGCAACATTCGTTGAGGTCGAATAAAGCTGGAGACCAGCAAGGATGGACAGTGTTTGCAACTCCTGCGGAGTGAACGTCGGAGCGGCACCGTCCGTTTCCATTGGGAACTATACTTGCAAGCTCAGGCACCCCACAGGTCTGATATAGCTTTCAGGGATTCGTCGGTGTTACGAAGGACAAATGGGGGGAGGCTGTGGAAAAATCACCCAGCAAGAAGTGCTCTAAGGTCCCAAAAAAATTCTCGCTGCCGGGCGATTGGCGTTCCGGAGTGGTGCAAGGTGCTCTGGACGGGATGAAAATGACTCCGATGGTGTTCAGGAAAAAGAAGAAATTGGTTCGCTGCCCTCGATCCTCGTTCGTCAGCAGCACGTGTGCAGACTGAACGCTTCCCAATGTTACAAGGTATTTCTTGAAGAGTAAATTATTAAAAAAGAGAAGATTATCACAAACGTTTTCAAGGAAGCGAGGAGTACTTAAGTCGCATGGAAGTTATTCCTCAAAGTGTTACACATAATTTCATTTATAACATCATACCCACAACAAACACACTTGAAACTCTGCTGAAGGTCCGTGCAAGTCCAAAAGAACTCAAGTTGACACAGCCCAAGCCAAGATAATCCTGACCATCAAGTTCTTAAATATATTTGATCGAGTCGAAACCACATTCCAGTAGTCCGTCCATTCATTATTAGACAGATGGAAGGGCGATCCCCCGCTGGCTTGCAGCCTTCTTCTCCTCAGTCTCCACAAGGAGCTGTGCATAAGCGGGGCTGTTTGCCAGTACTTTCCTGACTTCCTCGACCTGTTTCCGTGTAATGTAAACGGTGAAAGCGTTGACCCACTTTTGTGCATTGGAAGACAAATTCTTCTTTCGCTTGAGGTCACTCTCTGCGTTCTTGAAGGCTGCCATGGAGATGTCAATTAGGGCTGTCATTCTTTCTGCGCTGGTAGTCATGGTCTTCATCTCCTTATTGGCCTTGGTCACATCAGCGAGAAGGTTTGCGAACTGTTCCTTGCTGACATGCTTGGCCTTCTGCCACTTTGGGGGCTCCTCCATGTTAGCCGGCCGGGGGACCATGATGCTGGTCCCCTCAGTGTCAGCAGCGAGACAGGTCAAAAAGGGCATTTTGCTCTCGGTTCTGGGAGATATGGGGGGGAGTTTGTTGGCCATTTCGTTCTTGGGGAACGGGTTGCTGCTGTCGGGGACCTTCAGCCGGGCCAATATATGGGCAGAGAGGGTGTCGGTGATCACTGTGGCCCTAATCTCCTCATGGGGCAACTGTACCTTCTTATTCTTCTGCTCACTGATCGTTTTGTTCATCTTTTCGTCCACAGTATTTGGATCAAGATGGATTCGGGATGAGTCACAGAACAGCGGGGGGAAATGCACATCTTCTGTCTCGTTCCAGGCAGAGATTGTGATAACCTCGACTTCCTTGTTGTGCCACATGCGGATGTAAATGGTCGCATTAGAGCGCCAGTACAGTTTGTTTCCCTCGTATATCTTTTCGCCGAGTGGGACGACAACTTCTTCAAACTCAGGCTACAGCAACATCGTTTGAATATTGTGCAGAAGGTGGACATTTTAGTAAGAGAGAATGTTGCATTCGTGTTAGAAACTGTAAAATATTTGAAGCGATGCGGTATTGTCGCCATAAACAATACACTCGCGCAAACGCGACAGGAGATAACGAGAAGATAACGAGAAGATAAGAGAATCACACTCCCCAACAAGCCACAATATGAAACACATTAACCCAACACACACACACACACACACACACACACACGCGCGCGCGCGCGCGCGCACGCACGCACACAAAAACGCAAACAGACACGCTCACCTTCTCGTCGTCGTGCTCTGGTACAATCTGGTGGGCAGTCTCCGCGGCCAACCGCTTCATTTCACCACTTTTTTCCATCCTGAGCCTCTCTGCTCGCCAGCAAACAGCATTGATATTGTAGTAACAGTAATTCTTGAACTCAGCAAAACTGATAAGACCATCACCATCAGTGTCGAATTTGACGACAATTTCTTTCACCTCGCTCTCCTCCAAGTCAAACACAGTAGGGCTGAGCGCCTTTAAGGCACTTCTAAAAGCATCCGGAGTGAGATCCTTGGTGGAATTGCTGTCGTTGGAAAAAAAGCTGAAGATTTTCTCCACAGTCATGCCGCTCTGCTTCGCCCCAATCATCACCTGTTTGAGCTTCTCTTCCGCGGACTGGTTTGCGTCGATCTTGGACAGCAGCTCGCCCATCTGGGAAGCCATGGCTGAGCGGACACTAGCAGACACCCCGATTTGGGTGAAGGTTCGCTCTCGTCGCTCATTCTTTTTCTTCATAGATTTCTCGTCCGTCGTGGTTGTTACGATGGGTTCCAGGGTTGCGGGCTTCTTTCCCGCGTAGAGCCCCTTGGTGTTTCCCGCAAATGACGACCTTCCTGTCATTGTGTGTTTGGGAAGTTGGGGGTTGGTCTTTTGGTTGTGGATTGGTGAGCAGAGGAGGGTATTAGATGTCGTGCAGATCGCGAGTAAGGGCAGTTGTGAGCCCGTTTATGTGGGTTTATTTGAACAATGAAGGAGAAGGGGGCCTATTGACTGCAATTTTGTTTGCTGTTGGAGACGGTCAAATTTCACAAAGAAAAGTTAGACAGCCTAAGAAGTCTGGACCAGAACATTCAGACCGTCTTTTATTGTCTTGCTGTGCTTTTCGTAGTTCTGTAATCCATCCATTGCAAACAAGCTTTTGCAACAGAACCCCCTTCTTGGCAATAAGCCGGAACAGGAAACCCTATCTATCCTGACAAACAACTCAGTGTGTCGTCTGTGGACGGTTACGTTTACATTGTTTGGTCGACTGATCTGCTCGACCGACGATGACTTCTTCGTCTGTCCCTTCGTCGGACGCTCCTCCGATACCTAAGGAACCATTTCAAGAGCCAGAAATTGCATCAAAGGTGAAGATCAGTTCCCAGTCTACTACCGCAAAATTTGACCCCGACAACAAGGAAGTTACGCACTTCGGTGAATTCTCTCAGCTTAAAGCCTCGGCAAATGCTAATGACTTCCGCTTGAGCGACTACAATCTCGAGCGCATCCACCGCTTTGTTGATGAGCCGCAGAAAAATGTGGGGAGCAACATGCGTGAGGTCAAGGCCAGGATTGAAGCCTACGGAAGCACCGTGCAGCAGATGGCGAGGGAAGTCATAGGTCCTTACTCAGAAGAGGTAGATACCAAGGGCAATTCGTTCGTATACGGACAGGACTTAACCGCAGATCACAAATTATCATCAACCAAAGGCAAGAAGAAGTTGAAGATTTTGGAACATGAAGCGAATTTGGGTGACCTGTCTCGCTTTGGGGACGGAGACGGGACTTTCTGGGACTGTTGGATACGGACGCGGGGAGTAATGAAAGCCTCTGGAGAATACACCCCCGGAGATGTTAGTAAGGAGGGGGCATTCAAGGAGGGGGCTATGATTCCTCGTAGCGGCTTCAAGAGGTTTGACACTAGGGGGGGGGGACTTGCAGGGAGTGGAGGAAATCCTTTACTGCGTCCTTCCTTGTCACCAGATAGAAAGACAAAAGTCAGGCCTTACAGTCTGTACGGCGGGAACAACAGCGGTGACAAAGGGCGGAGCTATGGAGGGCGGAATTCCCCTGAATCTGTTGGGAGTAACGGCAAGAGGGCAATGCGGGAGTCTGCTTCCTCGCCGACATTCAATTTATATTCTCGTCAGAACATCATCAAGCGCCCAAGCATGAAGGACAAGAAAGTTGCGAAGGCAATGGAACGAGAGCTCTCTCTTGGGGCCCACGACGAGTATGGTGATGAACAACAGCATTCTCTCTCTGACAACAGCAGTAGCGAAGATTCCGAGAATTTTAGTGATGACGGCGACGGCTTCGACGAATTCTTGCATGGGGGTGGGGAAAAAGAACGCCCATCCTATTTGCTGCATGAGAAGCACTTAAAGCGCAATCCAATTAAAGGCCTGTCAAACAACAAGCTAATCAACCTGGAAAGTCATCAGTCTAACTTCAGGAGGAGAGAGCACGGCATCATTAAAAAGAGTAGCGTTCCCGATGAGGTGATCCACAATTACTTTGGCAAGGGTAATGGAGATTTTGGAGACGCGAGGGATAACTACCTTAACCTGGACAAGTTGTTGCGGAGGCAGCAAGGTCATTTCACCAGGGAGGAATACAGTAAATTGTTGGACAAGGATGAAGATACTGATGAGCCGTTGACAACGCCTGCGCTTTCGTTGTCAACCATGGACCAGGATAACGATCCCACAGTGTTTAATATTGACGATTTGAACCGAATTGCAGGTAAACACAGTGATGCCACTCCCCGAACTGTGTTTTTGTACGGATGCATACAAGCCCGCGACGGTATGGGGCTCCCGCCGCGAATGGGGCCTATTATTCGCAAACAAAGGACGTTAAAAATCGACCTATCTCACCAAGGAATGGGCGATGAGCTGTCGATTATCTTTGCTAAGGCGCTTACATCGCTGCCAGAGGTACAAAGAATTGATTTGAGCGATAATCGGCTTTCTGATGTTGGCGTTACCGCGATAATCGAGGCTGTGATGGACAAACCAGATCTAACCATGTTAGACATTGGCTATAATGCTGTCGATGGGTTAGCAGCAGAAATACTGGCACACTACATCGAGCGTCCACAATGCCCTCTCAAAGAACTTGGTTTGTGCCACGCTGATGTTGATGATGGCGAGTGCGTGCGATTTATTGAGGCACTGCGAACAAACAAAAATCTAACTTCGCTTGATCTGTCCAAAAACTCGATTGGAATTGATGAGGCGCTAAACGTGGTTAACCCTGATTTATTCACTGGCGGAGAGGCCATTGCTGCGATGCTTGCCTGCGAAGACTGTAATATTAAGAGTCTTAATCTCAAGTGGAACCTGATAAGGTTCAACAGCGCCCTCGAGATAGGCGAGTCTCTAGAACTCAACACCTCTCTGACTGATTTAGATATCAGCTACAATGCATTTGGAGCCGACGGCGGAATGGCGATCGGGCAATCGTTAATTCAGAACAGCTCGCTTACCAGACTAGATGTGAGCAACAACGGGATAACCCCGCAGGCCGCCTTTTGTATCGCTGTGGCGCTCCGGCAAAATCATTCTTTAAATTGTATCAACCTATCTGGCAATCCCGTTGGACAAATTGGGGGTGTGACGCTAATGTCGCTGCCCATGGAGCTTGGAACTCGGTTAGAACTGATTCTGGATAGTTGTAACTTCCGTAACAGCGATGACTTATGTTGGTTTGACCCCGAGGCTCCGAGCGGTTTGTTCACTGAAGCAGCTGAAACGGCTCGCATGGAAATCCTTGAGAGGAAGGATGCCCTTAGCGATCCATCTCGAGCAATATGCGTTGGTCTAGACAACTACATCGGGGAGTGGAAGCTCGGGGTCTTTCAGATGCAGGACCCGAGCATTGTCAGGTCGCAGCTGTATGAGCTAATTCCCCGGTTGCATCCGGAGCTGCATCTGTCGAGGCCCTACGACCGGGCTGTCCTCATCGAGTTGCTGAGGTTTGTGGCCGATAAAGAGGGCTGTAGTCTTATCCTCCCAGACAGTAAACAGACCGAAGTGGACGAGAATCGTGTAGTGATGATGTACACTGACAGAAGCGGGCAGGAGGAGATCATTGAACTGGAGAGAATTACTGTGGAAGCCAGCGGCGGGGGGGAGGAGGCTGAAAATTTAAAAAACTGGATCAGTAGAGGAAGTGACTTGAAGGCCGTCTTCGATAAATTTGACACGGACGGCAGCGGAGAAATTGACAAGGATGAACTAAAGGGACTGTTTAAGGAAATTGGTAGGGAGGTTACCCCCATTGAGTTGGAACGCGTGTTCACACAGTTCGACGTCGATAACAGTGGAACTATTGAGCTGGATGAGTTTCTCGAGTTTTTGAAGCAGCTTCAGGAGGAGATAGAAGAAAGCAAGTACAAAATAAGCTTTATGGCGAAGAAGGGTGAGACAGTGCCCTGGAGAGCCCAGACGAGCGGGAAGTGTGAGTTCAAGGTTATATACAATCCGGTAAACAGCGAGCGGGGTGAAGGAAAGGCTACCAATGATGATACGCTCAACAGAGTCATCCAGCAAGTGAAGAAGACCAACGGAGAGACAAGCACGATGCTCATGATTTCGCTTAGATTGATGCGGCTAGGAGTGGAAGAGGGGCAGAAGATCTTCGACGAGTTGTTGAAAGGTGTAGGTGACCGGGTGGAGACGCTCAAGGTCATACTACCAGTCATTGCGAGTCCTCAGCAGTGCAGGGTCATGATTGACATGAACCTGAAAGACAGGGATCCGTGGTCAAACGGGTCTAAAGCGGAGGTACACGACGGAGCAACCAGGAAAAGCTGCATGATTTTGAGTGTTGACAGCGAAGACCAGGACATGGTCAATGTAGTTTTTAGCGATGGAAAGAAAGATTGCCTTAGCAAGAGCGAAATTAGTCTATCTACCACCTCATTAGTGACTGCCGATTCCGAAAAGCGACGGCTTCAGAACTTGATGGGGAACTCTTGGTACCCAATAATGGGGATTCCCACCAGACACTACAAGCTAGAGTTGGGCAAGGAACAGGATCGAATCTGTCTAAGGAAGCTCGCTGCGTTGAACAATACCGACAGTATCAATCGGAGAAAGGCTAAGCTCGGAGATACTAGCCAGAGAGGGAACTGGATGAACTTTCGCAACGAGGTGTTCCGTGGCGATAAAGATTTTGTCATGACCAATCAATTTCTTAACACCGTCAAGACTCACGGAATCCTCGAATTCGATTACGTGAGTCTTACGAGGCCAATAAATGATATTAAGCCGCTGAGCGACGGGAGATTTATGAGCATCGTGCAGACTGCCTTTGGCTTGAGCGACGTAGCGATGAAAGCTGAGGATATAAAAATGAGCGACCTCAAACGGAAGCTGAGGCTAGATTTTGAGCATGGATTGTGGAGCACCGAGGTACATAGAGATGGGCCAAAGTTTGGAGCCACACTGGCGTCATTGTACGGAGAAGTCGGCCTGAGCGATCCCGACGAGAGCGACATCGAAGGGGGAAAAACAAGCTTAATTGGGACCGACAGACCGAATAGTCAGCAGCGGCTAAGTAGTCATGATGAGAGCCGAGGAAAGTCTGCGACGAAGCAGCTGATGGGAAAAGCAGCGGAGGTGGTCAGCGAAAAGATGTCGAGGGGAGGCTTGGGCCCCAATAAGGTTCAACTTAGTGATAGGGATATGGCCGTGGAGCTGCCAAAGCTGATTCCGGGGAACAAGTACAGCGAAAGACTCATGAGCGAAAAGCTAGGGGGAGCGCATAAGAGCTTTAAGATGATGCAAAGGATGAGCGGGATGATCAGAGTGGCTGCTAGAATTCAAAATAGGGCAAGGAAGAGGATGAACGCGGTGAAACTGTTGTGTCTGGTGGAGGACATGATCTCCATGAGGTGGATTAGTGCCATTCAGGGAAGATTCCTACTGGACAAATTTGTTGGTATTTTGGGAATCAGCACCGAAGACATCGCACTCAAGCTGAATTTAGTGTGTGCGTTGCACATGAGAATCGTAGATCTGCACAATTTCGATTTTATCATGGGGGCGCTCTCTGAGGAGGAACAGGCTAAGATGGTGTACAGGCTGGGATGGCTCAACACCTGGAGTCCGCTTAAGCCTGATATTTACTACGAGTTGAGCCAACATAGAAGGGAGGAAAGGCTTGTGTCGAAAGCACTGTTGCATCTGGCCGTGGTCGAACCGGGAGAAAACTGGTGGGGCGAAACTTTCCAGTGGGATCGCAAGACCGCAAAAATTCCTGGTTGGGAGCTACCTATCACATGGTTCACAGAGGATGGCATGCCGAGAAAGGGGGTGCTGAAGTTACTCTACTATAGTGGTGAGGGTGAAGGAAAGGAGGAGTGTAGCCCAAGGTGGAAGTTGAGGCATGCTCTGTGCGGACTTGTGTTGGCACCTTGCCCCAAGTTTTTGGAAGATGATGTGGACAAGAAATACAAATCTAAGTTGCCCACCGGTACGCATAGCTTGCTATCCATCGCTCAAAATATGTTACTTAAGGACGGTATCAGGCTCAACTACAGACAAAAAATGTAATCGAATGATGTTGATGATGAAGATGGTTTTGATGAGGGAGGGAGAAACGGAAAGGGGAGGTGTTTACTAATTGTTGCAATTAAATGTTGCCGCTTACTACCATTTTAAAACACGCAATATACCTACTCGCCGCCAGATTTCTTCCTTTTTCGCCGCTGTAAGGGTTTTTTTCTGAAGTAGATCATATCCCCAGGCGTAGGAAATTATCAAAATCTGTGGGAGCAACCACTCGCTGGAAATCTTCAAAAGAAAGAAACTTTTGGCGAGCGTCAGAGCTACTCTCTTGAAGGATGAAGTTCACGATTTGTCGTCTCGTGTCCTTGTCTACTTTTGTCTCTACGTCCCCGTTCCGAGCCACCAAACCGTAGTACTTTGACAAATCGTGGCGGTCCAACTTATCATCGCCGTCAAAATCCTGAATTTTAAAAGCCAGCTTGATTTTCTGCTCCCGATTCCCAATGCTGTTGAACTGCGCGCACTTGTCCATGTACACCTCGAAAGATATTGAAGCATCTTCCGCCTCAAGATCGAAAAGCATTGCCAAACGGTGCTTCAGGGGATTCATCTGGATTGCAGGGATTCCAAGGAACTGCTGGCGTGTTATCTTCCAAGTATCAGGTGCAAAGGGTTCCGAGGACGTGGTGGTGTTTTGTGGGGAAGATGCGGAGTTGCTCCCAATCGACTTTTCAGTGGTTGATGTCGACTTTGCCTCGCTTGTTGTTGACTCCTTGTCATCAGAGGAAGCGTCTTCTTTGTGAACTTTCTCTCCCTTGTCATCTCCCTCATTAGACGACTTGTCGTCGTCAGTAGACTTATCCTCAACTGTCTCTTCCCCTTCGCCCTCCTTTAGCTTCTCTTTCTTCTTCTTCTCTTCCTTCTCCTTCCTTTCCTTCTCCTCCTTTTCCTTCTTCTCCTTCTCAATCGCAATTTTCTTCTCCTGCTTCTCACGAAGAATGAGACGCTCCTCTGCCTCGTCTACACCAGCAGTCTGCACGTAGTTTACGAATCGACGCCGGTACTGGGTAATTTCTGGGAGTTTAAACCCGGTGTTCATCCTGATTTCCTCCAGCTTCTCCGCAGTAAGGTCACATGCCGGAGCCTTTTGAAACATGACTAATGGATGAACTTTTAGGAGAAACGGCAAGGGCGAGAAAGCTTATTGGATTGGGCCAGTGCCCGAGATTTTACTTCTGAACCGCTTCCAGGGCCAAAAAATCCACGGTAAAAGTTGTGTTAGAGAAGAGTTCAGTTGTTGTTTTGTTTTTGCAATTTTTATTTTCGGGAAAAATTTTAAAGAAATAAAAAATTGAAACATTTTGACCCACATCACAATATGGCAACATTTTTTAGTGGTATTAGAATTATTGATTCAAATAAAAAGTGTAAAAAGTGTTAACAACTACTCTTCTCTACCAATCATTAATGTTACTGTCCAGTTCAATCTTCTTCACATTTTTTGCTTTTGACGTGGCTGTCTTTGGCACTGGCACTGACTTTGCTTCTGTATTTGTATATTTTCTTGAATTCGTCTTGCTCTTCGTTTTGGCCTTTTGCGAATTCTTATTACTCTGGGGCGGCCCGATACTCCTCAACCCACCCGCCGAATCGTTTCTGAAATCCTCCGGCGGAATGTTCAAATCCTTGACCCGAACGGAGTTTCTGTTCCTCTTGATCCCGAACCTGTTGTTCTTCACCTTGTTCTTGGACGCACTGGACGCAAGATCGCGTCTGACCTGTTTACGTATGGTTAATATGCCGTTCAGGTCGCTGTACTCGCCCGGCGGTTTGTTGACCAATCCGGCAAAACCGTCGATGCGAATTGACACGTCGCAGCCGGAGGTCAAATCCGTTAGGTATGATTTTGGGGTGATCCAGTGCTGCGTCGGCACGACAATCGAAGGTAGGATACTTTCGTTCTGCGCAAATGTTGAGCGGAGAATTTTCATAGCGATGCTGAATGAACGGGATAGAAGATGCCATTTACTAGGGGAGAAATACCTGACTTTATTGTCGGAGTAAGTTGGTGGGTAGATTACAACTCTGGGAACCTTCAGGATATTGGCATCGTTCTTGCCGCCTTCGACTTCGACTTGGTAGACGATTCTGTGCAGTATTTTCAGAAGACGCTGAGCGATGACGTGAGGAGTGCCACTGGACCCGGAAATCATCACTGAGCAAGAGACATAACCAACGTCGTCACCTTTCGCTTTCGCGGTTGTTTTGCCTTCTGTCATCCCGCCAGTTGTGCTGCCAACTCTCTGCCTCTCCACTCCACGAGCTTCCCTCACCGCAGCAGGGGTGACCCATTCTTTATCATAGTCCAAAATCGGACAAAATGGAATCTTTTTCCCCTGCATGTAGACCTTACCGCCGCCTCCCATGCTTCCCCCCAACGCGTTATTATTCACGACCCCCAGCCCCGAACGTTTCTGAGTTACTTCAAGGGAATACTGCCACGCAACATTTAGATTTGCATCAGCATCCTTGTTAAGGTCTTCCCTGGGAAACTCATCATCGTCTTCGTCGTCGTCGCCGCCATCTTCTTCTCCAACGGCAGCGTTATCGGACGAACATGAATCGGTGTCCTCTTCTGCAATACCAACGAGTTTGCCTCCAGATGATCTTAATTCGCTCTTACTTTTCGGAGTATTCTTTGGCTTTTTAGCTGTAGTTGTAGTTGTAGTTGTGGTTGTAGTTGTAGTTGTAGTTGTGGAAGACACAGTACCAGTACCAGTACCAGTACCACCCCAACATTCGCCGTCACTTCGGCTCAGACCAAACCCCCTTAATCTCGGCAATCCGTCAACTTTACCCCTCTCCTCCTTCACAATGAAATCCATAGGCTCCTCACCATCCTCCTCAAAAATTGCATTGTCTTGAAAGGCAACCTTAACGACCCTCCCGCCATGGGCCACGCCCGCGGCGACATATCCCCTAAGAAAATCCTCGCCCAGCTTCGAGTTCCTATCCACCTGGATCTCCAAAAGGGAGGGCACCGAGATACCAGCCCCGGCAGCCGGAACAGTCCCTGAGCCTCCTCCGTTGTTTAATGGCACTCCAGACAAAACCTTGTCGAGACTCACGCATCCCGACGAGATTATAAGGCTCGAATCTGCGTTGTTATTCGCCGAGAGGGATGAGGAGCCCCGGAAAGAGGACGACTTTAGGGGCAGGGTGGAGCCGGATGGAATTCGTGCTCCTGTCACGCGGGACGAAGAGAAGGAATTTGAGGGAACGAAGGACGTCATCTCAGATAGTGTTGGGGAGAGTGTAGAGAAGGATTTTTTTAATGAAAGGTAGATAGGTCCAGATTTATCTTACTCGCTTCATTTGTCATGTTTTCATTCAATCATTTCAATCATTTCAACATTTAAAATGTCAATTCAATTTCCCCCTGGTATAGCAGCTGATGCAGCATCAGATGACTCTGACGAGGACAATGTCGTCTTTGTTGGTCGGCAATTCACTACGATCCCTGCCAGTAACGACCTTGATGAGGACGCTGACGTTTCTCATGGTGATGACGACTGTATCGACAATGAGGGCGGCAGTGATGCGATGTCCAGTGGTCCTCTGAACAGTCTGATGGAGAATTTGGCTTCCCTGCCCCCCTTGGACATTTCTCTGCACGACAGGATGAAAGAGGAGAGAAACGATGGGAATGATTCTGTGGCTGAAATCGACGGTTCCTTTACTCGCTTGAAGAGGGTAGAGTCTGATCTCATTGTAGAGTTCGAGGATATGTCGGAGAAGCAGAAATTTGCCGTGGAAGAGATCCGAGGAAAGTCCAATTGGGGACCGGCGTTGCAGTATCATTTTCAAGGGAAGATCAAAATGAATTTTTTGATGCGGAACGGGAAGGAGGCCTGTTCGCTGCTCGACTATGCCGTTGTTGTCAATATGCCATCGTTGTTAGAGGAGGTGAGTGATCTTTATATGAACTTTTATGTTTCAAATAATAATGCGTGCAAAATGCAAAATATCAACATAATGACTAAACCAAAATGCGCCCAACACGATAACACGATACACAATGGCAGCTCTTGACTTGGGGCTTTGACGAAAATGCCGTGTTCATAGCTGCAGGGTTTATAGCGTGCAAGGCAAAAGAGTCGCCGGCTATACTTGAGGCCTTGATAACTCATGGCGGTTTTGACATCAACCGTAAACCATGGGAGGTCAGTGAATTGATGGCACAGATGAATTCAACGAGACAGCCATATATTGCCGATCTCTGCCGCGAGCCCCGTTTGGAATTGCTCGAAGTGTGCTTGAAGCACCAGACCCCGAATAAGGACGATCTCGACATGGCACTGCTAATCGCAGTCGCCCACGGCTACTCAGAGTGTGTCAGCATGCTCATCAGCCTGGGCAAGGCTGATGTGAACACCCTTAGCCCCAACCCGATGGGTGTGCTTGAAAGCGAAAAGTTCTTGGTGTCCCCTCTCACTTTCTGTTGCGAAAATATACGGACTGTTAGCAACCCGGATGGCCGCAGCTCGATGAACTGCTTCGCCAGGCTTGTCCTATTGGGAAAGCCAAGTCGCGAAACTGTTGACCACTGCCTGAAGCACATGAATAAAGGGCGTTACGTCAGGGCTAGTGGCTCCAAGGAACCGAGGCCGATGTTGGAAAAGTATTTGAAATCTGAACCATTTTGCTGCAATAAATGTGGGGCAATACCCACGAGTGTGAGTCCAATTAATTTGTGTGTGAGATGCAAAAGGGTTGCTTACTGCTCCAGAGAGTGTCAGGTTGCCGACTGGAAGGGAAAGCACAAATTCGAATGCCAAAAGTTGTCTGAATCACCAGTGACACAGTTAGCGCTTGTAGCGGCACCTAAGTCTACGAAAGGGAAAGGCAAGAAGGGGAAACGGTAAAAGCGCATTAAAACTGACAAAATTGCAGTTTTGTAGCAAAATTCCATTACATTACAGTTAATCAACAAGTATTCGCATGCACTGCAATGCCCGTCACTATCATCGCGCTAGCTTTAAAGCTCATGAAAAGGTTACAGGTACGCCCTGGTACAGATTCTTGCAGGCTTGTTCTTTCTTCTTGGTGAGGATCATTTGTCTCATTTTCTTTGCCTGTCTTGTATTTCCTCCCGTCAACGATTGCGGAGATGTTATAGGCGGTAGGCTCTCGAAACCGTTTCCTAGAGAAGAGTCAAGGCCGGCGTTAGAGACGGAAAGAATGGACGAATTATTGAGGGTGTTCTGTTGAGGGCTGTTGCTCCTGCTCTGCGGTCGACTGTTATTCCCTCGGCTGCCGCCCCGACTCCCTCCTCGACTTCCTCCTCGGCTCGCTCTACTTGGTGACTTACGCAATGGGATGGGTAGATCGTAGCCGGCCCACAAAAAGTCATCACCATCTCCCCGCATTCGCAATAACCCGGCAGCGACCTCTTCACCGGTCAGTAAATATTCCACATTATTCGGCTTGTTCGCAAAAGTCTTGGGAGAGCCTGGTTTGGATGATGGTGGTGATAATGTCTCGGAAAAAAGGCTACCGTCATTTGCGAAGCCGGAGACACCGTCTTCGAGCCAGGGATTAAGCTCGGCATAGATGGCTTGTTTTGGTCTCCAGAGATGCAGAATATCGCTACAGCGTAAAGGAAGCGGGGCTCCAGAAGTGCTGATGAGAGTTCCTAGTGCCTCGCGCTCCCAGTTAAATCTCCGCAATTCTCGAATCGCAGCTTCTAGCTCTTCCTTTCCCACCTCCCCGCCACCGTCAACGTCTACATACCGAACGAAGAGAACAACATCCTGGCGCTTCATTTTGAGCCCACATCTCTTCATTCCTTTTCTAAGCTCTTCCGCCGAGACGAAGCCGTCTCCGCTATTGTCCATCTTCGAGAATAGATCACTGATTCGCAGGCAAGACTTCCGCATGAAGTTTTCGAGGGCTTCCAAACAAACGAGCGCACCACTGTCTCGCATCTCGTTCATTTTCTCCATGAGCTCCCGGGCGCGGGCTCGACGAGCTTCAGCTTCGGCAAGCCTCGCTGCTTCCTTCTCGCGAGTTTTTTTCAGCGCCGCACGGCTTGCTCCCGACGGCTGCATCATTTTCTCTACGGCCGCGACAAGTTCTTCACTAGAAATTTCACCGCTTCCATTAGGGTCAATGGCGTGACAAAGCGTTGTCACGGTCAGTCCTTTTGCCTTCATAAATTCTTCCAAGTGATTGAGCACATTCGCTACGCCAGCATCCTCCGCAGCTTTGATTCGCAGCATCGTCTCACGCTCGTTCTTCTCCTTTTCCATGGCCTCGGCCCGCTGTGCCTCTTCAGCTTCGTTCTTTCTTTTGATAAGGGCCTTCAATTTTCCGCTCGGTTCCTTAAGTTTTTCTAAGCCGAAGATCAATTCTTCGCCTGTGATGCTGCCGCTATTGTCCTTGTCAAGTTCCTGGAAGACATTCAAAATTCTTATACCTTTTTCCTTGATAAAGTCTTCGATCCTCATCAAGATTCCCCCGACCTGCTCTTCAAGGATCTCTGCCTCTGTCTTGTGGTGCAATTTTCGGAAAGAGTCGGCAACCTCTGCAAATGAGAGCGAGCCATCGCTGTTGGGGTCCATATAGCGCATGATTAATCCAACTTCCGTATCCGTGAATCCGCATCCAAGATGCTGCAATCCCTTAGTAAGCTCCAAAGCAGTAATGGTGCCTTCAGGAATAGCCTTATGGGGGTCAACTTTCTCCGGCTTAACTCCTCCCGGGTACCATTCTGCATCTTCCTCGTCTTCGCTGTCAGAATCGTCAAGGTGGCTCTTCTTGAAGCTAGTATCCACCGAGTTGAAGAATTTTATGAGAGTCATCCTCTCGTCCACGAGGAACTGCTCCAACTCTTTCATGAGCTCGACGCCCTCCTGGTGCGTCTTCTCAGATGCTTTGGCTCGCCTCGCCTTTCGAAAAGCATGGAAAAACTCTTCCAGATCGATGCTGTTGCTCTTATCTGGGTCCATAAAGTTGATTACGAGCTGCATCTCCTTCGTTGTGAAACTCTCCTCCTGGCGTCTTTGCTCTTTTAAAGCCAATTGCTCCGCCTCCCTGAATCGCTCGTCCCATATCTTCTTCCTGCGCTCTTCGACCTTGAGCAGATTGACTTCGCCCTCAGCTTTCCTCAAATTTGCGCCAAACTCGATGGTGTCAAGGCAGTTTCTGCCCGTAGGATCAAGGGCTTTGACGGCAGCATCTAGCTCGGCATCTCCAAAACCGAATTCCTGAAGACCCCGGCGCAGCTCGCGCCGGTTAATTGTCCCTCCATTGCTCTTGTCAAACATTGATACAATATTATCGATCGTAGGAAGCCCACCGCGTCGTGTTCCCAGAATACGTTTCATTACGACCAGACCCTCGCTCCCCATGGACTTCATTGCCTCATGGCGCTTAATCATGCTAAAAACCTCCTGGAATTCCTGGATGCTTATCGTCCCGCTTCCGTCTTGATCAATAAAATTCACCACCTTCTGCAAATCCTCCGGGGCGATTTTGAACCTCTGCCGCTTTGCATCATCTTCCTGCTTCTTCCTGACATCCCAAAAGTCCAAACACCAGCTAATGATACTTTTGATACGCACTATGACATCGGGACTCTCCATGTCGTCGCAGTCGATATCCATTGTCTCGGGCTCGTAGTTCATAATTGAGTTCATCAGTTTTGAGACAGTTATGGTGCTGCTCATTGGTACACCAGCCCGGCTGCCTGGACGACTACCATTCGGGCTCCCTGGGGGCGATGTGGCAGAAGATGATGGGTCGTATATGCTTTCGAGGTATTCAGGCGTTGCAAGTGAAAGACGCGAAAGGAAGGACACAATTTCCGAGTCGGAAATGTTCAAGACTCTATCGGGTATGGCAGGTGCTTCGGACATTGAGTTGGAGTGAGTTGACGGAATAAGTTGGATTCCCAACTATTTTTTGGGATTTTCTGTGTTCCGTGGGATTTCTTAAATACCCCTTGAAACCTTGGATATAATTAGATGCAGAGTATTCAACCTGTTGGTCCGTATTTAGCAGCTTTAGATTTTGTGTTAACTTCATTCATTCCGGGGCCCCGATTTTTTCCGACACTTCAACAGATGTCTTTTTTCCAGGCCCTATTACCACAGGCCCTATTTAAATCGTTATTCGCGGTGTTTTCGATTTTGATCAGACTATCTCCGATACTTGCGTCAAATGATTTAGCGAGAAATTTGAAAATTGGCTTTTTTTGAAAGTTTCTGGTCCCACAAGGGTTTTACTCCATAATCTTTATCCATTTCTACTTCTAGTCCCCGTTTCTACACTGATTTTGCTGCTTAAGCCAAACAATATAGACACGGCTGATATCCCTTTTTCCACCTTCACTCTTCTTTACTGTCTCCTTCACACAAACGCCCTCAAGGCCTTCTTTCCCATCCGTTAACCTGGAGTAAAATTTCGTGTCGCGCTTCCATCGTCGCACTCCAGTTATCACGCAGATAGAATCTGCCGGGCAAGACTCCAGGCACTCTCTGACAGCCGTCAAGAAAGGTGTGTGAAGGCTCGCCCAATAAACGCAGTCTGTTGCGATAATTAGGTTCACGCCATCATTTCCAATGCACCTCTTTATATCTTCCGTCGTCTTACCCCCGGCGCCCCACTCGAGTACACCCGTTCGTAGCATCGCTACACCTCTCCATAAATCCGCGTTGAGGTCAATCGTGCACCCCATCAAATCCTCCGCAACAGCAAGATCTGTGCAGGTTACATCGATCGATTTTGCGGTTGCGTTATCGCGGTTCTCATTGAGGAATAGGTTGCAAACTCCTATCGATGCGACGCCAACCCCCCCGCCCAACTCCAAAACCTTCAGGGGCTCATCTTTGCCACCTCCTTCTCCTTCTTCCTCTCCTTCTCTGCTACGGGCAAGAGCAAGTATTTTTCTGAGTCTCTGCTCTGCTCGAGCTATTTTATCCGATTCTCCCTGGGCCTGGGGAAATATTCTTCTTGGGGGGTGACCTTCACCGCCTTCGTCGCCTTCTGCGCTTTGTTTGCCTTGGTGGTGGTTGTTACACTCGCTGACTTCATGTTTGACATTTTCATCTTTGCCATTTTCAGCGTCACTCTTTTCTCCAGTGCCCCTGACAAAAGGGTGGAGATAATTTATCAAATCTATCGCCGCTGGCCAAGGCTTTGAGCATATTGAGGGAAGGTCAGTCGATGGGTCGATGAATTTTATGGGGGATGAAGAGGAAGGCAGCGGGAGCATTTCGGCAGACTCCTCCTCCTCCTCCGATGATGCAGAGGAGTAGCTGTCTTCCGCGTCAGAAGACGACGAACCCCCAAAGAGGGACCGCATCGCACTCATCACGAAATTTATTTTTGTTACACTGCAAGGAGGAGGACGGAAAAAAAATGTGGAAGACTTTTTTTTAGAGAAGGCGTTGTTTGTACGTTCATTATTTCTTTAGGGACCTCAAAAAACTTGCACAGCTGCTCGGTGTGGCCATTCACTTCACTTTATAGCCGAGAGAACGCACATAGTTTTCAGAGAGCACCTTATTGCTATGTCGACCCCTTACTTGTTTGAGCACCTGAAGTCGCTACCCAGTGCCACTCTATCCTCGCTGTATGCTCTCTGCCCACTATCGACGCGCTATGTCCTCTCTCACCTGCCCCTTCTTTCCCAAATTTTGATAACCCGACTGTCCGTTTCATCGGGACGCGCTGGAAATGATGTCCTCAATGACTGGTTAAAAAATACGAAGGCGAACCGGCAGCAGGAGCGGAAGCAGCTTCGTGAGCTAGAGCGCCTTGGGGTGATCCAGCCTGGCTTCGTTCGGGACCATCAGTGTGGCGTGGGGCTGATGGAGGGTCAGCCGGCCCCCGTTTTGGATGAGGCTGCTGATATTTTAAAGCTCAATGATACTTTCATGTCTTCTTTTTTAATCTCGGTCACCCACATGGGCAGCAGTCCTTTCTACACGACAGCTACTGCAGCGGAGTCAGTTGAGACAGGTTCGGCTCTCCCGGTAGATGAGAAACCACCACCAGCTGAATTGCTGACACGTTTCAGCAGCAGCATTTGGACCAGCGTGATCAACCACTTATTAAGCACTACATCTACCCCAACCACGACGTCCTCGTCTGCGTCTGCGTC
>Ga0115556_1000287_pt1 | contig 33119 bp, 30 predicted proteins | sample COGITO_mtgs_1104_5_FD_87282 | JGI IMG/M metagenome (GOLD analysis project Ga0115556, IMG submission 87282) | Pelagic marine microbial communities from North Sea - COGITO_mtgs_110414 | ecosystem: Environmental > Aquatic > Marine > Epipelagic | place: Germany:Helgoland, sampling site Kabeltonne... | reverse complement strand
TCGATAACTTTCGCTGCTTTTACGTAACTGCACCGTCACCAGGGGATTAGTCAAGGGGTTAGACTGTGTTCTTTCACTATCGCACCACTTCGTCTCTCCAAGGCCCTCTGCTCCCTCAACAAGGATTCTGTCTATCGCATCCTCACCTCAGTTTTGGGAAGTTGTCATCCAGGTACTTGTTTCCCTTAAGCTGAATCATTGCCTGGCTAGGTCCCTTCCCTCTGGGGGACCCCTCACCGTATCCCTTGTACAGCATATCAACCACTTCCATCCCGTCGCCAATGACCTCACCGACGGGCGAAAACCCGCTGGCGTCAAGAAACTTATTGTCCTTAAGATTGAGAAAGAGCTGTGTTGTTCGGCTGTTGGGGCCACTTGTGGCAAAGACAAGAGTACCGCGGCTGTGTGTTGTGTCGATCGATCGATGAGTACTCTGATTACAGATTTAATTGTAGGGAGGGGCAGGGCACCTACCTATTTGTCACCTTGTTTGGGTCGTCGGCTATCTTCTGCTTAGCCAATGAAGCAACTTTCGGGTCATCACTCAAGCCCCACTGCGCAACAAAATTGTCAATCACACGGAAAAACCGTGTATTGGTGTAGAAACCTTCAGAGACAAGCTTCTTAAGGTGCTCGACTCCGATCGGTGCCCAATCACTGTCGAGCCTTATTGTAAAAGTGGCATCAGTGGAGGTGGAGGCTTCTCCCCCGTCAAGGTTTGAAACCGTAAATTCAACAAGCGTCGATCCTTTTGACGTTTCATCCGCGCTTGAGGGCAGTGGGACCAACGCAAGAGCCGCTACAGTTGATATTGCGTCCCGACGACAGAAGAAAGATGCAAGCGAAGTTTGGAAGGAAATCAACGATCTTGAGGTGGGAACAAAAGCAGCTGTTAGAGAGAAAAATGCTGTCAATAGCAGGGGAAATCGCATGGTTGACCGCTCTGAAGTCGAGGTAGTGTATGACGAAGAGCGACGGGAAGGTGTTTTTTTTCTTCTCTTCTTTTTTTCAACACAAGAGAAGTGGTTCAAAGAATCGAGAAATGTTGGAATCATCACGTTTCCGAATCTTTACCTCATTAGCTGCCACGGGAACCACCGTTTTAATATTGAAAGTAATTTATACTCGTTGGTACCCTCCTCGAATCCCGAAGAATTATTCTCACCCATTAGAGAACAGCAGTAAGAGGAAATCAGGCACTGATGCCACCAGGGATTCATTCCGGAAGGCGAAGATACCGAAAAATGTAGACTACATATTGGTGGGGAGTGGTATGGGCAGCATGTACACTGCTGCGTTATTGTCGAAGGCAGGTAAAAAATGTTTGGTACTAGAGCAGCACTATGTAGCGGGCGGATGTACGCATTCGTTTGAAGACAAAGGATTTGAGTTTGACACAGGTCTTCACTACGTTGGTAGAATAGAAAAATACAAGACGCTTATCGATTTGGTCAGCACAGGCAAAAGAATAACGTGGGAGAAGATGGGGACCAAGGAGGATGACTTTACCTATGATGAGATAAAGCTGGGAAACGAAACCCCGTTTCGGTTTCCAGCCGGCGAAGAGAATCTAATAATGGCGCTGGTGAAAGAGTTTCCGGACGAGGAAGACGGAATAAGAAAATACATTGCTCTCTGCAAGCGTGCCAACAAGACGGCTGATATGTATTTTTATGGGAAGATATTTTGGAAGCCAATACAGAAATTTTTGAACCGTTTTGTGAATGGGGAGTACTTCAGTTATGCAATGAAGTCCACCTGGGAGGTCGTGTGCGAATGTGTAAAATCGAAGAGGCTCAGGGCAATCTTATGCGGTCAGTTTGGAGACTATGGGCTCAAGCCCGAAGAATCCTCCTTCCTAATTCAGGCAGGAATCACGGCTCATTACTTGGATGGTGCTTATTATCCTGTCGGCGGTTCTCAGGAAATCTCTCGGGCTCTAATTGGTACCATTGAGAAAACGGGAGGTCGCGTTCTCGTGTCATGCCGAGCAAAGTCAATCGAAATAAATTCTCAAGGAGTTGCTGTGGGGTTGAACGTTGTGGCAGTGGACAAATCCGGGCAGGACAAGGGGGAGCTCATCAATATCTCGGCGGGTAAAGGTGTCATAAGTGGAGTTGGAGCGATCGCGACACATTACCTTGTGCCAGAAGGTCCTCATCGAGACAAATTAGGCTTTGGGAAGATGATTGAGACCGTGGGGAGGTCTGTAAGTCATGTCTACGGATTTATCGGTCTGAAGGGAACGACGGAAGAGCTTGGACTCCGGGCTGCGAACTTGTGGGTGTTGCCAGTTGACGAGAATTATAAATACAAGGGGGCCGCTCTTGACAATTCGGATAAGAGTGACGAGGAGCCCTGGAACTCAGTTGGCGAGAGCCCAACAGAGGAGGACATGCTGCTTTTTGTTGGCTTCCCCTCTGTTAAGGACCCCACCTACAACGACCGATTCCCCAACAAAAGCGCCTGCGAGATTATCACAACCGCCCACTCTGAGTGGTTTGACAAATACGAGACTAGCGACAGGCCACAAAGTGGTAAGCGGGACAATGAAGAATACACAAGCCTCAAGTGCGCATTGGAGTCAAAACTCCTTAACGGCCTTCATCGTAACTATCCCAAAACGAAGGGACAGGTGGAGTACATTAATGTCGGTACCCCTCTAACGAACAAGTATTACCTCGGCCGTTCAGACTCTTACGGGCTTGAGCATACTCCGCAGCATTACTCAGGTGCTCTTGACAACATGAGGCCCAAGACAGAAATTAAGGGTCTGTGGTGCACCGGGCAGGATTTCTGTACTGTGGGAATCGTCGGTGCCCTCAATGGGGGAATTCTTACTGCACACTCGGTTCTCGGGTACGGACTCCTTGATCTCGTTGTGTACAAACGGAATCTCATTGAGGACCTCATGAGGATGGAGTAAACATAACAAGGCAGAGTTCGTTGTTTAGGGTTACCGAGAAATTAGCATCTTTACACTTTATTACAGTAACGGCTGGGTAGTGCTATATGTACTCATTGTTGCGCATCTACTACTAGCCCAAATTATTCAGAAGACTCATCTCCTGAACAATTCCTAGTTCCTTTTTGAGTGTGGTGGGGCTTATCCAGTCCCAGTCCTGGAACCTAGCCTTCCCCGAATCAGTCTTTGGGACCTCAGTCCAATCATACCGGCTTTTCTTACCCCCCTTAGTTTCAAAGCTTATCATCATATCATCGAAGTTACTAAACTTTGGTTTAACTGGCGCAGCCAATGGCTTAGGTGGAATGAACGGCGGCGGTACCTCCAAATTCAAAATCCCATCCCAATCTATTCCGTCGAAAAATTCGTGCTGTTTTATCCCCATGGTCCCATCCTGTAGACAGCCCAACCGATTTTCTAGCCTCCTTTCCATGAGCCCGTCCATGAGCTTCTGCGCATGAGGGGAGATATACCGAGGGTATGTCAGAGGGGCCATCAGCAGCTCATACTCCTCAATATCTTTCTTTAGCCTATTTGCATCTTCATCGCTAATCCCCTCAATTAATGCTAGCTGATTGTATAGGCTGTCAAGCTCATGAATTGGTGCAGGAGGGGGCTGGCCGCGTTTCTTATCGAAAGGACGACGACCAGTCAGGAGTTCAAACATAGTCACACCGAGAGCAAACCAATCCACCCCCTCGGTGTAGCCTTCAACGCGGTCATACGACTTTAACCTAAGCTCCACCATCTCCGGAGCCATGTAACCACGTGTACCGACGATACTTTTCCTCCTTTCCGGGATGTATGGTTTCTCTTCGTTGGTTCGAAGGTTTTCATGCAGGAGTGACTCCCCTCTGGTCAAGTTCTTTCTCTTTTCTCCCACGTTAAGGTTGCTGTTTTTGCGAATCATGCTTCGACCAGTCGTTCTGTTTGAAAGTTCTTTCTTAAAGCTCGCCTTTCGATGGGGCTGAGTTGAATCAAAGGATGTACTGTTGCTTCCTGAGAGGCCATCTGCAGATGTATATAATGGGTCATTCTGCGATCTCACAACCTTAGCTTTTTGCCGGGATTCGGTTCGTTTTCGGAGCGTACCGGTGGTGTTTATTTGATCGGTGAGAGAGACCTCAATGGAGGACCCTCCAGGGACAGTCGAGGCATCGGGTAATGGTGGAGTTCTGTCGAAGCTAGACGAGCCATCGCCATTCGGAGAAAGAGTGGACAACCGCCTTGGTTCGTTGGCAGCAGAGGCCTGATCATGGCCACCAACTAATTTATCAATGTTGCCTGCCAATTTTCCGGAAAGACGGCGCTTAAAATTCTCTACGGAGGAATAAGTGGAGGAATCACCACCGGTATATGTATCGGATTCTTCGTTGTGACTTTCGAGCTTTTTTTTGCTCTCGAGGTGGTTGGTGATTATCTGCACCTGCTTTTCGTGATCGTCAGAGAGGTCATTAACCAGGTTGTGCTTTTCTCCAGCTTTGTCGTTATTTAACGACAAATTTGAATATTCCTTAGAGCCATGATGTGAATTTGGAGGCGTAGTAGAAGGCGAGGCCACATCCTCAAACTCCTCTTCATCATCCACCCACTCCCATGCCATGTCCAACGGTGCCGCAAGCCCCATATCGGTAAGCTGCACGTGCCCATCTGCGCGAAGGAGCACATTCTGAGGTTTTAGATCTCGATAAATTATTCCCATCTCATGCAGGTGGTCGATAGCAAGGACAATCTCAGCTGCATAAAAGAGGATGCGATTCTCGGGCAGCCGGCGGGAGGGGCAGGCCTATTGTTGTATGGTAATTGTTTTGAGACGTATTTTTCAAAGTGAGTATTTCTGTTTTTGTTCGTGGGGCTAGTATATGCGTGCACGTTCATTCAACAAATCAGCTTGGCACTACCGCCAAAATCATCTTATATCTGACTCTTCTCACCTTCCTCGCTTGATGCAAATCACCACCAGTAACCAAATCCAACACAATAAAAACCAAACCCTCCGTCTGAAAACTGTACTCCATACTGACTATGAATGGATGTTGGCATGACGCAAATACTAGCTTTTCAGATTGCAGAGCAGCGATATCAGACCGGAAGTGACGGAGCAGAGCAGTCTTCAGCTGGATCTTCATGGCCAGGTGTTGATTGGTGGTTTTCTTCTTTGCGTGCACTACGCGCCCAAAACCACCCTGACCCAATATCCCAACGTAATCAAAGTCATCGACACGAATGCGATTGTAAGTGCGCGCGTAAGTTGATTTGTAGGCGCGGTATGAGGGTGTACGGCGGAATGGGAGGTAGGTAGAGCAAAACAGCTCCTTGAAGCAGATGGCACCGATGGAGTCAAACAAGGATCTGTCTAGCACTTTACGGGAGCGTCTGCGATACGTTCAGGTGTAGGTGGGTGCAGGGTTTAGTTAGTAACTGTGAGTGCGTAGGCTGAACGCAAAATCGCTGTCTATGTCAATGTGGATGTGGATGAAGAACAAAACCACCTGGACTCACTTGGCTTCTTCAACCTCCTTCTCAACCTTCTCGATCTCCTCCTGAGGAATACCTCCGACCAACATTGGAGCACTGGCCTTAACATACTTATTCCATATTCGTATGGCGCAGCCCCTCCGATAATCATTCGTCGGAATTGAATGATATTCGTGAATATCTACCCAGCAAAAGAGATTCTCCTTGTTCAGGTACTGGCTTGCCGCTTCTGCCAGCGCCTTCTGTCCCATCGGATCATCCAACATCGTGCGAAGATCGAACACAAGTTCATCCTCATTATAATCAACCTTCCCAGTCCGCTCAAACTCTGAACGCTCCTCACGGAACTTTGTGTGACCACCTATGGATGGAGGGTCATTAGACACTTGTGCAGGGGACTTGTTGCAATTTCCCATCCTATAACAAAAGAAGGGGGCGAAAACTGCCGACGGTCTGGGCGAGGATCGATCCAACTCCTCTTAATGTGTGCTTGGGAATGAGGTAACTACGGGGGAGAAGGAAGTTAGGGGAAGAAGGGCAAAGCCCTTTAGTTGCTTTTGAAATGGCCCGAACCAACTCTACGTTAGCTAGGAGAGGCAAGGGAAGTGAATATTACCCGCGTATTCTTTGTTCCCAGCTTCCTTTTTTTGGTGAATCTAGAGTATGCTAGCGGCCGGGTCGGGTCGGTCGGGTCCTGACCCCAATAGAAAGGACCAAGGTTCAGACACCATTAAAAACAGTAGTTTATCAACACCTCCCCTTATCGAGATTTCTTCTCATAGGCGCTGTAAATACCTACCGATTGCTTTTATTGCTGTGTCACCAGAGCGCTCCTCAGGGCCCAATTAATTTTCTCGAAAAAAGGAGCTACTCTGAGCAGTATATCATATCGTCAGCGGGAAAAGTTACCCCCTTGGACATCAGCACCTACGAACAGCATTCTGGGACCAATAACTTTGGAGCAGACCCCTGAGCAGTCAGTCATGATTCAACATCTGCTAACCTACGATTCTCGCACTGTGGTGCTGGACCAGAATTCTCACGACGATGAGTCGAATTTGCTCACAGTCGTCCTTGAAACCCTCGCCCTACCGCCTTCCCTCTGTGTCACACTGAAGAGCAATGGCCGTCTGGTCTTTCCAAACACCACCATGGGTGATCTATCGGATGCTTCCCGTACAATTCACGTCACCCTTCCCATTCTGGGTGGTAAGGGTGGTTTTGGTGCTCTACTCAAGGCGCAATCTAAGAAATCGGGCGTCAAACAGACCACAAACTTTGGCGCTTGCCGTGACCTTAATGGTCGCCGCCTGAGGCACGTCAACGATGAGGTCAAGCTGGCCAGGTGGAGGGACCGGGAGGACAGAAAGAGGAGGGGACTGAACGTTGACGAGATAAAGGAAGCAAAGACAGGCAGTGGAATCGAAAATTGGCATCTGGCTGTGCCTACATGGGCCGATAGCATCTCCAACAAGTTTAAGAACAAAAATGAAAGTGCGCTTAAGGCGAAAGTCAAATTCGAGGAGAGGAGGGCAGAGGAGATCAAGAGAAGGGCGGAGGAAGAGGCAGAGAAGGAGAGAAAAAGGCTTGATACCTACGTTAGCTTTGGGGGGGCAGATGAGGCTACCATGAAGGGCGCTATGGAGAAGTCTGTGAGGGAGGGGCTAAGGAAGGGAAAAGAAAAGAAGAAGAAGAAGAGGGAGGGAATGAATGCGCAATTTGCTGGGATCACTGATTTGAGTCCTTCAGGATCGTCATTCTCTGCCACACCGGAAGGGCCGATAGCAGCAGCAGCAGCAGCAGCAGCAGCAGCAGCAGCAGCAGCAACAACAACAACAACAATGGAAGCAACTCTGCCAACAACAAAAGGAAGAATGAAAACAAACATCAACCTCAATGCCATCACAGACCCATCAAAGTTTCCGTCCGCTATTATAAATTGCCCTGTAATTCTGTCTACTGGAAAGTGGTATTACGAAGTGCATATGCAAACCTGCGGCGTGATGCAGTTGGGGTGGGCGACTTGTGACTTTAAACCGAATTTTGAGGAGGGAGATGGTGTAGGAGACTGTGGCCAATCCTTTGGCTATGATGGGGGTAGGGGAGAAATCTATTTCGGGGGGGAGAGCGGAGATTACGGAGGAGGATCAAAGTGGGAGGATGGAGACATAGTTGGCTGCCTAATTGACGCTGGAGATGGTGAAGGCGGGAGCGATGAAATTAGTTATTCTTTGAATGGGGTGGACTTGGGTGTTGCCTTCGATGACATCCAAGGGAAGGTTGATGACCGGAAGAAAGGTGCGAGTAGTAGTAGTAGTAGTAGTTCAGAAAAGAGAAGAGGATGGAGACCTGCTGTCAGCATGAATGGGGGAGAGAGAGTACTTATCGAGACTGGTGGCGGAGAGGAGGGGTTCAAATATCGTCCTGAGGGTTATTTTGGGGTGGGCGAGGCCAAAGGTGCTGAAGAGCATTGGGACACGGGGAAAAAAAGGGCGAGGGATGAAGATATTTCAGGAACCGATAGCGGAAATGAAAACGACCTGAAGCAGCCAAAGAAAAAGATGGCCGTTGGTGATGCTGATGCTGATGCTGATACTGATGCTGATGCTGGCAACACACCGATGCCTGCGCCGGTATCACCTTTGATGACATTGCCTACACCAACCCAAAATCCAACAGAAAGCGACGAACAGCCTAAGTCATTCCCCCCTCTTGATCTCACGAAATTCAGTTCGGTGGAAGAAATCACCGCAGTAGGATTAGACCGCCTTAAGGATGCCCTGCAATCCCGGGGTTTGAAATGCGGGGGGAGTGCAGAGGAGAGGGCCAAGAGACTGTGGTTTGTGAAGAACTTGGGGGAGGGGGGGGAGATTCCCAAGAAACTCAAGGCCAAGGGCAAATAATGACGTTGATTGAAGCCAAATGAAGTATGTCTTTACGAGGAAAGTGCACCTTTGCCATTTTGCCATTCTTTATTCTTTCTAAAGCTGCCTCAAAACTTGAAAAATTTGTCCTCCTTTGGGAGGAGCATACACTGGTCTTTTTCATTGTCCCCCCCCCCAACAGAGCCGATTCCAAATGCCCCGTGTTTAATTGCCTGAACCGTGCCCTCAGGATTCTCGAGGATGAGGAGGTGGCCGGCATCCTTCACAAGGTACACACGACATTCTCCATCACCCTCCTGAGAATTTATCAGATCGCGGGCCGCGACTCCCCCCTTGTAATCCATCCAGTCCTTGGAGCCATAAATGAAGGTAACGTCCTTGGCCTTTATCGAGGGGATACGAGGGAACCGTGGGAGGAGAGGAGACCGAGCGTACGCACCAGGCTTAAGTAGCCTGTCTAAACAAAACTCTCCTTCCCCTTTCATCATGTTCACACCGTAAGAATAATCGGTCAAAATTTCTCCTTCCTCCCCGTCAATCCCCAATCGACCATTCACATACTTTCCAACGAGTGACTTTCCATAACCGTTGGGTAAGCCTCGGATTACCATACCCGGAGTGTATCCCGTAGACCAAACTTTGCGGACAGTCATGATGAGGGTGTAAATTCCCCAGCTCAAGTTCTTCAGGCGGGCAGAGGACTCCTCCGTGGAAGGTGGAAAAGGCGTCCCGACAGGTGATAGTAACACGAGCTTGTTGACATTTTCTGGGTGTCTTTCCGTGTATGTAGCAGCCACATAGCCACCAAGTGAGTGCCCACAAATATTGAGTTTATCAATCTTGTTCGCAACTCGCCATGATTCCAAGGATTTGAGAAAGTAGTCCTCAGCTGCAGCCACATCGGCCGCCTCATCATTCGTTTTCGCTGGGAAACTGGAGCCGCGAGAGCTCAGCCCAAAGCCAGCAAGATCACAGGCGTAAATTTTGCTGCCAATCTGGGAGGAGTCAACATCCTTTAACATCAAAGGCAGGATGCGAGAAAAATAGGAGAGGCCATTTGCGTATCCATGAAGGAAAACAGTTGCTGTAGTAAGGCCATCCGACTTTCGCGGGCTTTTCCTCAATTTTGAATTCACGTCCGTGCTCACAGAATGTATGAATTGACCGCCGTCATCCGTTAAAGTATCCGTAAACTCCCATTCGATATTGTTGCTAAACATAGCATTGCTCCTTTCCCACATTTTCTTTTCAGCTCCCATGGCAAGGGCGCGGTACTTGCATCCAGACGATAGAGTAGACGGGTCAGGGGTAGACTTGGCGGAGATGGCAATAGGGTTTGCACCAGTTGTGCTCGTTGTTGTCATGGATGATTCACCCCAAAATGGTAATGCAGACGACAGTGAGCGAAACCAGCCCGCCATTGTAAGAGCTGGCAAAAAGAAAGAGTAGAACGAGCAACACACACAAGTCTACGGAGCGAAATGTTGACAGCGTAAGACTGGACAGGGACAAGAGCTGACGATGGTTTAATTGCGATCAAAGAGTTTACAAAACGATATATACGATATAATCCTTTTTGACAGGCAGCAGAAGATGCTTCCCGGTCGAAGAGTCCAAATTCGGGGTGAAAATCTATTCTTAAAAAAACCTTTGCGAATTGTTCTTACGGGTTTTTACTACTCACAGGACATCGTGAACCCTGAAAATTTTGAAGCAGATGGTAACCATGAGTCTGATGAACGTCGTCTTACTGATTCCCTGTTTCACAATGGGCTACACAGCCCACACACTGACACACGGAAGATTGAGACCAACTTTCTCTCCTTCTCCTGGTAGCTCTCAGCTTCTCGCTGGGCTGGGTGATAACGTTATGAGCGGTGGAAATGATTGGAAGCCCGAAGACGGCCAAATGAAGTCAACTGACGTTGGTGACTATTTTCCAGAGGGTCAGTACTTCCTTGACATCAATCAGCATCGCTTACGTTTGTTTTGTGAAACATTCAATCTAACAAATCACCATTTTGTCCCGAAATACATCCGTGTACAGATTTTGACAAAGAGGAGCAGGCCGACATGTTCAAGGATGGAATGATGGGCAGCCAGGGCAAGGGAAAGGGAAAGCAGGCCACAGAGAGGCCTGGGCTCGAGGATTTGGGAGAGGTGAGCTCACAATCGAAATATGACCTTCAATTCCACGACCTTCACCCAAGATGTTGTAGATCTAATTAAAATACACGTCCATCACCCGATTAATCGTGAGTTAGGGGGGATTTATCGCTAATGCGGGCATTGAAGCGATTGAGGGCATCCCAGAAGGCACTGATTTCACTCCAGGATTCCGTAACGATGACGACTTTGAATTCCCTGTTTCATCATCTGGAAAGCCTGGCGTGTTTGATATCGCTGTTAAACCTTTCTGTATGGGTTTTGAGGACTTTTATGCCAGGTGAGGACCCTGAATCAGAAAATGATGACAGTGTGATGGCATCCCTTACAAGACCATTTCTGACCTTTTCCCGTCGTATGCTGCGCAGCTTCTCACCCGATAGCCACCCGTCTTTCTCTGTGTCTCCCAACGTCGGGAGGATGGACCGGCGTGGCGGCGAGATTTCCCATTTTCAGGTCCAATGTGATCCGAGAGGAGCGAGTGGTGAGTTGAAAGGCACACTGGTGATTATTTTGCCCGAGGAGAACGAAAAACTCTGCTATGGAATCACCGCAGCTGCTCGTTAATGCGCGATAAAATAATCGAAAGGGCAATTATTTTATGTTTGAGTTGGCGATTTACTTGTGTTTTGCACTTTGCTGTCACTTCTTGCCTGAATATTGCCAAGTATCTTTGCGAAAAATTCTGCTCAATGTTCTTTCTGTTCACGCTACATTATTATAATCAGATAATCAATATTGCCGTTCCATTCAAGCATTAACTAGACGCGCTCATGCATGTAAAAGCCATCAAAAAGACCAACCTGAGACTCCCCCCATTCAATATTAGCAACCTCGACAGTTTTGGTAAGCCCCGGGCTCTTGCCGCACCACCGGATGAATCCTTCAATTACCTTCTTCTTACCCTCTACGTAAATCGACGTCGTACCATCATCATTTTCTGTGAGAGTTCCAACAAGTGATCGGAAATTGCTCACTTCATTTTTCACAGATGCACGATAGTAGCCCCCTTGTACCTCACCCTTCACCAAAAGGTTACAGCTGACAATCTCGGACTCGGGTAGTGTCCTATCACTACTAGAGGAAAGAAGCGTTGTCGTCTCGGGGGAGTGGGGCTTTGAGTGATGGGAAGTGACACGGGACAGGAACGTCGGGGGTGAGAATAAGGGTGCTCGAGAGATTTGAAAGCTTGCACTTCGTGATAGCACAGCCATGATGACTAGAAATGCCACAGCATTATTCATAGCTTTATGAATGGAAGGGATGATACTGGAAACTGCCTCACACATTTATTTTAAGGGCATTTTGTAAAACACCTTCATCCTCCTCCCACAGAGTAATCCCAGACACTGCTAATTGGCAAGATGACCAACATGGTACGCTTGAGCGCGTCCGCCATAAACCTGCCCGTTCGTTTCGTTTCCTGTTCAGTCCCGCCTCAGATGATCGCCAAAATACTCAAACTTGTTCGCACCTCCCTCGGGTTGTTTGTGCCAAATTTACGCTTTGGTGCCGAAGGATAGATTTGCGTTTTAGATGATTCCTCTTTCCATCACAATCACCCCTAATATTGGTCTAACCCCCTTTTTTTGCCCTGCCTGCTTTTCCCCTTCTCTTTAGGATGTCGATAGCCTCCCCCCTCCTCCGGACACCACTTCCTCGGGTCCAACTCCGAACGAGTCACAGAACGACCCTTGCGAATACCTTTTCGGTGTTTTGACCATGTGTCGCAACTATATTGATAAAATCGATGATGACGATAATGAATATTCCGGCACTCCCTCTCTCCCTTCTGCCCCCAAGACTGCTGCTGACTGTGGCGCTCTCCTCTGGTCAATTATCAGTGAGAAGTCGGAGGATACGGGAAATACTACCCAATACCGTGATCTCTGGCTGTACGATGATGACGGTACTGGGTACACGGCCCCGAGCACCTCACCTGGCCCCAAAAAAATCACCAACCCGCACGCAGTGCGCGTGAAAGAGCTCGCTCTATATGCCATTGGTCGCCTCCTCACGAGTGACAATAGCACTCCGCCTTCGGCGCTCATTGATCTTTTGAGTAGTGACAGGTTCATCGACGGGTTCCTCGAGCGGGTGAGCAAAAGCAAGGGAGCGAAGGTGATTCGAGGTGTACTGGATGTTGTCACACCGCCTACATCTGAATGTGGAATCTTCGATGTGAGCGACGTTGACAGCGGAGGTGATACGAGCGTCAGTGAAGGTGGAGACCGGATGAGGCGACTTCGAGGGCTCAAGGGAGTCTGTGAACACGTCGCCGAATGGAGCGAGAAGAGCAACCGCTCGTTCCTGAATCAGCGTGTCCTTCAAAAACTTGCTGAGGTGAATTTCTCTCTCGGAGATTACACTGCCAGCTTCGAAATCCTTAATGGCCCAAAGCCACACACTTCAGGCTTGTTACGGGCACTGAAGTCTCTGGACGATAAATCGCTGTTAGTGAGCGCTCATCTCCTGGAGTCCCAAATTTACTTTGCTCAGAGCAACATCAGCAAGGCCAAGAGTTCATTAACTAGTTCCAAGAGCGCTGCACAGAGTGTGTACGTTGAGGTCGGTATCGGGGCTAAACTGGACCTCGTCGCCGGCGTAGTCAGTCTGGAGGGGGGCGAGTGGGACACCGCCTTCAGTTATTTTTTGGAGGCCTTTGAGCAGTGGGACCAGAACCAAGCTAATGTGGGCAGCGCTTCTGCGGCCTCCTTGTCGACTAGTCGGATTGGTGCCTTGACATCGCTTAGGTACATGATATTGTGCAAAATCCTGGAGGGGCTGGACAAGGCGTGCCGCGGCGTCGGCACCAAGAGCAAGGGAAAGGGGGGCAAGGGAGTTGAGAAGAATGGAAATCAATATGTTGTGAAGGACCCTCTTGATGACCTAACAAGCATCGTAACTGGCGTTCAGTTCTCGCGATACAACGCTGACAACGCATTATCTCCGTTGCTAGCTGTCGGTGCGGCTGTAAAATCGAGATCGCTGAAGGAGTTCTATGATGTCAAGAACCGATATTTCAGCTCTGACAAGTTCTTTTCTGGTGATATTATTATGCGAAGACATCTGCCCAAGATGGAAGATAAGATTTTGCGGTCTAATCTAGTTCGTGTTCTAGAGCCCTACAGTGTCGTAGATCTTGCCCACATAACAAGTTTGATCGAGGGAACTTCGGTACAATTGATCGAGCGCAAACTTGGTGTGCTGATTTTGGATGGAGTCATCGACGGTGTACTTGACCAGGGGCGCGGGTGCATAATTCTTTCTGAGGAGAACAGTGACGAAGCCGGTGGCAGCATCGCCACTACTGGCCAGGAAATTATTGCAGAGGTCAGCAAGGTCGTTGATACTCTCTTGATGCGAGGACAGAAGGAATTGCGGTGAATGCGTCATCTGGTGGTAATGGTAATGATAATAATGGAATGCGGAAATGCTTTTTGGAAGCTACTAGTTCATCTCATTTATCGTGTTACTTCTCAATCTGATATTGCAGCCTTATGGTTGGTTACCTTAATGGTTACTCCTCAATGATCTCCAGAACCTTGTTGCTGTTGCTCGTCAAGCTCTGAATAGCAACATCAGCCACCAAATCTCGGCTAATCTCGCCGCTGTTAAGCGTATCCTCTCCCGAAACCTTCAATTTACCCGAGGGAGGCTTGGATTTAAGACCGCCAGGACGCAGGATTGTGTAGTCAATGCCCGAGGCTTCTCGCAGGTGTTTCTCCGCAATGATCTTCTCATCAAGCACATTACCAAACGCGTTCGTGACGACGAATCCAGGGCTTTTAGCCTGACCCCATTCCCGTCCATTCGTCAGGATCGACGATACCAAAACAATTTTACGAACACCAGCTACCTTTGCAGCTTCAATGAGCCTACAAGTGCCCACATTATCAACAGAATGGGAGGCCTCATTGAACTTCAGCGGATTGCCCGGAATAAACCCAACAGCTATTATCAGTGCATCGGCGCCAAAAAGGGTATCTGCCATGGCACTGTCAGTGTCTGAAACGACGTCAAGGTGCGCCAGATTAACCCCTGAGAGTCCTGCGAATTTATCCTTTCCTTTTGAAATGCTACGAACAGCACCGGTGACCTCAAAGCCAGCCGAAGACAGTTTCTCAACGCATCGACTTCCAGTTTGCCCTGTTGCACCAGCAACAACGACTTTCTTGATGGGTGCAGACTCAATTGCATTGACTATCTGCGAGAAAGGCAGCAGAGAACCGTAGCCCGTCACTGTGGCGACAGCTTGTCTACGACTTAAGGGTAAGTTTAAGTTCCAAGCACCCACAGGCACTAAAAAAGCAAAAAAAAAGATCGAGAACATAGTAGTAAATTAATTAATTACACCCAGCGGCCTCTTCAGTGAAACAGAATTGGTGTGAAGTCGGCTTAACATTTATTTCTTCTTCGTGTTTCACATGCTTCTTCTTCTTATCTCGCTGTTGTGTTGCGTCCTGGTCCTTCCGCTCTCTGCACCAGCATTTCTCCAGAAAAGTATCAGCGAAAAAAATATCCTCGTCGTTGGAGGTGGTGGCAGAGTGGGTGGCAGTGTTGCGAAAGTATTGAGAGCAAATGGCGGTCGAGTGACTATTGGTGGGAGATCAGGCTATTCGGGAGATGATTTTGATTATCTCGTCATCGACAAGGATGAGGAGGAATCGGTGTCAGTGTTGAAAGACTTAAGCTATGATCTCGTCGTGAATACTGCAGGTCCATTTCAGGGAAAATCAACGAAGGTAAACATTTTATTGGGAAAGTGCATTGATAGTCGAATCCCTTACATTGATGTTTGCGATGATTTTGGAACTGCCAAGAAGGCGAAATCAGATTTTCATCAGCAAGCGGCCGATGCCAATATTCCTGTGATCCTAAGCACCGGTTGCTGGCCGGGGGTTTCGTCTTTAATGGCAAAAGTCCTCTTGAACGAGCTTGGCGACGACGTTGATCCTGCTAAAGTCAAATGCAGATTCAACTTCTTCACGGCAGGCTCAGGGGGAGCAGGGGTGACCTTGTTGGTTGCTACTTTTCTCATCCTCGCTGAGAAGGCTTTGAAAGTTTCGAATGGCGTGAAAATGTACGAGCAGCCTATGGAAGTGTACGAGAGGGTCGACTTTGGGGAGAATGTTGGGAGTAAGGTGAGAATGGCTGTGAGAATGAACTGCAAACAAAATGGATCAAAAGTTGGAGAAATTACTCAACCTTTCAGCTTCGCCGGTTCAGTTCGTTGCACCTCTCAATTTGCTCGAAACTGCATCTGTACACGAAACGCTAAAAATTGGCTCTGTAGAATCCTTCTTTGGTACAGCCCCCGACTTTTGGAACACACTGTTGGGTTTCAGTGCCAAATTTCCGAAGTCACTCCTCTCAAACGAGCCTTTGATGCGGTCGCTCTCCCTTTTTTCCATGCCGATCGTGCGTATCGTCGATAAATATGCTGGGGCAAAGAATGCTATGAAGGTTGATTTAACATATCTCAACAAGAAAGTATCTGCTACCTACGCACACAATGATCTAGAGCCATGCGTGGGGGAATGTGTGGCGGCGTTCACGGCAGCTATCCTTTCGGACGAAATAGGAGTCAAGCCAGGGTTATATTTTGCTGAAGAAGCCATAGACGCAAAGGTAAGGTGACAAATGATGGGACAACTTGACAACTAGGAGAACAAAAAATAACCATACTTTTTCACCGCTTCTCGCAGCATTGTCCATCCGTATTAGGTGCTGCGGCCGTTAACGCATTCACAAGGAGTACAATAGGGGCTCCAAATGAGAATATTTGGGGCAGGTAGGAAACAAGTTTTAAGTTTCAAGTGTAAAGTATAGTGTAGTGAAAGTGCAGTAAGAAGTGCAGGAAAAACCAAAAAAGGCAAAGAGGAACACAGATTTCAAAAAAAAGGAAGAGTTTAACGCAGAATCCGTATTTAGTTTATGCCTGGCCCCTCCCCTTCTTGGTGGGGTCCCTAAATAAAAAATCAAATTCAATTTCACGATGGATCCGGCGGAGAATGATTACTTAGGGCTTGGGTTTGGTAGTGCAAACCAACCCTCTCCCACACCTGCTCCTGTTCCCCCACCTCTCCCTACATCAGCTCTCACTTCCACACCTTTAACTCAGAGCGAGCTTGACGAAGAGCTCGCAGAAAAGAAGAAGTCTGCAATGGCTATCGCAAAGCGTTTAATGAAGCCTGTCAAAGCTTCGCTAGCATCATCCGGTCTTTCATCACCGGCAGCATCCGCGCAATCACCGACGAGCGCGATTCCTTCCTCCGAACGAGATCGACTAGAGCGCGCACTGATTAGGAATTGGGAATATTTAGCCCAGAAGGATGCGAAGGAGAATGAGATGACAATGGATGAGATTGCTTCAGAGCTGGCGATGAAGAAGGAAGAGGGGGAGCGCAAGGAAAGAGAGGAGCGAAGGAAAGCAAAGTTGTCGAAGCGCCGTATTGCAAGTGTCGCTGGGATCGGATTCAACGACAGTACAAAGAGGGTACGAAGTGGCAACACCAACACCAACACCAATACCAACACCAACACCAACACCAACACCAACACCAACACCAACACCAACACCAACACCAACACCAACACCAACACCAACACCAAAAACGAGGCAAAGACAATTTACGTCAGTGGTTTGACGGCCGAGACAATATCGGAGGTTAGTTTTTCTCAATCCCCTTTAATCTTTGCACAGTGGATTTACATGTCATGATTGGATTGGATTGGATTGGAGCCAAATCGTGATCTGGACACCACAAATACAAATATACGACTGTTGAAATTCTCTACTAACTAATAACTCACTCCCCAAAATGGACTGCAGCAACTTATTCGTATCCTATTTCAGGCACATGGAGCCATTGCCAGTATAAAAATTTATTCCCACAAGAAGACAAAAAAGAGCAAGGGAGATGGTTTGGTTACATTTGGGGACGAGCAGAGCGCAGTTGCTGCGCTGGAGATGGATGGGACGACTCTGGAAGGTGGAATAGTTCTTAGGGTTTCGAGGGCAGATTATAGTTTAGGAAAGGACAAGAGTCAAGATAACGGCGGAAAGCGGGAAGAAATTTGGAGGCGGTTGCCAAAGAGTACCCAGGCAGGCACTTTGCCTGTCCTTTTGATATGGAATGTTTACAATATTTTGGGGGAGAATAGATCGGAGAAATTCTTTGAGGTGCAAGAGCGCGAAGTGCGATTTGCAAGTCGTCATTGTCGTTTTCTAACCAAAAAATTGTAGGAGCTCTGCGACGACGTCAGGGCGGAGTGCTCTAAAACTGGGCGTGTCGTTTCCATTTGCTGTCCCAGGGAGGAAGAATTTCATAGTTGTGTCGCTGTCACATTTTCTGCAGAGGAAGATTGTCACAACAGTTTCGTTGCCCTCTCTGGGCGACAATTCGACTCGAATGTACTCATTTGTTCTAAAGTCATGGCAAACAACGAAAACAACGAAAACATGAGTAAGAAAGAAGGCATTGGTGGCAGTAACCATGACCACAGAGACATGGCCGCAAATGTCGTGGAAAATGGAATAGAATCAGACGAAGGCCTTGACAATTTCTTTGGCTCTCTACTATGAAGTAAAAAGTAGCAATGTTAACGGACATAGATGTTTTTACATGTTTTGGCCCAAGGCTCATTCATACCTCAATTCAAGCAAATGAAAAGACACCGAGCAAAATTATTGCCAAAAGCAGCTAGCATTTCCTTTTTTTTACTTTTTTATTACAGCTTTACACACGGAGGGCGTATTTACGCTGGGGAAAGTGGGTAACCTTCTTGGCAGCCCGGGTAGTCATCTTTGTCTTCTCCTTGGTGGTAAGGGCCCTTCGCATGGCACGGGTCTGCTTGGCACGGATAGCCTTGGGCTTGTACTTCTTGTCAGCGAAAGTTTCGCGGATCGCATCCTTCTCCTTCTGGTTGAAAACAGTGAGGACACGAGCAATTGACTTCCGCACGACCTTGATCTTGGCAAGCTTGTTGGCAGCTCCTCCCGTCACCTTGGCGACACGGAGCTGACCAAGCTCCTCCTTGAGCTCAGTGAGCTGCGACAGGAGCTCATCCTTGGTCTTAGACCGGAGTTCGTGGGCCTTAACAGTCATTATGAAGGATATTGGGAAGGGGTTTGTATTTGTCTACGAAGAAGGGTTTTGTTAGTAGGCCGTAGTTGGGTGATTTGTTAGATTCAAGGGTAAATAATCGCGCCGAGACCAGTGTATCTGGTATATTCTACCCGAAGATGCAGTTTTATTACGATTCACTGACCACAAGACCACCCCAAGCCCCCACTATCCAGGTTCGCGAAATAGTGGGCTCACCAAAAGGGGCCTTATGCTGGTCCCATATACAACAACCCCACACAAGAGAACACGAGCGGCTGTAAAACACCACAAAACGACGCGAACCGGGGTTTAAAACCCATACCGATAAATTTGGTGCAGCTACCCCACCCCAACGAAAGGCTCATCTGATGAGCTTGTCGAGGCCAAGCACGCCAAGGATTTAAGGTTTTGGAATTAAAAGCAGGACGGAGGGCACCAAAATTAAACAAGATAGCCATACGCAAGTTTTCAAAGCGCAATATTATTCTACATACCTTGATCGTTTGATGGAAAATTGGGGGTGATCGGAGAAGTGCCAGAGAGGCTGAAAAATGCTGATTTCACCAATTTTGGTACGAAAACCGCGAATAAGTGTATAAGCGTACACAAACACAAACACATGCCACGTCCCCCATTAAAAAAGGCTCCTCTTCATTCAGAAAAGGCACACTCAGAACTGGCACACTCAAACTTGTTTGTAGCTTGTCTGAACCCCAGCGTGACAGCAACTATATTGGAAGCAATTTTCTCAAAGCATGGGCGTGTTTTGACGGTTAGGGGAAATATGGCATCACCGTTCATGTTTGTGGAGATGGCAAGTACATCTGAAGCTCAAAACGCCATGAATAAACTTCACGGCCGTAAATTAATGGGAAGGCGTATTGTTGTTAAAGCAGCAGAACGGCGCTGTGGGGATGTAGAAGAAAAGGAAGGGGGTGGCGAGAAGCAGGAAAACGAGGAGGGGACAAAAATCAAACTTGATGAGAAAATTGAGAGAATAAAGGCCGCCCTCTTGGAAAAATGATGGGAATTTGGTTTGTAGAGAACTCTAAGTGTGTGTAGAGAGAATGTACAGGACAGCGAGAAGTGAAAAGAACTTGACTTTGTTTTAGCGCATAAACTTTCAACATTTCAAAATACAATTATTATTACCCTCCAAGACAAGATTCCCCTCCCCCCCTCACTACTCCTCGACCAAATCGTCGGCGAATCCCTCCGGGGGATCCCATTGGGTCTCATCAGTTTCTTCATTATAGTAATAAGTCCCCTGAGTTTCATCGTTGAATTTAGTCCAGTTCCCTCTTCTTTCTATTTCTCCGAAGGCCTCCTCACCCTCGACATTTGTGAGCGTCTCGCCAGGTGTCTGCTTGAATGCACTGCGGGGGCTTAAACTCCACTTCAAATCTCCTGTGGCACTATTTGCATAAAAAATCTCTCCCGTGTCTCCCTCTCTCATTTCTCTCCACTCGAATCCGATTTCCTTGCCCGTAGCACTCGAGCTCTTCATGAGCTCACTGCTATCTTGACCATCGAACCAATCACTATTGGTCTCGGCGCTCTTGTCTACAAATTCTTCTGGCTGTGTCCAGCGATATACATTGCTGGAGTTGTTGAACCAGTATACAACGCCCTTTTTTTTGTCGTTCATTTCAACCCAGCCGCCAACACTAACGAGGCCCTCTTCGTTGCCACCCTGCTGCGCATTCAGATTGAACTCCTCATTCAGTATCATGCTAAGAGGTTTTCTCCATCTTGTTTCTTGACTCCAGGTATTGAAATATAGGTTCTGGCCGGTCGTCGTGTCGTAGTCTTCGATCCAGTAGTCCCTATCTTCAGCGTAAATGGAACTTCTCACGTGGTGTCCCCTGAAAATCTTTTGGATGTAAGTAGATCCGTGGAGCTGCGCCCTTACCGTCTCTCGCAGTCTCTGTGTACGCTCAATTTTCGTCCGCTCTATCGTACCCGTGGTGAGCGGAACCAGCTCTCTTTTGACATGCCGGATGTGTCTGTGCTTTTCTCTCTCCTTGATCTCCATCTCAGCAAGTTGGTCCTGTAATTCTTCTACCCTGTCGGCGTTCTTCTCGAGTTTTTCCTTCAGTCGGACTTTAAGCCATTCTGTGACAAACCTTTGCGGCGCTCCACTTATTCTATCACTGTCCCAGTACTTTGCCTTGCTCCTGAGAATGAGCATTATCTCCTTCTCCAGCTCCTTCTTGTCTCTCTCAAGTGGCTCCAAGACCTCCTTGAGAATCTTGATCTTATCCAAAACAACGTTCAAATCACTTTCTTCGTTCTTGAGCTTCACGTAGAGCGGCTTTGCTCTGTGCTCAAGTTTTTTCAGTGCGCCCTTCACGGCGAAGGCTGTCCGTCCCTTATGTCCTCTAAAGACCCTCTGGACGATAAGCACAGCCCTCATCCGTTTCAGCGTTTCCTCCATTGCCGCCGCCTTGTCCTTGGCCTTAATTCTACCAATCCTAGCCCTCCAACTGCTCTGGATCTTGCAGGCCGCGGTCTGTTCCAATTTACGTAACCCCGCTAGACTTGCGGCCACCTTTCCAATATACTTTCCTCGGAAGGCTCTCCACGCGCTCTGAATCTTCGTAGCTGCGTTGACAGCCTTCTGATAATCGCGGAATTCGCGTAACAACCTCGCCTTGTCTCTCCCCAATTTTCCGCGCCAGCAGCACTGGATTTTGCGCGAACATCTCCACTTGTACTCCTCAAGCTCCTTGGCCGCCCTTGCCAGCTTGGCAACAGTACGACCGAACATTCCGCGCACGACACGCTGTAAGATGCGAGCCATCTTAATATGGAGAAGTTCCAAAGCGCGAAGCCTGTCCCTTTCCTTTCGCATTTCCTCTGTGACGAGGCGAGATGCATGCCCGCGGTGGACACGCTGGATGATGGTTGCGTTTTGCTCTAGACGGGCCTGTTTTTGTGCCTCTATAAGCGCAATACGAGCGTACTTGTTTCGGATCTTTTGCATCAATAGTCGACCAAGATGGCCCTGGTAAACGCGTTGGATGTTGAGGGCCATCCCATCGCGGAGGTCAAACTCGCCTTTGATGTTCTTCATGCGTCTGACAGTGCGACGGTCAAGCATTCCGCACCAGGCTGCGCGGATTGTTGTCGCCGCCCACTCCTGGAGGCGCCCTCGGAGCACGCTTCTCCACTTCTTAAGCTGCAAAAATCCTCGGATGTGGGCCTGGGCGCGGGGGAGTTGGTGCTTTATGATGTAAGCTTGCCGAATCTCCTTCACACCGCCTCTCGCCAGCGTACCCCGAATTAGCCGCTGAATCTCAATCGCGCACAAGTTTTTAATCTGAAGCTCTTTCGCCTTGATTCGGAGCTCATCTGCATTGGCTTTGGGCTGGTAGCCAAAGTATGTGTGGGCAGGGTCACTGAATTGTAGGTCTGTGATCAGGTGCATCAAGAACCTCCTTGTGACGTTCTTACAGTTTGTCACATTAAGATAGCCGATTCCCGTGCAGCCGTGCGCAATATCTTTGATTCCTTTCTCGGATACCGATTGGCATCCCGCCAAATTCAAGTTCCGAAGACCCACGCATCCGCTTGACAGGACATTGAGAGCCTTGTCATCAACAGATATGCACTTGGACAAATTTAGAGTCTCCAAGTTCTCACAAGCTTGGGAAAGCACCTCTAGTCCCTTGCTCGTGATATTCTTACACTCACTGATGTCCAATTTCTCCAGCTTAGTACAGTGCCGAGCTAGACGAATCAAATCCTTATTTTCAATACGCTGGCAGCTAGCAATGGAGAGATTCTTCAAAAGCGGACAGTGAGTCGCCAGCGCTTTGACGGCACTGCCCGACAACTCGCTACAACCGGTCAGCTGAAGCTCCTTTAAAACTGGACAACCGAGAGCAATCGCCCGGATACCAGCGTCGGCCACATGTTTGCAGCCAAACATGTTCAATATTTCAAGCTTATGGCAGTACTTGCCTACCTCAATGAGGGCCTTATCGCCGTATTCTCCGATTTTCTCACAGTCGCTTACATCCAATACACGAAGCTTATGACAACAGCGCGCAATCTCTGCCACACCACTGTCTGTTATGTTGCTGCACGAAGTCAGAATAAATACCTCCATATTCCACATTCCGGCTGCGATCACCCTCAATGCCCCGTCATCCAAATTCTGGCAGCGCGAGAAGTCCAGGTATTCAATACCAGTACATTTCATGGCCAGCGAACGCAAACCAACGGTAGAAACCCCACTGCAGCCAGATAGCCGGAGGTCGACCAGCTTATCGCAGCAGCGCGCAATAGCCCACAGCCCTACATCTGTGACCTCAGTGCAGTTGGTGAGGTTAAGTTTTCGTAGCGATGGACACATCGTGCATACTTCCTGTACAAGCACATTAGTAATCGCAGTGCCGGTGTCAAGCGCATGCTGATACAGATCGATGCTGTCCTTTATCTTCCACGTGACATCGTCGGTGAAATTCAGGAGGAAGGATCGGAGTGCTTTCTTGGCATTGGGAGAATTTCGTTGAAAAACATTGCCGTGGGGTTCTTTTTTTGTGCTCGACTTCTTCTTGGTTAGAGGAGGAGAAGAAAAAGGGTCAGTAGAGTCATGGGCCCGCTTGTTGGAGCTTAGTACAGACCTAAGTTGCTGAGGGTTGAGCGAACTGCCAGAACTATTGAATAGAGGGGTCCCATTCAATGGAAGGGAGTGAGGGGATAAGCCTTCTGGTCGAGTACTCCGTAACTTTCTTATGTTGTCATTGACCATATCTGTGTCAACTGTCAAGGAGATCTCATTATCGCGGTTGCTGTTCTTGTCTTTGTCTGCAGTCTTCCGCCGCTTTTTCTTCTTTTTTGCTTGCTGAGAGGAGGAGGTAAGACTCGAAGTTAGAGACGCGTCCAAGTTAACTGAGGGGCCGGCGAGAAAGTTTGCTTCCCCACTGTCGCTTCTAATGGTGTCATTGAACATATTGCCACCTTTGTACTTGTCGGGGGGGGAATGTTGTTCATTCCCATAGTCGCTCGTAGCAGGTGAGGTCGTCATGGGATTGGAAGGGTCAAATGAGCCTTCGAACACCCCGCTATCGTCTAGAGAGCCAACAATCTGATCGGGAGGCGGACCTGACGGCCTGGTTGCGTTCAGAGGGGCCGTGGAGGGCTTACTGTTGGACATGACAACGAAGGAAGTTGGAGTTGGGGAAGGGGGTCAAGAAGAGTGAATGGGAAAATTAGTGTTATTTTTGCAAGAGAGGAGGTTTGGACATGCTAGACGACTGTTTTTTAGGGAGGGAAGGAATGGTTAGGGATAGAAATTGTCTCAGTGTGGGAGGCTCAAAAATCCGTTCGAGACTTTTTTGCGATTCTTCTTCTAAACCTCTTCTACAAAAATTAGCACAAAGGAAACATGACCAGAGCAAAAATTGACATCGAGGCTGCTTTGTCGCCGATAAATGTTCTCCTGAACCGTTATCGATCTCCAACGGCGGGTTTCATGTCCACTAGCAATTGGAATTTCGTGGCATCGGCGACTTCACTTTCTGAACCATTAAACTCGGATAATAATAGCCTGAAGGAAGTTGCGACGAGAAATGTTGCCGAATTTGGCTATGAAGTGGGAGGGAAACCGTCATTCAGCCTTCTTAGCCTTCCTCCATCTCCTCCAAGTTTCTCCCTGAAGTTACCTCCTGGGATGTGTGTTGCCAGTCTGGGAATATCTGAGAACAACATAATTGTCTCAGGCACGACTGGTGTAGGTAGCGGTATTTTTCGGGCTAAATTAGGCGACTTAATGGATCTGTACCCCGAAAGAAACGCCGCAAATGCAGGTAAAATTCCCATCTCCAGGACTGAGGCAGAAATTACTTACTTGAAGAAACTACCCCATGGGAGGTTCTTTTCCTGCTCTGGGTCGGAGGGGTCGTTTTCGATATGGAACGAGGAAGTAATTGGGACCGGAGATTACCAGAGCGGTGGAGGAAAGTCTTTGGGGTGGGAATGTTGCGGAGAGTTGTTGGATTTTCGAGGGTCAGTCGAGGCATTGAGTGAGCGAGTCCTTTGGGCTTCAAAGATGGCAGAGTCTGCCACAACCACGGATACAACAGCGCGCATGGTCACCCGTAGGAAAAAAAAGACCACCATTCGCAAGGAGAATCTCCCTCCCAACCAAGTCTCCATTCCTAATATTGTGAGAAAAAAAAATTTCCTCTCGGGGAGGAAATACGATGACAATATTGTCACAACCAAGGTTGAGGTCGAAGCAGCAATCACATCCATTCATAATCGCGATTTCAACGTGTCAACTGTCACGGTAGATAACGGCTCTCTTCACGTAATCGACGAGAGGTGCCAGAATGTGCAGCAAACATTCAGACCTAAATCTGACCTCTCATTCTCGACTCACAAGCAACTCCAAGGCGACACAATTGTTCTCGGCGGAAATAGCCCCAGCCTTTTGTTTGTAGACCTGAGAGTTAACGGAGCGAGAAGAATAGGATCCTTCAGCGTGCCGTCCTTGCACACTGTTGACGATATACTTCCCTCAGCAACAGGCAATAACCTAATGGTTAGTGGGGGGAGTGGTTGGTCAATTGTGGACTACAGCTGCGGGATTTTCATCGGCGAAATTGTCAACCACAAACGATTTGACGGTCTTGGGTTGGCCATCCGTAGGGGGGGAAAGGGAGATGGGGTTGCGGGGTGTGGAGTTACAAGTTGGGGAGAGTGTTTCTGTGTTGTCGATGGCGACACGATTGAATTTTACGGTACCAACAGTTAATTCGAGAGTAGAAACGGTCACTCCCCGCTCTCACGGGCAAGTCTGTCTGGGCTAAAGCGTAAGGTTTTTGAAATTTAAGCCAAGGTTTTAAGGTTAGGTTTTAAGGTTAGTTCTGAGTTAGTTTTAAGTGCCCTCTGTACTTTGTTTGAAAAGGGATTAAATGAGAAGTGGAAGAGACAAGTCCCATGGCTAAGGTAAAATCCGTTATGCTCGTGGTTGAATAAAAAACCTGTGTGTGTGTCGAGAATTTTCTTTTTAGATTTTCTGATGGCAGACCCCCTACTCCCAAACTAACTAACTCCTACATCCCTGCTTTTCATCTGCATTAAAAACAATTGTACCATTACGTCGAATCGGAGCAATCAATGGACTCATCAACAGCGAATAAAAGGTAGGTGGGCAATGGCCCTTGCTTTACTGCCCCTCAAGTTTATCGCAATGGCCTAACTCTAACCTGTTATATAGCCCCCCTTCCGCCTCTAATGTCACATTTGACGAAGACATAAGAGTTTCCGAAGGATCTGCTAGAAGGTAAGCTGGTATCGACCTTGCTTGAAGACAACTGTCACTCAAGCTTATTATAACTCCTCTCCCTGCAATGTCCCTGACACCTATGAAATGTATCCCCTGACTTTACTCTTCTTATGTAGCCTCCCTCCCGCCGCTCATACCATATTCAAGGATAAAAATTGTATTCCCGAACTTACAGTAACCCGAACTGTGATTGTGAAGGAAAGACCAAAAGATATCATACTCCACACCTGCAAAGTAACATACAGTGGGTGGGAGTGGTTTGTAACACTACGTCGAACGCAATTGAGGCAGTTATTCTTATCGCTAAAAGACTGGGAGAAACAACAGAGACCGACAAGACGGGGTTTCAAGCACAGAGTATCCGGTATTGGCAAGGGTATGCCTGTATTTGTCAATAATTCCAAGAGGAAGGAAGGAAAACAAGTGAGCAAGAGTAAGGAAAAGCAGTTTACGCCCGTCAAGGCCACGAACAGTAAATTAAACATTTTCCAGAAAAAGAATTCGAAAGTAATGGATGATATCGAAAGCGGCATGATTACTTCAAATATCAGTGAAACAGAACCTTACTCACAATACGAGATGAATCAAGTTAAGGTCGTGACACAGTCGGTAAGGAATCGGGCAGGGAGTTTTGCGGATGACCACCTTGCAGAGCAGCTGGAGGAAGCGGGCAATGAAGGGAAGACAATTAGAGATGGATCGGGAACATCGCCTGTTGTCCACACAATTCTGCTCTTCAAAAAGTTCCTCTCCAGAAAAATGTATCGGAGTGACGAAGAGTCTCTTCAGTACCAACGCGATCTAATCGAAAATTATTTCGACCTTTGCTTCAACAGCGACATATTAAGGAACGCTAGTGATCTGCTTGACTTGCTAGAAGTCAGCCCCATGTCCTTCAGAGAGGAGATGGGACCTAGTTACAAGGAGGGATATGTAAAAGTGCGGTGCAGCGCCGACAGTAGAGACAAGCTTCTCAAAAGCGACACTGAAAGGGCTATTTGCGGGCAGGCGGCTGGGTTCAACTGCTGTTGTTGCGTGTGTTTTTGCTTTAAGAAGAAAATCACAACAAAGCGCCGTGTACGCGCTTGGGCAATAATAAAGAACGGGAGTATTAGTTTTTATAACAACAGGAAGTGTGAAAGGCTCCTTGACGTGATCATGTTCCAGCCGAGCACAGTCATCAGCGACCAGCTCGTCGTCACCGGGACGAGAAACGGAGCAGTTATAATCGACTCAGCGTGGATGGCAGAGTTCAAATTTGACAGTAACATTACCCAGAAGCAGTGGCTAGCTGCTATGAACGCTGCTCGTAACCGTTGCCCCTGGGTTACCCGCGACCGTTTCCAATATTCCTCGAACTATACCGGATCCATGACGACAAGAGGATCTCACTCTGCGATGGCACAGTGGTTCACAACCCCACAAGATCTCTGGGAGGAGATCTACGAGAGCCTACTCGCCGCCGAGGACCAAGTTTTCATGGCTGGTTGGTGGATAAGCCCTGAGATTTTTCTTAAGAGACCTGGGCTCAAGTTCCCAGAGAGCAGGTTGGACGCAGTACTAGAGAAAATTGCTCAGAAGGGAGTCAAAGTTTACATCCTTCAGTATAAGGAACCCAAAGTCATGCCGCTCAACAGCTTACATACTCGGGAGAAGTTCCTCAGTTTGGATCACCGTGGGAACATCCAGTATTTAGGACATGGTGATTTCACATTTCCTTACATGTGGAGCCACCACGAGAAGTTGGTCATCATTGATCAGGATATTGCTTTCGTCGGGGGGGTGGATCTCTCATTTGGGAGATGGGACACTCCTGAGTATCGAATTTGCGATGACGGTACTGAAGAAGAGCAGCTTTGGTTAGGAAAGGATTATCAAAACCCAAGGATTAAAGACTACGTCGACATGGCGAATCCGTTTGACCAAAATCCTGTCACTGGAACGCAAAGGAACAAGGTCCCAAGGATGCCCAGGAGAGACATACACATGAGACTCTTCGGGCAGAGTGCTGTCGACGTCGCTTGGCACTTCATCCAGCGGTGGAATTACACCCGTTACGTGTCTCATAGCCAGAGAACTCACACCCCGCTGCAACCTAGTGGCGCCGGTGCGATGGAAATGCTTCAGGTTGACGACGTTAACGATCAATCCCCAAGTGGAGTTACCGCGACACGTAGCAGCAAGCAATTACTAGCAACCTCTGCTGCTACCCTTACCCACGATCACAATGTCACGGAGTTCTGGAATAAGGAACAGAGCGATCTTGACAGTCGTTCTCGGCAGGAACGTGAGAGCGAGCGCCAGTCGCCAAGAGGGGACAAAGACTCCGCTATAAGTCGTCTCAGTCGTGGTTTCAGTAGTGGTCGTGTTCGTCTGAGTAGTGGCCGTCAAAGTGGTAGATCAAGCATCGTTAAGACTGATGTTGTCGGCGGCACGAGTACAAAAAAGCCCAGCTTAGGTGGTTTCAACTTTAGGCGTACCATTTTCCGTTCGAATAAGAATGGAAGTGGGGTCGCAAAACCAGACCAGTCCCAATTGAAGAATAGTAAAGAGCTCAAGGAAGCCATGTCCAAGGCCGCCTGTAGCCTTGAAAGTCCTGTGCATCACATTCAAGACCAAACGTGGAAAAAAATGAGCGCAAAACAGAGGAATCGTAGTTTGGTCGAAAATGTCAACAACTTCGGCGTAGAGGCGATCCACGGTTTAAATCTGAGCAAGTTGAAGAGTAATATGAAGCAGGGTGACGATGGTGACAGTGACGACGACGACGACGACGACGACGACGATAAAGCCAAAGATGAGAAAGATTTCGCCGCGAGATTTAGCAACGCCGGGAAAACAGTATCGGCTTTTGGGCAGGGAAAGAGCCACGAACAACAACAACAACAATCGGGAGAAAATAGGCCCATGGCCGAAATCTCAAAAACATTGTCCATGTCGCAAGGGATAGAAGAGGAACCTGGCCAAAATGGGACAAGCGGGGGCGGGGGAATCGAGGAGCACAGAGCCATGTCCCGCCGCCGGAGCACTACTGCCGCAAAAATTGAAGCCCTCGCCTCTTCAGGAAATTTAAGCGGTAGGTTTGGTGGTGGAGATCAAGGCAAATCTATCGATGTTTCAGAACTCAACGAGCCGACAGATGAAAATGGATCGAGTGGGGCTCGGTTTGACAGCGAAGAATTAGAAAGTCAAAATTCTTATTCCTTTTTCGCTGGAATTCCAAAGAGTCACAGGAACTCGACCTATAACAAGAAAAGACAAGTGACTCATATGATGTTGAGGAACGAGCTGGCTAGATTCAGAAACAGGGATTCTGGAAGTGATGCTGCTGGTAAGAAAGATGACGAGACCGGGACCAAAAGAGAAAGAGTCCAGTCTCTTCTCAAGAAATACAAGGGAAAGACAAGTGCATCAGGTGTAATCACTCCCGTCAGGTGCCATGTTGTACGAAGCCTCGGCAGCTGGAGTAGCGGACTTATCGAAACCGAGCATGGCATCCAGGATGCCTATAAGCACTTCATCAATAATAGCCAGCACTTCATATACATTGAGAACCAGTTTTTCATAAGTGGATGCTCGGATCAAAATGGAAAGAAGAGTAGAATAGCAAACAACATCACTCACGCTCTTTATTTGAGGATCTTCAAGGCCCACCTTAACAAACAGAAGTTCAGGGTGATCGTGCTCCTTCCCTTGCTGCCGGCGATGGAAGGGGCAGTGAAGGGGGGCGCAATGAGCAGTATTAGCGGGGTGATGTATTGGCAATATTACACGATTTGTAGGGGGGGTAACAGCCTGATCGAGAAACTTGTGAAGAGTGGTGTTAACCCAGATGATTATCTGTATTTTATCGGCCTCAGAACTTATGGGCAGATGCAGACTGGATACCAGACGGAGCAGATCTACATTCATAGTAAGCTGATGATCGTAGACGACAAGGTCACAATTATCGGAAGCGCGAACATTAATGACAGGAGCATGACTGGGGCCAAAGATAGCGAGGTTTGCATTGTCTCTGAGGACACCGAGTTGGTCAGTGGTTTGATGGACGGGGCGCCCTTCATGAGCGGGGAATTTGCGCGGTCTTTACGGTATAAAGTTTGGAGTGAGATGCTTGGACTGAATGTCAACAAGGCTGAGGACCTTGGGCTGATTGAAGATCCAATTTGTGATGCTACGTGGAACCTTATTAAGGGCAGGGCCAAGGACAATACAAGCAAGTTTGAGATGGTCTTCAAGGACCTAGTGCCTAGTAATCGAGTGAAGCAGGGGTCAGACCTCGTGGGTGACGGGGCTGCAAGTGGGACAGTGTACGCATCAGCTAAGCAGAAGAAGTACAGAAGGATGAGTGCGGCACAAATGGAACCTTTACTGCTCGACAAGAATTTACAAGAAGAGGTCGAGGATGAGAAGGAAACTCCTGGAACAAATAATTCCGTTACAACAGCAAAGATTGTCGCAGAAGTCAAGGAAGATCATCATCATCATTCCAATTTTGTATCCGATATTATTGGGGGTTTGACGAGCACTCGGAAGATCACCAAAGCGAACACCACTTTAAAGTTTGGTCAAGAGGAATTGGATGCAATGAAAGCAATGAATAAGTCTGACGGGTTAGGGTTGACCTCTCAAAGAAAGAACAAAAGTCTCCAGACCCTCAAAGGGGTCAAGGGGTACATAGTGGAATGGCCCTTAGATTTTTTGATGCACGACTTCAAGAACATGCACCCTACGGGATTGCCTGCTGTTTTGTTTCAGTAGCTTTTTTATGAGAAAAAGGCGAAGAGGCGACCAGGAGCTGTTTTAATGTTACAATATAATGTTGCTATATATTATACGCTTATGCATTTCTTTTTACACGCAAAACCTACTTCCTTTCCTTTCCGCTCAATGTTACTATTCACTTCAGAACGCTGCGGCAGCCGTTGTTCTGTCTGTCATCGCCTGTGCCATTAGCTAAAGAGATTCTTTAGGTTGGCCACGACGCCTGTTTCTCGCTTCTGCGGGACAATCACGTTCATTTCTTTCTGCTCAGCAGAGAGGTCGTTGGCGACCAGGCGGTAGCCCCACTCAAGATTATCGCGCTGCTTGTTCAACTGGGGGTACTGACGAGTTGCTCCCTCCGTCAGCTGCCTCAGGGAATCGTAAATTGAGTTGGACACACCAGCATCCAGCTGTTTCTTTGCAAGACCGCCCAAAAAGGGGTTGGAACCGTAGCTATCGCACAGAGCCTTAGACCGCTGCGGCGTGCATTAAAAATTAAAATTTAAGAAGGCAGTTGTTGTCAGCAGAGATAAAGGTCTAAAGGCCTTTAGGGGGGAACACCTGTTGCTCACCTCGTCACCTTTAAAGGAACCGCAAGGATACCAAATTTTAGCGCCCTGGTTAGTGCGAACAAACAAATTGAAAATTGGAAATCCATCAGGGCCAACCTTCCGCTGAGACAGATGAGGGGACGAGAAAAGGAGGGGAAGGGAGGAGAGACAGTTAGAATGAACGTTCGTCAGGGTCCCAACAGCCTCTGACTCGGTCTTTGAAGCAAACTCACCTGTTTTGCCATCTCCTCCTTCATCTCGTTCATCTGTTGTTGCTGCTTGTACTGACCGCGCATGTTGGCAGGGACATTCGGCTTCCCTTTCTTCATCGTCAGCATGTTGGCGGTGGAAGTGGAGGGAGTAGACACCAGCTGCTTCCCTATAAAAGACGAAGAAGAAGATGACGTAAACACATAAGCGCTGCAACTCGTCAAGAGGAGCAAGATCGAGAGCAGTGAAGGAGTCATCAGAAGCCGAGCTGGTGTTTTAAAGTGAGTCTTTCAGGGCCACGATAATAAGTGAAAAATATTGGCCTAGGGCGAAAAGTTGTTCTCTGCCACCTCTGTCTAACAATTCTAAAATTAGGGAGGTAGCTTCCTGTGAGAGTAGGTATTTGTCAAATGGCAGGGGGAGTCGTGTGAATAAAAATTCCTACGCACTAAAACCTTGCCGACCTTATTAAAACACGCCCACATCGCAGCTCTCAACCATCAGGCCCCCAGCGACTTCTATTAAAATTTCCAACAAGCCTTTTCTTGTCATTCTGTGGATTGAATAATCGAATCCCTCCAAGTCTTTTTTCCCCCTCGCCTCCCTCCCTTCTCACCAATCCTTGCATCCATCCATCTTCCCCTTCCTCCGTCCCTCCGTACCTCATCCTTTTCGCAATGGCCGCCGCTGATCCCCAATCCATCCTCAAGCAGCTGACGGCCTGCGCGTCGTCTGAATCCCCCGACCTCTCCACCGTCACCTCCCTCCTTACCTCGATAAAGCTCCTGGCCTTGACCTCCTCCGACCCCTCCCTCCCCTCGATAAATCGCAGCGCCCTCGAGTGCGGCGTCGTCGCCTGCCTAAAGGGGGGGGACCTGGAGGGATTCGAGAGGAACATGAACCAGCTCAAGGCCCAGATCATCACGGAACGGGGAGGGGAGAGGGAGAAGATTCTCGGACTCAATTTGATGCACCGTCTGTGCTCGGGGGAACTTTCGTCGTTCCACTCCGATCTCGAGCTCTTGACGCACGAAGATAAACAGGTGAGAGACGAATAGAAACCAGCGAAACGAGGTAGAAACCGAAAAGCGACTAGCGAGCGACTTTTTGTCATGGTCAAGAGTAAGCCCGTACTTGTCTCACCATTTTTCAAACCTGGCGTTTAAACCCGGCGTTCAAACCCGGCGTTCAAACCCGGCGTTCAAACCCGGCGTCAAAATCCTGTTTCTAAACCGTCCAACTATCTTACCGTGTGTTCTCAGCACCCTTTCATCGCCTTCCCCATCAAGCTCGAGCAGTGGCTCATGGTCGGCTCTTACGACCTTGTCCTGTCGGCCTCCTCCGCCCTCCCCCACCCCCTCTACGGGCACTTCATGGGCGAGCTCGTCCAGGCGGTCCGCGAGAACATCGCGGAGTGCTGCGAGGTATCCTACAACCGCATGAGCCTGGAGAAGGCCGGACGGATGATGATGTTCCAGGCGACCCCCGACCTCCTAAGGTACATCGAGGAGTTCCACAGCGACTGGGTCGTCGACGCGAAGGGGGAGACCATCGAGTTCATGCAGGAATCACCGGGACTCAAGAAGGAGGACGTACGCTCGGACGCCATCATCCAAAGGGCACTCGCCTACGCCAACGAGCTCGAGAGGATTGTCTGAATCTTCTCTTTTCCCTTTTCTTTTTCTTTTT
>Ga0115556_1000275_pt1 | contig 33893 bp, 26 predicted proteins | sample COGITO_mtgs_1104_5_FD_87282 | JGI IMG/M metagenome (GOLD analysis project Ga0115556, IMG submission 87282) | Pelagic marine microbial communities from North Sea - COGITO_mtgs_110414 | ecosystem: Environmental > Aquatic > Marine > Epipelagic | place: Germany:Helgoland, sampling site Kabeltonne... | reverse complement strand
CTTGAGAGCGCAGCAAGACAACAGGTCAACAATGATTGCAGGTCAACAATGATTGATGCCCCCAAACAACACCCCAAACAACACCCCAAACAACACCCCAAAAACACAAATCAAAAGCGTTTCAGATTGGGCACACACAAAATAGAGAACGCAAACGAGCAAAACGCAAGTGCACACACCCACAGCTACACAATGCATCAAATTAAACCGCGTTAACGTACCCATACGTTCCCTGGCCGATCTTCTTTTTCTTTGTGTAGGCGTTGACGTCCCGCATTACACCCGGACCAAAAACGCAAGGGATTATTTTTTGATGCTGAGGGTGTTGTTGGGGGCGATGAAGGGGGATTGAAGGTGCGTGACACCCGTTCCCATCATCATCACGAGAACTGTTATTGTTGTTATTTTTAGTGGCAAAGGAGGAGGTGGTGCTGTTGGAAATTATCGCAGGACCGAAGGACCCGTTCGCCGCTGTCATTGCCGTCGTTGCCGTCGTTGCCGTCGTTGCCGTCGTTGCCGTCGTTGCCGTCGTTGTGGGTGGTCCAGGAGGCGAAGGCTGAGATGGTAGGTCCCTGCCATCGGGTGCGCCGCCAGCTGAGGGTACAAAACCCACAGAGGGGGCGACAGTCCCAGAGGGGAGACCATTCACTGGAGGAGCACCCCCAGGGGGGAGGGGGGGAGGGGGGGGCTTCCGCTTACGCTTTTTGTTTGGTTTGTTTGCAAAGGCGGAAGCTGGCGGCGGCCCCGAGGGGGGGGGAGGCTTGCCCATCCACGGGGGAGGGGTGGACGACAATCAGCCCGGGGCAAATTTTTCACCTGATTGTTGAATGGAAGGTACTTTGTTAGGGAAGTTTATGGTATTCAGGATTGTTAGATATACCAAGTCCTTTCGTAGGAAGGTTAAAAGTTTGTTGGGTTGGTTTTGGTACTGCTTAGGCCGATTTACACATCTTGCAGGGTGGGCCAATTTCACGAGCTGCGGTAGACCCTTAAATACTCGTTCTCAAGAAAACTGCAGGCTCTGCGTTTGCCACCGTCTTTTTTGTCCTCTTCGTTGACAAAAAGGGGAAAGCGGAAGGGTCTCTGTAGCCCATCGGCGGAATTCACTGTGACATCTTCTGTCATCCTAAGACGATGCTTTCGAAAGTATGCTTTCTCTTTGTGCTATTCGCCCTAAATCTGTCGCAGAAAGTTTATTCACTCAGTTTGCTGTCTTTTGTATCCAAAAGAAAGATTTCCAGACCACCAGTCTACGATGCTAACGATGTCATCGTTAATGATGACCCTATCAACTCCCCTGGAACAAATTTTCACCCCCTGCGAAATTTTATTCTCCCAATTCTGGTCCCCCTCTCCCTTGTTTTATCGCCCGCGGCTCCGACATTTGCTTCTGATTATGGTTCTCTTACTGCTCCGCAGAAGAAAGTTTCTGAGGCTTGGAGAATAATTGATAGCACATTTTATGATCGATCTTTCAACAACAAGGATTGGTTTTTCCTCCGCGAAAATGCTATTTCCGATGCTAAAAAGTTTAAATCTTTTGATGATAGCTATGATTTGCTAGAAGAGATGGTAGCGAAGCTGGATGACAAATATACTGTTATTCTGCGCCCTGAGCAATACAGTCGAATTTACAAGTCTACGACTGGTTCGAATAAGGACGGGGTGGTTGGGATTGGTGTTGAGCTCCGTAATATTGATGGTGACGTCGTGATTAATGATGTCGAAGCAGACGCCCCCGCCGATAAAGCGAACGTGAAGCGAAATGATGTAATTCTTCAGGTGGGAGAGACTGATGTCAGCCATTATTGCAACGCTGTTGATAAATCTAGTGAGTGCGTGATGAATGTTGCGACACTGCTTCGGGGCGATGAAGGAAGCGAAATCACTATTAATGTCCGCCGAAATGCGAATCAAGTTCCTATCTCAATAAAGAGGAAACCTTTTCAAGTTCAGAATGTCAGGTCGTACGTCTCTCCGTCTATGATCAAAGGCAAGAAAACAGGTGTCGTCCGAATCAAAAGTTTCAGCTCCTTGACCAGTTCTGAAGTGAAAAAAGAGGTTGAGTTTATGATTGGAGAAAAGAATATCGACAACCTAGTTATCGATTTGAGGGGTAATCCAGGGGGCCTGTTGCCTGGGGGTGTCGATACTGCCGCTCTGTTTCTGCCCATCAACTCTCCCACGGTGACAGTGTACACTCGTAAACTAACTGATGTGCAGAAAACATATTCCGACGGCCCCTTTTTGTCGATCCCCCTCGCAGTAATGGTAGATTCTTCCACGGCGTCGGCTTCTGAGGTGATGACGGCGGCATTATCCGACAATAAGCGTGCTTTTGTGGTCGGGGGGCGTACATTTGGCAAAGGTGTAATCCAGACAATTCGTGCGATGCGGGAGAATGATATTGAAGGTGCTGATGCTGGGGGTGTAAAGGTGACAGTCGCTCGTTACGAAACTCCCAATGGGACTGACATCAACAAAAAGGGTATCTTGCCTGCCTATGACATTGGAGATTGTAGGGAGTCGGATGCAGTGATGTGTTTGCCACCGAAATTTGATTTTGAGTAGTTGTCGAACAAAATAGTTTATCCGCAGGGCAACACCGAAAATATCCATTATTTTTTCATAGTATATATATTAAGGCCGTCTGCAGGTTTGCAGCTCAAGCCAAAAGCTTCTTAATGGCCTCAAGAGTCTGGTCCATTTGACCAACAAGTTCCTGGAGCTTCTCCTTGTCCAAGGTTTCGTAGTCGGGCATACCGCACTCTCCCTCGTTTTCGTCTCCGCCGGCTTCAAGAGCGTTTGCACTGCCACCCAAACCTTTCTCGGGGGGGAAAGGACTGACCCAGTCCTCATCATAGTGCTGTTCAATGTTCTTACTGACCTACGACGAACAAAGAAATTTGGATTTGTGCGGTTAGTCCTATCATGACGATGCAATAACATGACATCGTGTTGACGTGATACGTGATACATGATACGTGATACGTGTAACTATTACAAAACCTTATCATACATGAACACCCTCGAGCCTCACTCACCCAGTTAACTATACTATCAGCACCTCCTAAACCAGCCATGTCCTCCACCTTTTCACCCTTGTAGTAAAAAGAAACCCAAGGATAGCCTGTGATTCCCTGTGACTCGGCAATATCGTAAAATATTCGGCTGTTCACACCATGAAATTGAACTTTACCCGGGAATTTTTCGGTGACAATGCTGGCCGCCTCAACATACTCCTTGGCAAGGGACTGACAGAAGGGACACCTGTCAGAGTAATACTCGACAACGCGTAATTTGTTCTCACTGTTCTTCCAGATCTGCTCCTCGAAGAGCTCTTCGTCCTGAAAGTCCGTGACCCACTTGCTGAACTCCGGCTTGTCCTTATACAGACCTGGCTTGGTCTTGAGCTCTTCTTCGTGAGGATCAAGTCCCTTGGCAACTGCAGTCATGTAGAAGACAATGTCTTCAGCAGTTCGGCCACCGTAGTAAGGTGTGTGTTCTCCTTTGTCAAAAACAAAGAGAGACGGGTAACTAGTGTAGTTGTACATGTCAGGGGCCCCAGCGCGGAGCTGGCGGTTGTACTCGTCCCCATCATTGTATTTAGCCAACTTCACCTTTCTAGGGAGATCCAAGTTCTCCAACTGCTCTGCAGCCTCCCTATAAGGAGCGGCAAGTTGCTGGCAGTGTCCGCACCACGGAGCGTAGAACTCCATTAGAATAAGCTCATTACGCTGGATGAAGCGATCGAAGTTGTTGTAAGAGAGAACATTTACCCTGCTATCTGGGGGCTCGATAGTCAAGGACTCATCCGCTTTCGCAGACAAGAGAAAAACAAAGAGGAATGCTATAAATTTCATTTTTTTACTTAAGGAAAAGAGAGAGAGAGGGGGATATGATTTTTGCTTGTGGAGAGAGGGAGGGGATGACATGTGGCATGTTGTTATTCCAGATGTATTTTGAATAATGCTCTCCATCAACCGCCGAATGTATTGGTGCATCGTTTCATCACTGCCCTCCTTTCCAAAATCTAGATTTCTATGAGTACTCCGGGATAACATCCCATAAGACAGACCATCTATTCCCAACCAACCTTTCAGCGTCACTCCTCCTCCATCTCACCAATCCCCCCCTATCCACCAGTGCCTCTCCCTCTCCAACCCCAAGCGCCACTTCACCCCTAAGCAAAAAGTGTGCACTCACCAATTTTACGCTCTTAGATTTTTCGGACGGATTGATCGAGGTGATAAATACCGTCTACCGACGAGATTTTGAGTTGTTTGGCTACGCTATGCGTTCGCCCAACGCCACGATTATAGACGGGCTCGCATGAATTGAGAGTTAGTTGGGCACGAGGGACCCTTAATACAATGTATAAGTCAAAGACGAAGAGTTTTGACGTAAAAAGTTAATCTTGAGTGGAGAAATTGTTGTTGTTTTTTTTCACTGTTTGTGCAAGGTTTCATAGCAGAAAAATACAAATTTTAAGTAAGTAATACTAGTACCCAAAAGGTATTGTGCTAATTGTCTTCCACATTTCCCACGTGCTATCAGGGACCTTTGAGCTGTCATTGTGGGGGGATTCACCATAGCTCACAAAATTGGGTGTCCACAACCCGATGCCCTTTAAGTCGTAATTGTGAACATATGAGTATTTAATACTCAAAGATTCAATAGTCTCGGGCCAGTACTGAGTGACTGCGAGGAGGGGGAGTGTGAGTGGGAGGAGGGGGCGTCGCTTTGTTCACAGTGGCTCACTCACCTGTCCCATTAACAACGTTGTTGTAATATGTGTTCTGCAGAATGTCGTCCTTAACCTTTGTCAAATTCGAGTTATAAGCAGCTGTGTAATCTATTACCCCACTGTCAGCGTCGGTGCAGTTACAATCACGCCAGGGGGCTGCTGCAATTGGGCAGTACCGGTCCGTCACCTTGGTGCCCTCTGTGCATTCATAAGATCGCCCATACCATGGCACCGCAAGAACTAATTTGTCTGGCGTGGTCACGCTCATCCACTGTAATAAACCCTGCAAAACTTGCGCGGGGGGGGAATTCGGGGTGGCCAAACACGCCCCCCAGATGTAGGAAGCCATGTCGTAAGCCATAATGACGAGGAAATCTGATGCCTCAGCTAACCCCTCATAATCGTAAAAGCGTCCGTCTGCGTTGGGACTCCAACCGACGTCGAAAGTGACAAGCACATCAGCCAAATCATTTTCCACAAAAGCAGACTTCGCGCGCACAGCCATGTCCGTGAGTCCCTTCTGCACTGTCTTGTTCATGGGAGCGATGTCATCCTCCGTGTCCATGTTGATACCATCAGCAAAATATCCTTGAACGTCCGAAAGAACATTATCAACCCACTCGAGCTTGGCAGTCTCATTATTGGTCGCGTACGCAGCCCGCTCGGGACTTGCTTGCACAAAGATTCGAACACCCAAAGACTTTGCATAACAATAAAATTCAGCATCAGAATCCACGAATTGCCAGAGCGACACTGAGGTGATGCGATCCCAGTTATATTGGCGCCACTCGTCGTTGAATTCCCCGTACCCGGGGACATGGAATATGAAGAACTCCTTGCCGTCGTCGAAGCGGTTGGTTTTGAGGGGAGCGCATAGAGATTCATCACTGCAGGGGCAAGGGTTCCCTGGGCCATAAGGGGTGTCGTCGGCTTTAACGAGGGATCTTGTGTGCTCGTGAGAGACAAAGGCACCTGCTAGAGGTAGCGTTAGGAGAAAGAGCCACTTCATTGTTGTGAATTGTTCGGAGTTAGTTGGCCTTCTTTTTGCTTCGAAAAAGCAATCAAAAATCAGAAATACAGCTGAAAAGCTTCGTTTCTCAATAGACCTGCTTCGTCGTGGCACTATATAGTGTTTCTCGGCCCGTAAAAACGATGAAAACTTCATTGAGTGTCATCCTCTCTTTTCTGTTGACAAACATTGTGATTGGTGAAGAACAACAGGAGAAGCGCATCCCACTCTCAATCAGGCTCCCAAAACCTCGTCCTAAAACCGATCCTATCGTATGTCCCTGCGACGATAAGTCACTCTGTGATGTTGCAAGCTTCACGGTTGAGCGTGAAATCTTTGGTTTTGATACTTTTGGGAAATGGAATGAAGGGAAGGGTTATGATTTTGACACAATCACCACAATCGCATGGGGGGAGGGTGGCGGAGATCTAATCTGTAAGGCCCATGCTAATAATGTTCGCGTAATTGCCTCGACAAGTCCACCTCTGACAGGCAATCAGACAGATATTGATTCCTACATTGCAGACACAATTCTCAGCATGCAGCAAAATTTTTATGATGGGGTGACGTTCGATTGGGAGAATCCTGTTGATGGATACGACGACCCTCTTAATGCTATATATGTAGATGTTATCGACCAAACGAACAAAGCTCTCAAAGCGATCAACCCCAACTACCAAACCAGTGTGTGCGCTGCTTGGTCTCCGCTGGGGATAGATGGGAGGTACTATGATTACAAGTCTCTCGCGTCGGTGTCGGACTACCTCTATGTGATGTGCTACGACACTCGTTCTCAAGTCTTCTATCAGTGTGTTGCTTCTGCTAATGCGCCTATCTCCATATGCCAAAAAGGCATAAATGATTTCCTCCAGCTCGGAATTTCTCCCCGGAAACTCATCTTGGGAATCCCTTGGTATGGTTACCAATATGAATGTGTCAACGAAGACCGATCTCTTGATAATAAGCATTGCGAGATGGACATTGTACCTTTCAGAGGAGTCAATTGCTCTGACGCTGCTGGTACGCAAGTTAGCTATGCCGGGATGATGAATTATATCCGTGATGGCGCCAACCACACCGCTACCCTTGGGCCAGTGTGGCGTGATCCATATCTTAATGTTCAGTTCTTTAACTTTATTCACAACGATGACGAGAACAAGACTCAGTATCAAGTTTGGATAGACGATGTTGACTCGTTGTCAGAAATTTACAAATGGGTCAAGGCGATGAATCTTGCCGGAACTGGGCCTTATCCATTCAGTTACCTAGACTCTACCGGGTCAGGAGCAGATCAAGCGGTTGAAATGTGGGACGCGCTTAAGTTGGCTGTTTGAAACTATTTTGGAATGAGTGCAGAAGAAGCTAAAACTACCACTTGTTTACATTACATAGGAAATAAAATTATTGTGAAGAGGGAGAACAGAATGGCTAGCAGTGTGTAATCAACGTGCGTCATTTCCTTCGGAACCTTTCGACACTTTTTCGCTGCCATAATCACAGTCTTCGCATTAGTGCTCACCCTCATGCCTATACTTTGCTGGTCTCCTAGCTGCCTTTCCAACTCACCGACTCGGTTTTTTTTCTCTTCGAGTTCAGTGGCAGTTTTATTCAGCTTATTTTTTAGCGAGATTATTTGGGTGCGGCTCATGCTCAGCGCGGTGCTCATCATTTGGGCCTTATCGAAATCAGCCTTTCGCACTTCTTGGTCTTTCTGTAGGAGGTTAATCTTGCTCACTGTCTCCTCGTTCATCTGCTTTCGGGCTTTCTCCAGCTTCTCACTCCAACGCCGATTCAACTCTGCTAAGTGCCGATCGTGCTGGCGCTGCTGCTCCTGCTGAGCATTACGAATTAGCTCAACGCTTGTCTCCCTGCTCTGCACTGTAAGGTGTTGAATGTGTTGATTATGCTTCAGCCTCAGTTCACTAAGTTCGTTCTCCCGTTTTGTTTTCTCTTCCACCAATTCATCTTTTAATCTTTGCACTTCATAGGAAGCTATTTTAGGTATTGGGCTGTTTTCTTTATTATCGTCTTCATTTTCGTATAGTTTTGCCAGACAGCGAAGTTTCGGGGTGGAAATAGAGGTCGTTATCATCGCTAAAATAGTATGGGAAGCACCCAACACTTTTTCTTTTTCGTGTGCGAAAACACACGCACGAAACTCCAACGGAAACGGTGAAACGGCATTTTTTCAATTAACTCTCTCCTCTCTGAATCTGTTGAATTAGTTGAAAGTCATCATCCCTGAAGGATGACGCGTTCAAGGTCCGCGGCATTTGACCCGAAAGAACTTCTTAACTCCACAGGACTGTTGCAAGGTTACCGTGAAGTGTTGACTGCACTGTCCTCTGCTCCCTCTCATACACTTGAGAGTAAATCACAGATCTATGAATTGGCTATAAAAACCCTTAGCGAGTTTCGTGATGAGTGGAAAGGTGCTGGTACGATTGCTCGTATTCAGAGGGGTCGAAAAGGGAGGAAAGAAGCTGATATGTTAAAACAAACCAAACAGCATGAAGACAATGCAGCGACAAAACTACAATCATCCCGGCGAGCGAGCGTCGCAAAACTACGAGTAAACAAACTTCGCAAAGAACGCGATGATAATGCTGCTGGAATGTTACAAAAGATTCACAGAGGAAATCAGTCTCGTCAGACAGTGGCCAAGCTGAAACAACAGCGGGAAGATGAAATCGCTGCAAGGAACAACAATGCGGCTATAAGACTGCAGTCACACGCTCGAAGACGATCGTCTGTGGGCGAGTTCAACCTGAAGAAAGAAGAGCACCAGAAGAAGGTGTTGGAAGAAGAAACAGGGGCAGCAACAAAATTGCAATCTATGCAGAGGGTCAAGATTGCCAAAAAAAATGTTCAAAGAAAAAAAGATGGAATCGTCATGGAAGGTGCGGCAACGAGACTTCAGGCAGTCCAGCGTGGCAAGATTGAGCGCAATACTCGCAAAACGGAAGTAAAAGCAGTAAGTGCAGTGCAGAAGATCCACCGTGGAAACATTGACAGAGGAAAGTACAAGGAGAAGAAGAAACAACACAAAAGCGCCGTTCTGCTTCAGGCGCAGCGGCGGGGGGGTCTTGACCGCGCCCGTACCCGACAAAAAAAGCGGGAAAAGAGCATGCTGCCGGTCGGGGACGGACTTATTCACATCGGCGATGTGGTCAAGGCCCGTGTAGGGGGGGATATTTTGTACTGTGAAGGCATAGTCATTGGGAAGAGTGGGACAGAAGGTATCGATGAATACGACGTTGATTTTGGTGATGGGGACGTACAAGAGCATGTTCCAAGGACAAATATCATGAAGGTTAACAATTGGGATGTTCTTGAAATTGGTGACGTTGTGAAATCTCCTGTCCCAGGAATGGGCAAGCTGAGGTGCGATGCAGTAGTAAAGAATTATCTCGGGGAGATTAACGGTGAGCCGACGTATGATGTTGAGTTCGCGGATGGAGAAGTCGCAGAAAATATAAAACACAGCTTGTTGGTTAAAGTCAGCAGCACTAGGACCAAGGCAGTGCAGCAGTGGCACAAGGGCACAAATGCTATAAGCGCTGTGTCTGCCTTCGCAGACAAAAAGTGGGGAGTATACAGAAGGCTATCAGTGAGCCAGATAACGCCACTAGTGAAAAAGTAGTTTGCAAATGTACTACAGCTTTTTAAAACATAGTCACACATAATTTCGCGTCATCACCGCTCGTACTGTTTTAGTCTTGACACAGCCTCATTGTACTTGTACTTTAGATCTTCAATCTCTTCGAAGAAATCTAGATCAAATGCTTGCAGCTCCTTGGCCAGCCCAGCATTTTGTTCTTTTAGTTTTTTGTTTTCGCCCAATAGTTGGCTTTCCATCGATCCCATACCACCACGCTGCCCCTTCTCGATTGCCTCTGCGCGACGCTGTATGCGTTCCTTGTCTCTGTTCACCGCCGCGATCTGAGACTTAAGGTCACCTATTTGTTGCCGCAGGGCGTAACTTTCCTTCCCTCCACCGCCACCACCAGCGCTGCCCCTGGCACTCTCTCTGAGAGTTTTTATCACTTCGTGCTGCTCTTTGAGCTCTCCCCTAAGCGCCTCAATTTTCCTCGCCGCTTCCTCGTCTCCGATCCTTTCCACTCCCCTGCCCGGTGCATCCCTCCTAGCTTCCAATAAATTCCTCTCGAGCTGGTTGGTCCTTTTATTGTTATGCTCCATTTCATCGACCATCAAACTTTTACTTCTTTGCGCCTCCTCCACCTTCCTATTAAGTATTTTCAACTCTTCATCTCTGCCCTTCATCTGTCTCCTGAGTTGATTCACCAAGTCTTGCCTCTGAGCAAGTCTCTGGGTTGCCTCATCGCCTGCCAGAGCCCTGGTCCTCAAGCTCTTGTTTTCCTCCATCAGCTCCTGAGCCTTTCTCGTAGCGTCTTTGGCCTTTCTATCGGCCTCTGCGCTTCTCACGCTGTCAGCTGCCCCTCTTCGGAGTCGTTCATTCTCCCCCTTGAGCTTCTCAACTACTCGTTTGAGAGCATCGACAACGCCCTCAAGATCTCTCTCCCTCTTGAACCTTCCTCCGGCCTCCCTCTCTCCGCTTTTTTCTTCTCCTCTGCCGCTTCCACTGCCATTGACTCTCCTGCTAGCGTTTAGTGCGCTCTCCAATTCTTTGACCCGTCTGCTCATCCTCGATTTGTCAATTCCCCCTTGCTCGAGTTCAAACTTGAGCTCCATGGCGTCGCTATCCCTCTCCAGCAATTTGCTCTCCAGGCTTCTCTTAGCCCGCTTCAAGCTATTTACTTCCTCCCTCAGCGCCTCTTCCCTCAAAAATTCTGCCTCTTCGCCCTTGAGTCCGCCTTCCTCGCCACCACCCTTCTTTCCCCTCATCCTGTCGCTCATCATTTTGAGCTGGTACTCCAAATCGCTCTTGTCGACCTTCGATTCGTCCAGTTCTCTTTTAAGTAGGCTGATTGTTCTTGGCTGCTCAAGCTCCGCCATTCTCCTTAACCTAACGTTGGCCTCCTCTACCTCGAACAGCTTCGCCCTCGTCTCCTCCAAACTGTTGATGTCACCTATTCCACTGTTTCTTACGCCCCTCATCTCGCGCTCAACCTTCTCCCGTCCCTTGTTGGCGCTCTCTTTCTCTTTAAGAGCTTTATCCATGAGTTTGCGGGCCTGTTCGGAGGCTCCGAGAGCGGCTTCGCACTCGGCACTCTTCTCCTCAAGGCGCTTTTCCAAAATTTCGACCCGTCGGAGGAGCTTCTTCTCGACATCTTTTCTGCTTCTCTCGCCGCCAACCATTCCAACACCACCCCGGCTCTTGACCTCCCTCACAGGACTTTCCTGTGCCTTTTCCTCCTCTTTTTTCTCGGACTTAAGTCTCTGTCCCGCCGCAGCGCTCCTAAGGGCTAAGTTCTGGCTGGTGAGTACCATAATCCTTTTTTCAAGCTCACTAATTCTTCCCTTGTCCTCAGCCCCCGTCTCGGTAGCCTCTCCGACCTTACTCTTAAGCTTGCTTACAGCCCTCCTCATCTTTCCTAAAGCCTCCTCCTTCTCCCTAACAGCGTCATCAACCTTGTCGCTGCTGTCTCTAAGTTCCCCTTCGAGCCTGCTAACGTCGTCTTCTAATTTGTCGTTCTCCTTCTTGATCTTGTTCAAAACTCGCTCTGCCTTCTCTTTGGCTGACTTTGCATCGCTTAAAGCCTGTTTGGCCCCCGCCATTTCCTCGATCAGGCTGCTTAGCTGACTCCTCATATCACTGACCTCCTCCTTAAGCAGTTCCTTAGCCTCCCCCTCTCCTTCCACTCTGTTGTGTCTGGCAGAGATCTCTCCCGCCGCCCTCGCCTCCTCACTCTCCATGAAGGCTTGCTTCAACCTCACGACAGCCTGCCGGAGCTGGCTCATCTTGGCTTCCTTACTTCTTAACTGATTTTGAAGCTCAACAATCTTCTTGCTGGCGCTCCTGTCTTCCATCGCCTCAAGAACCCTCTCCTCGCTGTCCTGCAGCTGCGCTGCGAGCGTAACCATGTCATCTTTCATCCTCTCCATTTCCTCCAACGCTCCTCCGCAGCGTGCCTCGGCCCTTTCCCTTGCCGCCTCTGCCGTCCTCAGTTTAAGCTCGAGCTGTCTCAAGCTGTCATCCTTCTCCCCAATGAGGGCTGCCGCCTCCTCAACCTGCGCTACCAGCCCTCCTTTAAAGTCCCCTCCGAACGCTCCTCCTCCGATGCTCCCCTCGCCGCCTCTCTCTAGCTTAGTGACAGCGTTCCTGAGCTTTTCAATGGCATCAGCATTCTCGCTGTAAAGTTTGTCAGTAAGCCGCTCGACCTCTGCCCTATCCGCAGCAGTCTCCCTCCTGGAAAGCTCTTTACTGTCTGCAAGTTTCCGTTTATATCTTTCGATGACGCGGTTTTTTTCTGCGAGAAGTTGCTTGAGAGAGAGGATAGTAGCGTGTGCAGCCTCGGCCATCTTTGCATTGGACTGCGCATTTCCGCCACCTCCGCCATTCTTGGAACTATTATGCGGGCTGTCAATTCCACCACCGTCACCACCTCCAGCAACAGCCATCCCCTTGTAGTACTCTACATCCCTCTGCAGTGCCTCGCACCTACTCATGTACTCTTGTAAAGTTTCCTCGCTCGCGTTCTTGGCCTCTTTCACATTGTTCATATTGATTTCCATCTCCTCGAGCTTGTTGCGGAGGCGACGGGCACGGCTATCTTCAAACTCCTGAGCGACTCCGAGAGTGTCTTCTTCGTCCAACTCAGTGATGGGCCCAGAGCCACCCTTACCATTCTCATCAATCACGAGAGGATCAAGCTTGTTTGCATTGTTCTTTCCTGCCGGCGTGAGCTGGAGCAGCAACTTGGCATCTCCGGGAGTGCTCATAAGCACATCATTGATGTCAGCTGCATTATTGATGTTGTTCTCGCTGCCAGCCCCGGTGGCACTAAGAAGCGACTTAGTCTCTGCCTCTGCCTTGGCCTCCTCAAGCATTTCGATACTATCCTCGTGCCTGCTGATAATCCCCTCCAAGTGTCTCTTTTCCTCTCTCAACGACTGGACATTCCTCCTTGCTTGAAGGGCAGCCAGTTTGTTGCTTCGGAGCTCCTCGCTTAGTCCAATGAGTCTCTTGGCAACCACTGCGCTCTTGACGTCCGTAGCCGCAGCAGTCTGAACATCCGCCACCAGCTGTTCCAGTACTTCTTTCTCAGTGTTGAGCTCCGCAACCTGAGACTCCAGCCGTCGTCGCATCTCGTCGCACTCGTTGAATTCTTCTTCCCGCTTCTCGCTGGCCTCAGTTATAGAAGCAACCTTCGCCGATAAGATTTTAGCTTTTTCCAAAATGCTCTGGTTCTTGTTAGTGCTGGCAGCTGCGGCAATGCCAGCCATGTCTTGGCTGGCAATGGCAAGAGACGCGACGGCGTCGCCTCCACTCGCAGCCAGTTCCTTCAACGCGGACTTGAGGCTACTAATCTGGGTGCGAGACTCCTCCCGAGCTTTGTGTAACGCCTCTTCACGCTTGTCCAAGCGCTGTTCAAACATCCTGCTCATTGCTTCTTTTTTCCGTAGGTTGCTTTTGTAGTTCTCGATCTTGCGCATACTATCTTTGTATCCCTGCTTTGCGACCAGCAACTGACGCTGCAACCTCCCGATGATGGCATCATCGTCTGTGTTGGATTCCTTCTCAGCGCACCTTTCTTGGAGCTCCATGAGCTCCTGTACGTGGTCTGACTTTTGACCTTCAAGGGAAGCGGCCTGAGACGAGGCCAAATCGGCCAACTCCCTGTATTTTTCCACCTCCCTAGTCACGCTCTCAACACGCGACATTAAGAACTCCTGCTTCTCGAGAAGCTCTGTTGCCTCGGCTGCTGTTAGGCCCTTGTCATACTTGGCTTGGATTTCGAGCAATTTGCGGCGGGCTGCCTCGGCGAGTGATCTGCCATGGCGCTCGTGACTGTCACTGATTCTTAGGCGCTCTCTCAGCGAGTCGTTCTCGCTACTAATCTCCATGGTACGTTGGGTGAGCTTCTTGACGGTCGCGTCAGCGCTCTTGAACTCTAGTTCGAGGCGGGCAGCCTCGCCACGGAACCGTGCAGCCTCCTGAACGAGCGTGTTGATGTCCTGGTTGTGGTTAGATGAGCTGGCCATAGCTGTGAGCATCTTCTGGTGTTCCAGTTCTTCGCTGATTGCGGCGCAGTTGCTATTGGCTCGAGTCAGTGCCAATTCCAGTTCGTCAGCCTTGTGCTGGTAGCGTTTAACTTTTCGTGGAAGTTCTTTTTGTTCGGTCAGTCGGAGACGAACGTCAGCCTCCTTGTGCAAGAGATCTAGGTAGTCCTCCCGAAGCATTTCCAACTCTCGTTGACTCTTATTGTGCTCGGCCTCTGGCACGCTTTTGTCGAGTTGACGCTGTAGACGCTCTGTGAGCTGGATGCTATGGGCCTTGTATTGTTCTAGATAAAGGATACGCTTGCGAGTGTGCTCCTCGGCCTCGATGAGATTGTTCTCAGCACGCACGCGAGACTCAGCCTCGACTTGGAGCTGACCTTGCAGAGAGCCATATTTGCGAGCTAACTTTTGCTCGTTAACCTCGTGGACCGTGACCCGGCGAGTCAGATCTCGAATTGCCTTGTGTATAGAGGAGGGGTTGGTGGATTCTTTCTCTTCAAGGTCAGCAAGTTCCTGGTAACGCTGAACGCGGAGAACAAGAGAGTCGCGCTCAGAGCGTAGCTCGTCAATAGCGGTGTTGAGGCGCTTCTCTGTACTTTTGGCGCTTTCTGAGTGCTCCATGTGTTCTTTGTAGAGCAATGCAGTCTGCTGCCTCATGGCTCCAAGATGACCCTCGTAGCGGCGGAGGAGCTCCTCGTGGTCGTCAAGTTCTTTTTCTCTGTCAGCGAGTTGCTCCAGACATTCGACGAGCTGGCCGTTCAGCTCACGGACTTCCTCTGCCCACTCCTCAGGTGGGAGGGAGAGAGCGGAGAGCTGTTTAGAGAGCATTTGTTGGCCCCCAGGTGTAGAGGGTGTTTTCAAAGGGAATTTGGTCGTATGGCCGAAAGAGACTGTGTTAGGAGTCTGAGTAGTAGTACCATAATGGGCTGGTGTTTGGGTCCCATTATTGTTCTCAGAGGTACCAGGGACACCATTGGGATGGGCGAGGTTGATCATCTTCGCTACCTCTGCTGAAAGTCTTGCGACATCAGCATTAGTCGATTGGCTATTAGCGGCTCTCTCGACTTGCTTCTTGAGATGTTTTACCTCGTCGGACATCTCCTCATAAGCAGAGTGTAGGCGGGTAAGTTGCGCCTCAGCAATAGGATTCATCTCTGCGACAGGTTCCTGGAGGACTGTCTCGATATTCTGGCGAATCTGAGCTGTCATTGTGAGTCTGTTGTTGTTTGTGGCAACCGACTGAAAGGCACTTGAACTATGATTATTCAAAATAGTGTCACGGAGCTGCTTATTGTCTTGTTGCAATTGCTCGAGAAGCTCTTTCATTGCGAGTATCTCTGGGTTAAGTGAAGCAGAGTTGGTAGTGTAGTTACTGTCTAAGCCGCTAATCTCACGCTCGAGGCGCTCAATTGTGAGTTTGTCGGTTTTGACCGTGAGTTCAAGCTCGTTCACCTTAGAGAGGAGTTCGAGGGATTGATCATCGAGAGGGAGAGTTGTTACACCATCACGAAGGTTGGTTGCAAATTCAGTCACCTTCATCAGCTGACCGGCCGACAGCCCCCAGAACCGGATTCCCTTTTCCCCAATGCTCGCAGCATTGTCCCTCAGCTGTTTCATGAGTTTGAGACGATCGTGTTCAAGCATGTCAATCTGATTTGAGAGCTCTTTGTTCTCAGCCTGGAGGCGGGCTGCATCGCCTTCCATCGCCGCTTTGATCTCGGAATCGTCGAAGGCAAAGTCGCGGTCGAGACCAGCTTTTTCTTTCAGCATCTGGCAGGCAGTCTCTAGAGCTTTGCGTTTGTCCATCTCTACGCCAAGCCGCTCACTGAGGGAGGCAATGTCATGGTCACGGCGCTTGAGGTCTGCCTTAAGCTTTTTCTGGTAACGAACAGCATCTTTCAAGCCATGCCCCTCCTCGTACACGGCATTCCAGTCCTCAGCTTGGTTCAAGCGCCCCTCAATCTCGTCTTTCTCGGCCTCGAGCTCCGCATAACGGGAGCGGGCTTCAGTTTCGTTGCGCTTTGCCTCCTTCACCTGGACCTCGAGTTGCTTAAGCTGGTGGCGTTCCTTCGCGATGGCCTCCATCAGACGCTCCTCCTGGCGTTCGTTGGCGTCCTCCAATGCACGATAGACACCCTCAAGGTCAATCTCTAGCTGTTCCTTATCTACGAGGGATGCTTCGAGCTCCGATCGGTAGCTGTTGATCTCTGCTTTCAGGGTGTCCACTTGTTTAATCATCTCTCCCTGCTGCGTAGTGTCCTTGAGAGAGGCAATTGTGCTTTCGTACTGACGATTCTTGTTTTTCTCGATCTCCAAATTGTCCAAGAGCTTTGCGCGCTCTTTGCGGTGTGCTTCGGCCTTCTTCGACGCTTTCTCCTCCCATTCCTGCTGGGCGTCATTCTCGGCTTCAACTTTAAGAGAGAGAGACTCGTAATCTTCTTCGAGCTGGTTAAGACGGTTGCTCTTCTCGTCTAATTCTGTTTGCAGGAGATCGGCCTTCGCAAGCATTTCCTCGTTCGATTTTTCTAGCTCGCCACGTTCCATACTGGTCATTTCCAGTTCGGCTGCAAAATTGTGGTTGAGATTGGAGTTGGGTTGGGGTTGAAAGAGTTGAAAGGGTTAAAGAGGGAAAGGGGACAAAAGATGTGGTCAGTGATGGTTCGATAGTTAAAGGGAGATCAAAAGAGCACTTACCGACTAGCTCTGCCTCGTTCTCCTCCAACTCAGTCACATGAGCTCTCAATCGCTGGTTCTCCAACTCCAGCTGGTACTGCTGACCAGAACCATCTTTTTGCTGCTTCTTCGCTGCATCGCTTTCCTTGGTCAGCGCGGCGAACTTTGACTTCTGCTGGTTCATGATCTTTTTCTGTCCTTCTACTTGCTCTGCCAACGCCTTTTTATCCGCTTGCAGAGTTTCCTGGGTAATTTTTGTCTCAGATAGGTTTGCCTGCAAATCAGCAATAAGATCCTTGGATTCCATTAGTTCTTCGCGGTATTTCTCAAGATCGCTGATGAGACGCTCCCTTTCCTCGGCATTCTTCTCGCTATCCTCGCCAGTGCGACCGCCTCCAGAGGACGCCGAAGGGCCCCCTTCCCGGAGGTCCTCCAACTCCCTATCACGCTCATCAAGCTGCTCATATGCGTCTAGCAGCTCCTGCTCTAATTCAATCAGGCGCTCAGCATCAGTAGACATCGTTTCGTGCTTAAAGGTGGTGCTAGGGAAGAATTAACAGGGTTGGGGGGGGGTAAATAAGGCGAATACGTTTCAAGTTTGCAAAGTGGTGGCAAAAGAGTAGGGGGGGAGTTGAGAAGTTTCACTGTTCAGGAGGGGTACTTAGTCTTATGTTGGTTGTTGGGAAAGACTGCCTCGTTTTATTTCGATCAATGGGGAGGTTCCTTCTTTTAAAAAAAGTGCGGAAAATTGAAAAATCCAAAAAAAAGAGGATTGTTTTCAATATCTATTTTCTTGATCTATATCCTGTATAAAGTCCTTTTAAAGACCCGCTTAGCTGATAATATCGACTTTTTGAAGGTAGTGAATAGAAACATTGTTGCCAACCTCAAGAAAGATGAGTGTGAATGATTTCCAAGCAGGAGATGTTCATGCCGAACTTGAGCACAATGGAGCCAACGTCCTCTGCGCGATCGTCAAAGCGTGCGTTGCAGAAGATAAGATTAGCATGTGGCAAGAGTGGATGGAAGAAAACGAGAACAAATTTATCTTAAATAAGGGAAAGGATGCCCATGAAGAGTATGAGCTGGAGTGGACAAGGCTTCATGGCGAATTTGAAAGTCTAGTGAATCACCAGCTAGAAGAGGCCGTGACAAGCCTTGGCGTTGATATGGCTATCTTTGAGGAACTTCTCAAGAAGGGAGCAGAAATTGAAGATGATGATGATGACCCAGACAGCTTGCATAAGCAAATCAACGTATTTGTCAACTTCATTGATGCGGTAAGTTCAGGCACTCCCACCTGCTTGTGGACGGGGCAGATTCGGATGAAATCTAACAGCAAATAACTATGCCCACAGGCGACGGATTTCAAGGGATTTGTTGACATCATGTCAGACCGAGAAAAGCGTGCTTACTACTTTGGCATTTTGAACGGATGGAGGGCCTCCTTGTAAGGGTGACACTGAAAAACTTAATGAAAAAAGTAGTGGTAGTCGTTGTAAAGTGGGTGGTGAAAAGAAGACTTTTGCAATTTATTTGCTGGGAAGTTAAAGTTTATCAAACAAATTTCGTTGAGGGGAGCTTTTTGAAGTTTGGATCGCGTTCGTGAGCCAAGAACTTCATAAAAACAAAAAATCTGTCTTCTGTCTCACTTCCTTTTTGAATCGTTCTAAAAACCCCTAAATCGTGAGCATTGCTATCTCTCTCGCACACAAACCACAATTTTTAATTGCGGGACCATCATCACACACCGCTAAATCCTCCGGAAAATATGGGCTCATCATCTTCTTCACAAGCTTCATCACCCCCGGCTGCTATAAATACACCTACTGCGCCACTGAAGAAGCCTCCAAACCACCCTACTGGTCTTGGCCTCCGATCTCTCTGTCCTGTGAAGCCATCAGCCCCACCGTCAATATCTGGTCAGCAATCCTCTTCGAGCTCTACAGAACACACCAAGCCTGAGTGCCCCGTGAAGGGGACGGGGGAGTATAACGTTTATAGTCAGCCAATTATCAATGGACTTCCGAACACTCGGCAGGCAGAGAACGAACTGCCGAATGCAAACCAGAATATGAAGCTTTCCACTACACGCGTTCAGTCGAGCATTCCGAAGGGTAATGAGGTGAGTGCTTGTGTGTTCAGGCGCATTCGGCAGATGGTGGTAAGCGGTATTTGAGGCATTGATTAGTTAATTTCGATCACTTTGCTAACTTTGATCAACTACTTTCCCTCACTTTGATCCACTTTGATTCAGAGTGGCACATCTACCTCGTCGACCTGGACATACCCTAGTCCCCAAATGTTTTGGAATAGTTTGAATCGAAAGGGAAAGGTCGCGGGCACCGCAGAGAAGGAAATGGACGTCGTCGTGGCCATTCACAACAATATGAATGAGAGCACATGGAGTAAGGTCCTCGAGTGGGAGGATGTTGTGAGTTTGAACTGCTTTGCCAACAGCAGTGATAGAGAAAGATCTGAAAGCCCTAGGCTTCTTAAATTTATTGGAAGGCCCACAGATATCAGCCCAAAAGGTAAGAAATTGTTTGGGTGTAAATTATCGCGCCAGCTGATGTCAGCTAACACCTCTTTACGCATGTAGCTTATTTCAAATCTACTTTTTTGGGGCACCCCCTCCCATTTGACCGCCATGATTGGACCGTTCAGACTGAAGGAGGAAGAACACAGCGCTATGTCATTGATTATTATGTCGACGAGGACAAGGCGAATCACGCTGAGGGCAGTGGTATGGTCAACAAGGATGACAGAGGAAAGATTAACTCAATTTTGGTCGATGTTCGCCCTGCCATCTTAGATAGTGTCAGCGGTTTCTGGCCCGGGGTGATCGGTCGCGGAATGATCATGCCGTTGGCACGGGCCATAGGGAAAACAAAATTCGAACCTTTGGAGTTTTTTCCTTCCGAGGGTCTGAAGAAGCAAAAGGGGGAAAGCATGAAGACTTGGGAGGGTATTATTAAGAGCGCAGCCAAAGACAAGGACCAAAATGAAACTAATGCCACAAAAGAGGAATTGTCAGCGATGAAATCGGATCTTTCTGAAAATCAGCTGCAAGATCTCGCCGTCAAGATGAATAAGATCAAAAAGGAATGTAAAAAAGAGCAGAAAGCGGTGGACAAATGTAAAAATGACTCCGAGTGTGCTCAGGCAAGTTTAGGTCTCGCTTTGTGCGCGGGCAAAACGATTTGCACCGTTCAGCGCAATGCTGTCTTGCAGGTTTTGCACAATAACGAAGAAGATGGAGATAAGATGGACGTTGCCTTGAGTAATTTGATGGCCTGTGTTCAGCGGGGCGGTTTGTCAAGATGATGGAGATTTGTAGATGTGGAAGGTTGGGGGAGTTTGGGGTCAGAAAATTGTCAATTTTTGTTATTTTCATTGTTATTAAATCATAAATAGCATATTACACGAGAACAAGAGCTTTTGCTCACAGAAGAAAACAAACCCTGTCCACAGTCACAAGGTCATCTTTTTCGTTGGTCGTTACCACCACCATATTATCGCTTCAAGATGCTTGTCAAATTTGTGATATCCCTGGCGCTCTGTGTCTGTGATGATGGGAAATTGGTATCGACGAGTAAATGGAGAAGGTTAGCTGGATCATTAACCATACAGTGCGGATTGTCAATCAAGTCACACGAAATGTCCAGCGTGCCATGCCAAGTGTGTCCAGAATGCCATCCTAATCAAAAGGGTGCCACGCTCGCTCTCACCTGAATTGTTGCCTTAGTTTTCGAGAACTTCTCCTCGAGTGACTTCGGCTTTTGGTTCTCGATGTCCTGCATCTTGCTCTTGCCCATGTCAGCGACCAAACTCTTGCTCTCGCTCTTGAGCTGCTCAAGCCCCTCCTTGCCCATTACTACAGCACTGACCCGCTCATAAAGGTCTTCCGATCCAGTGACCGCATCAGTGATTTCCTGCTCCCCCTTCTCCGCCGATCCGAGTGTTTTCTCGACGTGCTCCATTGTGAACTTCAGAGTGCTGTTTCTCCTCTTTGCCAACCTCAGCTTTTTCCTCAGATCCTTCATCTCATCATCAATAGTCTGAATATCGGTGAGCGAAGGGATGCAATCGCTTGTGAGGTCCTTCATGGCAAATTCGCCACTTTTGTTAAGTTTCTGCTTTTTGTTCGCCTATTTTTAGAAGTGTTGCGATTGTCGTGATTGTTGCAATGGTGGGGGTTGCAGGGAGTGTGAGGATGAAGTTTGAGTTTCTGGCCGAAGTTCCGAACGTGTTATAGCAACATTTGTCTCACCTTCGGCTGGTTCACAAACTTAGACTCGATATCCTTCTTTACAGCAGTCACCAAGGCGGGGTCACTGTCCTCGTTCAACACAAACACATTGCGCATTGCATAGAGCTCAAACATATCAATGTTCTTCTCAAAGGTACCCCGAAGAATATTAATGAATTTGTCATTGGAAGACTCAAACGATGCCTTCTCTGTAGCAGGCAGCTCACTCAGGTATGCAGCCTCGAGCGCATCGAGACCGTCGGCCACGTAGTCGTCTGCAGACTGGTAAACTGCATGGTCATTGCCACATTGTCGTTGTCATAGTGGTGCAGGGAATTCGTCCGTACAATTTATAGCGATCAAAATAGTACGTATAAACATTAGATGCCGTTAAGAATCGATATTTGGGAGTGAAGAAGTGTTGTGTTAGCAGGAAATCGCCAAGAAAAACACTCAGGGAACGGGGGAATGTAGAAGAGGTTTGAACGAAGAACAGCCTCAAGAGGGATAAAACTCACCGCAGTCAATAAATTTGGCAGGGTCGAAACCGAAAAAGCTTTCACTGAGAGACATGATGTTTTCGGAGCTTTAACTAAGAGATTGGGCTCTGATATTGTTCAAATGAACTTTCGTGAATTCGAGACTGGGGACACCTGAACCCGAAGTGAAGGAAGCGGTCAATTAAGTTTACAGCGGCAAAAAATTGCTCCAAGTTGGGCCATTTGTATTAATTTGCGCAATAAGAACATTTTTAATACGTCCACTCCCATTAGTTTCACTCTTCCTCCTCCCCCCGCTCTACTCACTCTTGCTCGGTCCAAAAGTCAATATCACCTAAGCTGTTTCGGATGGCAGGGCTTGGTGAAACTGTAGAAAATGAGGAGCACGGGTCCCCGTCCCCGAAGCCTTCAAATGATGATAATGATGAGGACCCTGGGTGGCAAAATCGCTTTGATAAAGAAATGAAGGAGGGCGACAATGAAAACGATGACAATGACAACAACGACGATGACAACAACGACGACGATGACAACGACAACGACGATGACAACGAAAATGACGATGACAACGACAACGACGATGACAACGACAACGACAATGACGATGACAACAACGACGACAATGACGACATCATCAACGATATCAACAACAACAACAACAACAACAACAACAACAACAACAACAACAACTTGTTTGCTGAGAGGATAGAGGAGATTCGTCGTCGTCGGGAGGCTGAGAATGAGCAGGCGAATTTGACGAAGAAGCATTCCTTCTCGACTTATGCCATTATCTCAACTTTTTCTACCGTCAGTTTAGTTTTTTACGCCTACCAGACGAGGGGGCAGCAGTTCTACCCCAGTGTTGTGTTTTTGTCAACGTCCAAGGTATCGGCATGCTTGCTGGGGAATTTTGGGATAGGTAAGTGTATGTAGGTGCTGGGTGCATTTGGATGTATAGTCATTAGTTTGGTTTTTTTTTCTAATGATGGACCTTGTAGCATCCTCTCTGATGTTCTTTTAATTTGTAACCAGCTGCTTTTTGAGCGGGCTGAGTGAGGACGAAATGCGGCAGATCGGTGATAATCTCAAGGTAAGTTATGAGTGAGTGCGTTTCTTTTCTCTGCCCTTACGTCCTCCTCACCCCAAACCACCGAAACCAACACCACAATGCCCAGTACGCACTGACTGAGACCTGTCTAGCGCTGACAATGTTTCGAGAGGAAATTGGCGTGTCAATTAGCGTTATGTTTCTTGCGTTGATTTGCATGAAAGCTTTGCATTGGGCATGCGAGCTGCGTGTTCAGTCTATCAGGCAACAGGAAGAGAACCAACAAATGTCGTCAAATGCTGGGCTGATGCTACTACTCTTGTGCCTATTTTCAGTCGACGTGCTGCTAGTCAGTGCTTGCTTGGACGACCTTCGAAGTCACGGCCCGTCCGTAAAGATACTGTTCGGGTTTGAGGCAGCCATTGGGGCGTTAGGAGCCTTTGGGACTGTGTGCAAGTTTATAGTCCACGCATATGATGCGCGTTTGGGCGAGGTGGTTTGGCACAACAAGGGGAACTATGTTTTTGGGGTGGAATTTACGGTTGAATGCATCCGATTCTTTTTCTATATCGTGTTTTTCACAATAGTGTTCACCTACTATGGCATGCCATTCAATGTCTGTCGGGATTTGTGGGTGTCCTACAGTAACCTTAAGGCAAAGTTGGATGCATTTACACGTTATCGCAAGTTGACGAGGAACATGAACGAGCGGTTCCTAGATGCAACGGAGGAAGAACTGATTGCCTGCGACCGCGTGTGCATCATTTGCAGAGATGAAATGGCTGTGGGTGAGGCCAAGAAGCTTAACTGCGGACACATTTTTCATTTCTACTGCCTCCGACAGTGGCTTCAGCAGCAGCAAAATTGCCCAACTTGCCGTACTGAGATATCTACAGACGCCCCTCTCCCAGTTCGCGAACCCCCCGAACCTGCACCTGCAGCCGATCCGGATCCTCCTCCTGCCGCTGGAGTAGGAGAGAATGAGCAACGGCAGCCGGTGGCCAATGAGCAAGGGGAAGACGAGGTTCACCCCGCCCCTGCGAGGGCACCAACAACAACACCAACACCAACACCAACTGCAGACCCAACTCCGGCTCCGGCTCCAGCGACAACCTCTCCTCCAGTCACAATCTCAGCTCCACCCACAACCCCGACCACGAAGCCAAGCATAATTCCAAACCCAGGTACAGCCCCTGCAACCCCCCAAAACAGTTTCATGCCCACCTACCAACAGCATCAACAGATGCAGCAACAACAACAATTTCTTCAACCAATGATGTCACCTATGCTATTTCCTTCTCCAATGTTGAACTCGATTTTTCAGACACCTCAAGCATCGCAATCTTTGACGCCATCCTTGCCGAGTATGTGCAAGGTGGTAGTTGAATCTGCACATGTACGTTCAAAACCGACAGAAAATAGTATCTCTCTCCGTTTACTTTCGAAGAGTGTGTCCATTGTTGCCATTGACAAGATAGATGACTTTTATCAGATCCCAGATGGCTTTGTTCGGGTCTCTGACGTTGTGTTATTGAACCTTCCACTTGACCGTTTTTTATCGCCAAGCTTTCTCAACAGCAGCCCAATTCGCCAAATGGAGGAAGGTGACCGTGACAAGAACGAAATTGTGAAACTCAAGGAAGAGATTGCTGAGTTGCGCGAAAAGTTTGCAAACCTGGAGGCTGGTTTAAAGGGATAATGCAATGAATGAAGATTTTGGGCTCCGTTGAACCACTGTCTACTCTTATTATAAATTTTTTTGTTATACAAAGCCCAGTCCAAATACATGCTTTCGGGTGAACTCCCAAAGCGGCAAGGCAATGATAAAATGGGGTCCAAATCGCAAATAACTTGCCAGCGCTCCCCTGTAAAACCCTTTCACTCCTTCACTTCGAAATGTAGTCACAACAACTTCACCTACATTTTTGTAAGTTCCCGGTCTCGCCGCCATGACCTTACTCTTCACGGTGTCAAATGGCTGGGTTGCCATTAAGGTCGTCCAACCGGCGCACAGGCTCGCCACAATGTGGAGGGGGAAGCCATCCTCCATCCAACCATTTTGCTTAACAACAATTTTTGTTTGATCGTATGTGGAAAGCTGCGCACCAGCCAAAGCAGCAGCACGGCACATCGTCGGCTGCCATCCAACCCACATTCCTTTTAACCCCTGTTGCCTATACATCGTTGAAAAAGCATTAATGGTGCTACTATACGTGGGTTTCTCTCCCTTAAACAATCCAGTGGTGTATAGTCCCGTTCTAGGGCAGACAGCACCAGCCTCTCCCTGAAAACGAATCTTCACCACATCCGTCGGCACCGCAAGCACACTGCCAACTGCTCCCGACGTGGCTCCAGCTCCGATCTTTAAAAACATATTGTTGGGGTTCTTGTCAGCACCAAACATGACCTTCACAGGAGTGTAAAGACCAAATCTGAAGGAGGAATAGGAAGCCTCCCGCAGCATGCTAGCCGCAATTCCAGGGAACCAGAGACCGCCCCAAGCAGCGAAGATACCTTCTTGTCTCATTATGGTTTTCGCAGCATGAGAGGTGCCCTCATACAGGGTTGGCAAGCCTTGAGTGCCCTGGGTTTGCAATCGAATTTTTACAACATCGCATGGATTAAGCAGGAAAGATGCAATGCTATTTGCAACGGCACCAGCCCCGAGCTCTCGAAGAATCTCGCTCGGATTGGGCATGGGCAAATTCCGAAAAATTACAAGTTCCTAGATTTTTTATTTATTTGTCGTGCATGTGGTTTTTGCACCCCGGACACGCTACAAAATTAACACAACCAGGGTTGTCAGTCTTTTTCGCTAACGGTTATATTCGTGTGTTTCCAAAAAAACACCCCCGGAACAAAAAAATCTCTAAAAGATTCTCTTTAATCTTCTATTTGAGTTCCTGCATTCATTCTCACTCTCTTCCCTTGAGATCCCCTACACTGGGGCTTAAAAACTTAACCCCAGTGAGATGGGTGTTGACAAAACTCGCACTGGTGCTGGCACTGCTTCACCCAACTCTCCTCCTCTGCCTCCTTCTCTCCCCACCTCTCAACTCCCCCAGCAACTGTCTGACAACAATCCAAACATTCAACACCATCAATCGACTTTCCGGCACTCCGACTCTGGTTCATTTGACGGAAATGATAACAAGTATCGCACCTCTTCGGTGAATAGCTCCGATAGTCGCTACAGTAACTTGAACTTGGATGATACGAAGAGCATCCCCGTAAAGTACAAGGTAGTTTCCATTGTCCTACCGATAATCCTCGTCACAGCCTCCATTTTAGTTTTTTGTACTGAGGGCGATCCAAATACATACGGTATGAAAAGGGATATTTTCACCTACGTAGGGAGTACCCTCGGCATCTTTGGCACTCTTGCTGTAATTATTAGCAACCAGTACATGGTTCACTGGCGCCAACACCCGAATCCTCTCATATTTTGGAAAGCTGTTGCTGACTTGCTACTTGCGGTGGTTGCAAGTAGCAGCCAGTCAAGTCATAAAAGCGAAGAGATGGACGATGTGGGCACCCTTGAAAATCTCTACAGCGACAAGAATGCTGATGATGGCTGCTTAGAAATTGTGGCTGCCATGACTCAGTTTTGCATTTTGTCCTCCGAAACTTGGTTCTTCATTATGGCTTTGGACCTCTTCTTCTCTCTTCAGAATCCTTTCACCTCTTATAAGAGCAAGTACCCCAAATACCACATAACCTGTTGGGGCATCGGGGCGTCGACTGCAATCGCGCTGTGCATCACAGATTCCAAGGGTGTTGCCACAGCGGACATTTGCTGGGTTGATGATGCTGAATACGATGATAATGAAGGTATTTGGCAACGAAATAAGCATGCTATCGCGTTCTTGTACAGCTGGATGACAGTTTACTTTTGCGCTAGTATAATTGTCTTCTGCATGGCAGTGTGTAGGCTGTCAGGGGGGTTACAAACAACCTATCAATCTCGTAAAGAGGTGCTATCGCGCACAAGCCTAGTCTTGTTCATCTTCATGCTGTACTGGGCAGTCATGTTTTCCTTTTATTATTTTGGAGTGATCAAGCAAGAAAAGCCTGGAAAAAAATTGGTCCCCAACACATCAACCACTATCCTCTGGTCCCTTCTCCCAGCCAAGGGATTCGTGACAGCTATTGTTTGGTTCAGCGTTAATTCTCTGCCCTCTTTTCTTTTCCACCTTTTTTCTCCTACCGGTCGAAACTTGATGAAACACAAAAAAAAGCGTTACGTGGGCGGTGACTTTTCCCCACAGTTGAACAAATCGCTTAGAAGGGAAGTATTGCACTTCACCACCAAGGGAATCATCGAGGCAGTTAGCAAAACACCTTGCAGCTTGCCTTCGAATTGGGCGATGCTCTCTCTGGTCAGTCGGTGCGAGATGAGTGAGTTTGACGTCGAAATGGAAAATAAAGAGGTCCATGAATCGATACACAATCTGACCTCAAATGTTATGATGGGCCACGACGATATCAGTAATATAGAGCACATTGACAGTGATGACAACATGGATTTGGAAGATGGTGAAAGTGGGGGGAAGAAAGTCCGAGGAAAAAAACTTAGCGCAATAAACAGCAGTAACAACAACAGCTGGCTCAAGAAGGTCAGCAAACCTTTTTTGAGCCCCATTGTGACGACCCGCAGGGTGAAATTCAAGGACTTTTGCCCCCATGTATTTGCAAGGATCCGGGAAGCATTTGGTATTAGCTCGAGCAGCTACATTCAGTCACTCCGAAGCACTGCCAAGGAAAAATTGAGCGAGGGGGCAAGCGGGGCATTCATGTTTTTCACCGGGGATGGCAAGTATGTGGTAAAGAGCACCACTCCTACAGAGCTGAGCTGTCTGTTGCGAATACTGGTCCCCTATGCGGAATACCTTGTTGATCCTAAGAATCGGGGTTGTTTTTTGACGCGGTTTTACGGTTGCCACAGCATTAGAATGTATGGTCGTGATTACAGCTTTGTTGTCATGGCGAATATTTTCAATACAACTCGGGTTATCAACAATAAGTATGATATCAAGGGAAGCTGGGTGAGCCGTAACGCAGATCCCATCGTCAAGGGGAAAAAAGTTAGGTGCCGCCATTGTAACCAGCACTACATTTATAATGGTGAGGACAGGCAGGTGGACGAGGAGACCATGTGCTCCCAGCGTGTGGGCGGCTGCCAGCCGAATGTTGTTTTGAAAGACAATGATCTGAACGAGAAATTGAGACTGGAACCGACTGATGCTGAGAGGACAATTGCGCAACTGATTGCCGATAGCGAGCTCTTGGGCTCCTTAGGTATCATGGACTATAGTTTGATTGTGGGAGTCTGTAAGACAGAGTACGAAATACAGGACCACAAGACAAGTAACAGGTGGCCAGTAAATAATAAAAATTTGAAGAGGAGGACAAGCTTGGCGCCAAAGGTAAAGAAACGGTTGAGCGATGCCAATGATGGCAGTATTTACAAGAACTACAGCGGTGACGGGCGTTTTGGCAGCAATGTAAGCGAGGGTGGGGTAGGAAGCGAAAGGAACAGCGAGGGGTTCTTGAGCAGCAGCGAGCACGAGGGTGGGGGCAAGGTGGGGAGCGCTGGCAACGGGAGTCTTAGTTTTAGCAACTTTAAGGACGTCGGGGGCGGAGTTGGGGGAGCTGGGAAGAGGAGGAGAAGAAGTGTCAGCGGGTATGGGGACGATGAGAACAGTGCGGAGGACTTCATGATGAGGGCACGCTGTGTTGTTGGCCCTGAGTTTTTCTACATGGGTGTCATAGACATGCTTCAGGCTTGGACAATGAAAAAGAAAATAGAGCGTTTCGCGAAGATTGTCTTTAGAAGGGTAGAGGGTGACGGGTTGAGTGCCATTGAACCAATGGCCTATAAAAAACGCTTCCAGAACAAAGTCACTGCCATCTTCGAAATAAGTGACGGAAATAACTGGATCGATAGTGATATCAGGAGTAGCAACCAGAACAGCCCGGCTCGGCCGGCTGTAAAGGATGGTGGGAAAGTGGGGGGTGTGGGGGGAGCCATGAACCAGCCCAACTTTTCCTTCACTAATCAGGTCTGAATAGGTCTGAACATGTACTGTTGTTCTTCATAATGTATATTTGATAAAGTGTGAGCAAAGTGGTTGTGGTTAGAACTCGTCTTTGCTGTTAATTTCTTTATCTATTTTGTTGTTTTCGGGAGGGGAGACACCCACGGCATTCTTGTCCTGTAACTTAAAGTCAAGACACTGATGAGGCTCATCTCGAAAACAAGTTTCCCTATCGTCAACTAGAATCTTAAAGTGACTGAAGTGCAGCTTAATCTTCGTGTCCTCGTAGACCTTCGTCTGCACATCTGTGACTACAGCACCCGCAGGAAATTCCTTCTTTATGAACTCCTCCACCATCGGCCCTGACTTCTTGTTACACCGAACCTCCCCAACCACCTTCTGGATAGAAGCATTTAGGCTGTCGACTTGATTCTGGGCCCATCCGAAACAATTATACAGGTCAGCCTTCTCCTGAATAGACTTTCTGTAGCCAACTTCGTGCACCTTGCTCCCACTGATCTGATATCTGAACCCGTAGAAACGATCTGTCATCTTCCAACCGTCACTCTGTGAATCAGCGAATGAGACGAGCACCATAAGTAAGAGTGGTAGCATTTGGTCTTGCATGGTCGAATTTTTTGGATTATTAGGGCAGAGGGTGTGTTTCTTTTACTCTTGTAAAAAGCAGTCAGAGAATAACTATTTATTAAAGATTACAAGAATTACCGGTAAAAAATCTATTGTACATATAGTTGGAGACTAGCGTTAGCGTCTCTTTCTTGGATAAAATTAACCGGAACCTCACCTCAAACTCACAAACATATCTGACTAAGTAGACAAGCATGTCACAGTCTCCTAGTAGGAGTTTCCTCCACGGTTTGCAAGATATGGGAACCAAAATGTTGTTTGGAACCGATACGGGAACTGGAAAGGATACATTCTACGAAACTGAAGCTGTCAACATACAGGGTGAGAAAGTCTCCATGAAGACCTTCGAGAACAATGTCTTGATAGTGGTGAATGTGGCTAGCTTTTGAGGTCTAACGAATAGAAACTATACAGATCTCGTCCGGCTTCACAATAGGTTCGGCGAAAACCTCAAAATTTTGGCTTTCCCCTGCAATCAATTTGGAAAGCAAGAACCAAAATCCCACGAGGAGATCCTGGAATTTGCCAAGAAGTTTGACAACGCAGACGAAAAGTTCATATTCTTTGCGAAGAGCCATGTGAATGGAAAAGAAACCAACGAGGTTTTTTCTTATCTGAAAAATGCTATTCCTTGGCAGGACGGCTCGAAAGATGTCAGGTGGAACTTTGGAAAGTTCTTGATTGACCATGAGGGGACACCATGGAAGCGCTTTGGCTCTAAGGAGGCTCCATCTACCATGATTGAGGATGTTAAAATGCTCATCACGAGAAAGACTGGCTTACCCTTTCCTGCTGAAGAGGTTGAGGTGGAGGGAAGGGAGGGGTTAGGGTTAGAGGGAAAAGCAGAGAAGTAAGCAATTTTGAGAGAAAATGACGCATAAAAAGGTAATCGGCAGCCTGAATGACGGTGAACAGCTTTTGTTCGCTCGAAAAATGTCTGACGATTGCGCCTTCGAGACAATCAATGGCACCACCATGAGGAGTTTGTATAGTTTTCCTTTTCAATGGAAGTTGCTAGATATGTCAATGGACGGACGACACTTTAATTTGCGGCAAAACTCTCACTTATTTTTCGAATTACTACTGCCATTGGCTTTCTTCCTCATCAAAAAGGTCAATATAAAGGTTGTAAAGAGTGTTCCAAAAATACCGCCGACGAAAATCGCAACTTCCGTCCCTGCAGAACACAATTTGTCCAGAACCTTGTTGCTGGTGGTTTTAGTGTCACCATCGCTCCCACTGCTGCTACTGCTGTTGCTGCTGCTACTTTTGCTGCGGCTCTTTTCCTCGTCGGTCCGATTTCTGCCATAAAAGGAAAGCAACCTGCCGAGTCTCGTTCTGAAAAAGAGGAGACTCCACACCACCCAGACTGTTCCTCTCACAAAAATCCAAAAGAACCATTCCATGCACCAAAGGACAAAGGGGACTGGCACTCTTCCCCATGGAAAATTGGCTTCATTGTCGTCTTCGCAGGAATTAATATAAGCGCCAATCGCCTCCTCTTCCTCGTAGATTTTGCGCATCTCGTCAATCACATCCTGGCACTCGTACTTTGTTTGGATAAATTTTCGGCTGTTCTCTCCATACCTTTGTCGCATCTGTTTATCATCGCATAGTTCTAAGGTAACTTCGTAGAATCTCTTCTTGTCATTGCGCTTAACGGTGAAACCGTTGGGAAATTCTGAAGAAACTAAGTGTGAGCTACAACCTTCCTCAACGACAATTGGCAACCCGCTCGCACAGGCCTCCAACGTCACATTCCCAAAGGTTTCACTGCCAGAGGGGAACAAAAAAACGTCGCAAATAGCATACGCCGTAGATAGACTGTCGTCTTTGAGCCAGCCGGTCGTTTTGGTGTTAGGAATTGCCCCCATTCGCTTTTTGTACTCCCCCTCACCAACGACAAGTCCTCTAACGTTAGAGCGCTGGCTGGAGAGCTGATTCATCACATCGATGTAAATATCGCAATGTTTTTCTTTGACTAGTCTGCCGACAAACAGGACAACGACGTCGGTAGGTTTGAAGCCCAGAACAGCCCTTGCAGCTTCTGTCCGGAATGATGGAGAGAATTTGTTTGTATCAACTCCCCTTCCCCAGATACCAATTTTTGTGCACTTGTCGAGCTGGTAGTATTCATTACTCAGACTCTCTTTAATGAACTTTGTTGGGACCAGCAACCTAGGGACGAAAGAGTACGTATGCCTCATCCACTGCAGTAAAATTTGTTTGATCCATTGTGCCTCATAGTAATCCATATACTCAATGTAGTTAGAGTGCCACGTAGCCATGAGGGGAATATTGTGCTCCTTTGCGTAATCAAGAATTTCGAGGTTCACCAAGTCAGGCACCGTTACATGGATCACCGAGGGGTTAAACTTGGCAATCTGTCTTTTATTTTCATCTGACAGGGTCTTCCCAATCTCGTATCCACATTCCGCCATAACCGGTAGCGGGAAGGCGTTCATATATATTATTGACCGCCGAGGGTGTGGCGGCACTAAATTAAGGTTAGCTTCGTCTCCGCTGTTAGTAGTTATGATGCAAACATGATAGTCGGGGTAGTGATCGAGAAGATGCTTTTCAATCTTCCGAATTGTAGTTGTAACCCCGTCGACCACATTGTAGCAAGCGGTCTGGATCAAAATGCGGTGCATGTTTCCGAAACAATGATAACGGTGTTTTCCTTCGATTGTGGGAAGCAGATAGAGCTTGCAGGGCAGGGAGAGGAGGAAAGGTAAATTAAAGGGTTCAAAAGCAAAGGAAGCAAAGAAATGCAGAATTTTCTTTATGTGAGGCAGAGGAGCATGTCGTTCCTTGAGGTGGCAGAATAGTCTTTTTCGGGAAGAGGCGAATCTTTATTTATAATACTTATTATTCAATATATAACCCTGAATTGTGAGCTGCACGTAGACATACCACCCTCCTGCTTCAACTTTCATCGCTCAGACCCCTGCCCCACCACCGTGATGGAGAAAGATGATGCTCCCCTCCTCTCTCCCACTGACGAGAGCTCTGGAGTTGTCGATTCCGATGAAGAAGACTTGAGCGAGGTAATCTACTACTCCTCCTCCGAAGAGGAGAACGACGAGGATGATTCTTCCTCCATTTCTCAACCCTTGCTCACTGAACCTCGTTCCCGGCGAGTATCATCCACCGTTCTCAAGCACCAGAAAAAGAAATCCGGGCTTGGGGTACTCTCTCTAGGGACCGCCGTTCTGATCGCCTCCAGCAAAGATGCCGTGTTCAAGAAGATATTCCAAGGTTGCTGCGCCTTTAACGCCTGCAACGTTCTGTGCGGCAGCAACCTGGTGGGTCTTGTCACCCTCCCCATCCTCTTCAAGAAGGACCTCAACTTCACAAAGCTGAAGGCAGTCAAAAAGCGACAATGGGGAGTCATGTTCTTTGCCACTCTCCTCTACTCCGTCCTTGGGCCGATGTTATACTTGAGGGGCCTCCAGTCGGAAAACGTGACCGTGATCGATGCAGCCGTCTTGTCCAGACTGGAATCCCTTGAGTTCCTACTACTTGCCACCTGCTTCATCCCCAACTCCCCCCTCGACCTCTGGGCGTCGATAAATGCATTGATTATCTTGTGCGGTGTCGCTGCAAGCATTTTCACGAAACCTTTCTTCGATGTGAACGAAAGCTACTTTGATGTTGACGAAGGTGCCATACATATTGTTGCTGGGGGGACCTGCTTCGTAGGATCGCTACTGTTGACAAAGAGATTTCTCTCCAAAGTACCTGTAGGGATTTTGGGAATGTTTAGGGTCTCCATGGGCACGGTGGTGTATCATATACAAGCGATGATTCGCCATGACGAGAAGAATGAGGGGTACCTAACCGCCGAGCTGTGGGAGAACCTCTGGTGGTTTGCGCTTCTTTATGTGACATTATTTCAGGCAGTGTGGCTCTACGCTTTGCAGAACGCGAAGAGTGTTCATATTTCTGTGGGGACGACAGGGATATTCTTGCTCTCTTTGATCTGGGCGTACGCCATCATTCCGGGTACAGCCCTCTCTGATCCCCAAAAATTAAGCTGCGGAATCATCGCAGCCGGTGTAATTAGCGGCATTGTGAGGGGTGCTAGGGGCGGGGCAAACAAGGAGGATAAAGCGGTAAGGGTGAAGACGAAGGGTGATCTGGTTGAGGAGAGCAAGGTCGGAACTAGGGCTGTGATATGATAAGTTTTCTATTTGATTATCAGCAATCTTTTGGGTATTGCCAAAAAAAAAACAAGCAACCAGAGAGGGAAAATTTTGCTCCTACAACAATGTAGAATTTCGTAACCCCGGGTATTTAAAATACATTTTTGTAATACAATTTTCTTTCATAATATTAATTTGAATATATTTGATAATTATTTGAATAAATAATTCTAAAAAAATATAATTTAATAGATTACAATATTTTATATTTAAATTTTTTAATTTTATTATCAAAAAATAATAAAATTTATTGATTTATTAAAATTTTTATTATTCAACATATTTATAATATATATATATAAATAATATAATTAAAGGAATTTGTATATCAAAACGTATTTAGAAACGACATTTTCCGTTTAGGGAAATTTGTAGGTTTTCGTTAATGTTGATTCCAAGCTGACGGTATTAGTGTAAATTATTTAAGTCGTTCGTACGTGTTAGGTTTGCGTTAATTTGGGCCCATAACCTTGTTAGGTTTTCGTTAATGTTTTCAGTTCAGTTCTTTAGTTTCTTATGTTAGTTTTTTCGGCGATTGGTGTCTGGGTATCTTTCTTTCGATTTTGGGTCATTTAGGGTCTTTTTGGCTCTTTTTTGTGCCATCTGTGGGCTGTTCACTCCGAAG
>Ga0115556_1000273_pt1 | contig 33940 bp, 38 predicted proteins | sample COGITO_mtgs_1104_5_FD_87282 | JGI IMG/M metagenome (GOLD analysis project Ga0115556, IMG submission 87282) | Pelagic marine microbial communities from North Sea - COGITO_mtgs_110414 | ecosystem: Environmental > Aquatic > Marine > Epipelagic | place: Germany:Helgoland, sampling site Kabeltonne... | reverse complement strand
TTAAGATTTTATTTTATTTTACATAATTAAGATTTTATTTTATTTTACATAATTAAGATTTTATTTTATTTTACATAATTAAGATTTTATTTAATGCTCTTAAAATAACCCTATTTTTATAATTAACCTAATATAAAATATTATATGTTTATCTATAATATAATGTTAATAAATTTATCGAAAACTCTTATTCTTGCAATATTTTTTATATCAGGTTTAAGTAAATTTAATGACTATAATGGTCTTGTTAAAACTGTTTCAGGGGTAGGTATGCCTTTACCTCATTTGACTGCTTTAGGTGCTATTTTAATTGAATTAATTGCTCCTATTGTAGTAATGTTATCTAATTCTAAAAATGATAAAAACTCATATATAGATAAAAAATTCGGAAAGTTAAGTGTTATGAGTCTTGTGGTATTTACTGTTTTAGCGACATATTCCTTTCATAACTATTTTAAAAATCCAAGTGAATACTATGCGTTTATTAAAAATGTTTCAATAATTGGAGGATTATTAGTTTTATATAAATCATATGATTGAATTAATATGGTCTATATTATTATAATATTCAATTTGTTCATTTTCATTGGAATTTATCGTTAAAATTTTTTTAAAATCATTAATTTTGTTATTGATAAACTCAAGTGAAGTTTTATAACCATCATATTTATCATTAATAAAATCAATATGTTTTTCCATTTTTTCTGCTTTTACATTTGTTTCCTTATTTATATTTAATAATAATTGCATACTTTCTTTTAAAAATGATACATCAGATTTTATACTTTTTATTTCTTTTAAAATTTGTTCTATATTATCATTATCCATAATTCTTTATAATATATATTTTTTTTGATAAACAGTTTATATACGAAGTATATTTCTAAATATAGAACCATATCTTTATAGACTTTTCATATATATGACGAGATGTAATATTAGGAGATTTTTCTAAAAAAATCACCCATTTTGGTCTATTTGTAATAATTGCATATTATAATTTATAGTTAATTATACTGTAAAATTCATTATTTTTACAAGAAATACTAACATCTTATAATTTATTGTTGAAAATTAAATTATAATATACAATTATAATAAATGAGCATTTTAAAATTTATTAAAAGTTTTATAATTGTACTTATGCTTCTACCCGTGTTTGCAGTAGCTTTACCAATTGGTATACCTGCATATTTATCATTAATTTTATTAGCTATTATACTTCAGATATTTGCATTTTTTAAATTTTATTTAGGTAGCATCTCTAAAACTTGGAAACGGGTACAAGGAAAATAATTTAATTTTAAAATAATTGTTATAAATATATGGCTAAAAGTATATTTAATAGGATAAATGCATTTTTCTATTTAATATTCCAATTATTTATAACCTGGATTATATTAATGGTATTATTAAGCCTAACTCCTGCTGCAGCTATTTTATTACCAACAGGTATATTGGGTTATTTTACATTTTTTATAATGACTTTGTTTATCCGAAATCTTACAAGTCTAATGACAAGAAGTAAAGGTTTAGTAAAAGGGAGCTTTGGTTCTCAAGGAGGGTCACTATCATTTCTATTTAAATAATTCATTATAAATAAAATAAAAATAAAATGCTAGAATTTTAATACTAAAACATGAACCTATAATAAATGCATATAATTTCATTTATAGAAGGAATTTATATTTTTTATATGTTTAATTATTTTAAAACTAAGTTATCATTTCATCATCCATTTGAAAAAATGTTTACAAGTGATTTTACAAATTATTTGAAACATCCAATAGATACCGGAATATATGAAAATAAAATATGTTTTTTAGGTAATATTGTAGGTTTATTATTATTAGTTTTATTTATAATAAGGGGTATATATAACATAAAGTATAATATTTATAGTGCAATTATATATTTTATAATGCTAATTAGTACATTATTATTAAATATAAATTCGTTTATATATATGCTACCTATATTTATATATGATTATTTCTTGCTTAAAAAATATCTCATATAGTAATAAAAATATTTATATCTTATGCCTAATGATTAGATAATTATAAAACATAAATTAAACACTTATCAAATACCAATAACCGTAATCAATTTATAGAATTTAAATTTTAAACAATATCAATAATATGGTCAGCACTTTTAAGGCAACCTTCAACCCAATAAAGTTTTATAAATCACACATTTTATTTATATTATAATTTGTAATCCACCATCTATAAACATATATTTATCATTAAAACTTTTACATCTTCAATTGTATAATAAAACAATCTTAATAAGTAATATGTATTAACTAAATCGTAATTTGTTATTGATATATATTTAGCTTCAATTAATAAGATTTTATTAAACGGATATTATAGTTTAGGTTTTATGTAATATAAATATACCAGTGATAAAACTACTTATTATTACAATTTTGTTTATCATAATCAATGCTAATATAAAACTATAATTAAATAATGTCCTGTTATTTTAATATTATTTTAAGTAATAATCACTTATTTTAATTAGATGGAAGAGTGCAAAATATGTTTTATTAATAATAATTCATTTATTGTTTTACCATGTAAACATGAAATATGTGAAGAATGTTTTAAAAAATGGGTAATAATTAATAAGACATGTCCTTATTGTAGAAGTGAATTTCTGGAATTAACCCAGTTAATATTTTTTTTAAATAATAATCAATATTTTTTAAATAATCAATCTTTTAATCTAACAGAGGTCATTACTGTTACGGTTACAGTTACTGAAACATCAAATAATAATTTAATACATCCAGAAAATAATAATTTAATTAATATAATTCAACCAATTATTAATAATGAAAACATTAGTAATGAAAATGAAAATGAAAATATTAATATTCCCAATCAAACTAATAGACATGTAATTGATAATTAACCAGTATCATCTAACGAAATTGATAATACATGTGAATTGTGTTCATTATTTTTTTTATTTTGTATATTATATCTATACGTTTTTTAACATAATTTTTAGTTTATTTTATCTAATAATTAAAATGGTTTTAAGGGTTCATACTTTGAATTAAATAAAACACCTAAAATGATTAATATAACGATTAAAGATAATAATGTTTATTTCTTAGCAATACGGGTAATCTTTAGTCTTTAAAATCTATAAACAAAGATAATTATATGTGGTGAATTATTTTAGTTATTACAAGATTTGGATAAATTATGAGAAAAGAGTATACGTAATGATAATAATATCGATTATATTACATAATGGATAAAAGTAATATTTTCCTAATTATATCTGACTTTTACTTAGATAAAATGAGAGAATCTAATGATGATATATTTGTTAATAATATGGAGAATTTAAAAATAATTTCTACTATAGATAAAAATTTAAATACATATATAACAGGTTTGAACCCTAATTATTTATATAATATACGTATGTTATTATTACAAAATTATATTAATCGTAAATTAATATATATAAATAATTTATCTCAAAATGAATACTATTGCCCATATGAATGTATTGGTAATTGGAGACATTTTATTATAGAATATAGGGCGGCTAACAAAAGACATTCACTAAAAATATGTCATGAATGTGGTTCGAGAATAACACCTCGAAATTATAATTAAATGATTTAAAGTAAAAGGGAAAATTTGTTTATGAGCTGTCTATGAAACATTATATGATGTTATTTATAATATAAATTAAATGTGCAATTATTTAGGTATATTAAAATTGCATATTAATACTTATTCGGATTTTTCTCTTGAAAAAATAGAAATGTTAACGAAAATTTCAAAAGACAAACAATTTTTAATATGGATGAATTGGAAATTTGCGGTTATGGGTAATATAATGTATAATCAATTAACAGGTGTAAATACATGTATTCAAATGGTCATATATAATAAACCCTGTAAATAAACTAATCAATTTTAAAAACATATATTAATAAAAAAATAAACTTAAGAAAATAGGAGATTACCTATTAAAACGCTCTATTCTCAAATCCCCCATATGGATTTTACGCTTTGTGTAAGGCAATTGTGTGATTTTAAAAAACGTGGTTTGTTGAAGTACATACACGGAATACACTAAGTATCATTGTAACATGTGAAGACCCAAACAGTTTCATCATATTATTACAATGGTCAAGTTTGTTCCCTTGTCTAGACTGACCAAATGTGGCTAGAATATGTTCCAAACTATTAGTGATGGTGAAGACAAAGATTTACTATTTGATAAATTTACACAATAGTGTGTTGAAATGAGATGAAATAATTCTCTAAAATATGACTTATTTCCTAGTTATAGTGGATATATTTGGTATTACGTGGATGACTATAGCACTTAAAAAGTGCAACCTACTTTTTAAATAGTTTTTTAACGTATAATAAAATTATGTTTGTATAATATAAATGTTACAAAGATTAAAGAGTGTAATATTTAGTTATATATGTATATTAATTATACATTATATGTTAAAACACTATCTTATGAATAATCAAGAATATATTTTAGATGATATATATGATGAAGAAGAAGAAACTGTAGAACCTTTAGAAACTGAAGAAGAAGATTCAAAAGTTAATAGTGACCCAACTAAAGAAAAAAAAAATGATTTATCTGTTGGTGCTTGTGGTATTAATAATGATTTAGACAGTTTTATGAAAAATATTGAGACAGGTGATATACCGGATCCATTTAATCAAGATTCTGCGGCTAATTTAGAAATACAAAATGATACAGAAAATCCATATTTAGAAAATAATAATATGAAGGATGTTGTTGAAAATGCTAAAACCCAATCTAAAGACTGGCAAAATGAAAATAATATAATGAATGGAGGAGAATTATTTGAAGGTGTTACCGGTTTTGATGATTTTGATACTTATAGTAGTTTTCAATCAATCTAAGTCAGTTATATATCTTATTTCATTATAATTATCAATTTCTTCATCTGATTTTTCAATAGGTATCCATTTTTTGAACTGTTTATCAAAACTACAATAAATTGTTTCTTCTGATTTATCCCTCAATATTTCTTTTATAAATTTTGAACATTTAATAGTATTTACCCTTGCTATACTATGTTTTATAATATTTCCAGTTTTTTTACAGTATAGTTGAAATATTCCTGGACTACTTGTTTTTGTAATTTTAAATGTATATTTATCTTTAATTACATCTGGTTTTTGCAGTGTCATTTTAAATTTATCTTCATTTGGTTTTTGTAAAACATATTCTTCATGTTTAGGTCTATTTTTATTTTCAACACTTTTATTATTTTGTTTATTTTCGGTTTCAAGAAAATTTGTTAAGAAAATTAATCTTGGATGTTTCGGTAAAAATGGAGTAAAATATACTCCTTGGAAATTATAATTTATATTTTCAATATATATATCTTTAAGATAGTTGATATCATTGTATGTAAAATATTTTTTTACAGTTAAAGGAATAGTTTCAATACTTGAATCCCGTGTATACATATCATTCATCATTTTATTTATTGTATTAATTCTATCAATAAAATTTTGATACTTAGACATTTGTTTATTGCAAAACACATGAACATCTTCAATTACAAATGCCCATTTTCCATTTTTATCTTTTAATAATTCTCCTTCAAGGAGGGTATTATTAAAAATTTCATCATCAAACCGATATCTAACAAAAATCATTCTTGGATATTTATAACCTTTTGCAATCTTTTTATCAATAAATAAGCATACATTATTTTCGTTATATTTAGTAAAATATAGCAGATATTGGGTACCTGCAGTTTTTAAAGAAATGAAGTAATCACCATTAACAAGATATTGACTATATTTATCTTGGTAAAGACGAGAATTGCGGTCACTAATATTAATATTATGTTCAGTATATATATGGTCTAATATTTTATATTTAAAATCATCAGAGCATATATTCAAAGCTTCTTTTCCACTAAATGAAATTTTATTAAGGTTCATGATATAAAGTATATTTTTAATATAATCAAATTTAAAACTTTAAATGCATTTATAACAATCGTGTAATAATAAAATTGGAGACTTGTTAATTTTTTTTTTTTTATCATATAAATAATCAATATTATACTCTTTTTTTTTCTCAAAAAATAGAATATTTATTATACTATGTAAATCGTAAATATATTCAAAAAAAGTATATTCAGGGGGTGTTAAGCTTATTCTTATTTCATTTTTAATAAATTCGTGTCTATTTTTACTACTATTTACTAAACTATAATTACAAATAAAATAATCAAAAATTTTAATAGGTACAAATAACATATGATAATTTAATTTGTTAAAGGTTTTACAAGATACAACCGGTATATAATAATTTTTTATTGGCATACCTATAAAATCTAAAATTTTTCTTAAAATTTCTGGTGGCAAATCAGTAACTATCATTATTTATTATATGGTTTTATTAAAGTTCTATTAGTAAAACGATTAAAATTATCGTCTTTAGTTGATGTTGTTGATAAATTTTCAAGAATTGGTTTTTTTTTATAACATTCATCATTACTTATTCGGTCAGCATTACCTTTTCGGCTATCATTATTTCTTATGTTATCATTATTTCTTCTGTTATCATTATTTCTTCTGTTATCATTATTTCTTCTGTTATCATTATTTCTTCTGTTATCATTATTTCTTATGTTATCATTATTTCTTATGTTATCATTATTTCTTATGTTATCATTATTTCTTCTATCATAATTATTATATGGTTTATATGGTTTATATGGTCGGTCATTAGTATGATTGTTATACTGTTTTAAACCTAAATTATTTATAAATTCTTCTAATCGACTCATTTCTTGTGAATTATCTTCATTAATTGGGGATTGATATATTCCACCATAATTTCTTTTATTTAATAGTATAAATTTCCAATATTTTTTTAACTCTTCATTAGGAGTCAGTTCGTTTTCCCATTTTTCACTATATTTTTCATTCCAAATATTTGAATATTCGTCTTGAGAAGTCATATTATATAATAATAATATTATATTCAAATTTTAAATAATAATGAACACATTCCAGATTGTATAGATAATATATTATATGTTGTATAGTTAAGAATAAAATCATATCCATATCCAAAATGCGTATTTATATTTTTGGAGGGTTTTTTATTCAGTTCAAAATTAAAAATAATTGAATCTAATCCCGATGCATTTACAAAACCCGTTGGCTGATATTTGTCTGGTTCTAATGAAAAGGAGTATGTATATATACAATCTTCACCATTATTATAGTGCATATATGGTTGTAAATAATTAAAATATTCATTTGTTTTTCTTCTTAATCTTACATTTTTATTAAACAATATTTCACAACTTTTCATAATTTTTTTATTATAATGTTCCCAATTATCTTTACCTAAATTACTACTAATATCATTTTTAACCTTAGATGTTAAATATGGATTATTTGAACCCCAATATGAATCATTTTCCGATACCCAATTACTATAATTAAAATGTTCATTTCTTATATTATTATCTGTTCTACGGAAAACCCATATAAAATCTTTTATAGGATGATATAAATTTATTTCTTTAATAAAATTTATTACTGGAACATTATTAGTCATAACGTCAACATTTACTTCATAATTATTATTAATTTGTATAAGATATTCATGTTTCATTTTTGAAAATGCATTTCTTTCTTTATTATCTAAAAAAATATAATTAATATCTAGTCTGGGATTATAAACAAAATTGTTACCTCCTATATTTTTACTTTCGGGAGTATTATCAAGACTATAATCAATATTTTTTTTAAAAATGTATTTATCTAAATTTTGGGTTGGTTGAACAATATTATTATTATCTACAATAGTAAATAATTCTTTAAGGGGTCTCAATACAATTTCTAACTCAACTTCATGGTATTGAAGAGCAATTAATGGTACGGCTAAGCCATTATCTTTGCTAAACCATAAAGGTAATGGTATCGATAATGTTTTTCCTTCAATTGATGGTCTGTAATTTCCTAGACTACCGTTCCCATTATAAGTATACCCATGAACACGGGTGTTAAATACTTCAGGGTCATAAAATTCGTCAGTATTAAGTATTAAATTATCATAAATTTCTCTTTCATTTTTGTTTAATTTAAGACGGTTATAAATATTTACCTGTTCAGAAGTAAGTTTTTCAATAAGTTCACCACCAATAAATAATGAACATGATTTTATAATAGCTTCACCTAAACTTTTAACCCATTTAAATTTAGTACCTGAATTATATATAATCGATGGTATTTCTATTTTAAAAAAAATTTGATTAAATAGGTCACCATTTCTTTCAATTTTTACTCTATATTTAGTTTCTGTATTATTCTTAATTTCAATATCTATACCGGGTAATGTAATTTCGATATTTTCCATTGAAAAGTTAGTATGTCTTTTATATACTGTTTTAAAAAATGTTATTTGTGGATTACCTATAAGAAAGACATTTTCTCCACTATGTGCTGTTAACTGAATCAGTCCTCCAGGCATTATAATTAATACAATATATAATTAAGAGTTAATTATGAACCATATATTTTTTTAAAGCAGTATATATAATTATTTGGATGATTTGCAGGAAAAAGGTCAATGATTTTAATAAGCTTGAACCCATTATTATTTGATATTTTAACTATTTTTTTTAAAGATACCATATTAAGATTATGAATATTTTGTTTAATATCACCACTATCAAATTTAAATACCTCTTTAAATTTAACATCTATACCATTTTTAAAATCCCAATCACTTTCATATACTAAACCACTAAAGTTTAATTTAGTATGTGTTTTCCGTTCTTTAGTATATTTTTGGGGGTCATATAATGGTACTAAATTTGTTGCTTTTTCTAAAATAGGGTCGAATTTTTTTTTATTAATTAGATGTAAAAAAAACATACCTCCTGACTTTAGTGTATAATTAACATTTTTAAATACATTATCTATATTTCGTGCATAATATATTGTAAAAAAGAATGCTGTTACATGACTATATTCCCTAAGTTTGAAATTTTTTCTTTCTTCAAAATTACCTAATTTTATCACAGAACCTATATTTAAATTTCTACTTATAGTTCTCATATTTTCAGATATTTCCATTCCATCAACAGTATATTTTAATTTTCTTAAGCCTTCTATATGACTACCTGTACCACAACCTAAATCTAATATTTTTATTTCTTCTTTATATTTTGTAAGAAACATATCATGAATCATTTTGACCTCAAACCCAACTCTAAAGTCAGAATAAAATAATTTATTATATATTTTACTATAAAAATTATCATATATTTGAGTAATAACTTCTCTTACGTTATTTCTATTCGTAAAACCTTCTTTATAAGTATTAACTTCCAGGGGTTTTCCCATATAAATATTAATTTTATTTATTATAGTGATTATAAATAAAAGCACAATTAAGGTAAGAATAATATTGTTTAAATTATTTTTACTTATATTCATTTTATATATATTCAGATTAAAAAAATATAAAGAGATTTTATATATATATATATGTATATGAATGAACAAACCTTACACACACGACATAATGATACTAATGAAAAAATATTAACTACAAACCCACATAGATACGTCTTATTTCCTATAGTTTATCAAGATATTTATGAATCATATAAAAAAGCACTTGCTTGTTTTTGGAAAGCAGACGAAATTGATTTTACACGTGATTTAGATGACTGGAATAAGCTTAATAATAATGAACAATATTTTATTAAAAATGTTTTAGCTTTTTTTGCAGGAAGTGATGGTATAGTAAATGAAAACTTATCAATGAGATTTTCTAATGAAGTTCAAATTCCTGAAGCAAGATGTTTTTATGGATTTCAAATAGCTATGGAAAATATTCATTCTGAAACGTATTCATTATTAATTGATACATATATAAGCGATAAAACTGAGAAAAATGAACTTTTTAATGCAATTGATACTATACCATGTGTGGCTGAAAAAGCTAATTGGGCAAAAAAATGGATTGATAACGATGAAGTGAGTTTTGCAACAAGATTAGTAGCATTTGCATGTGTTGAAGGTATATTCTTTTCAGGTTCATTTTGTTCTATTTTTTGGTTAAAAAAACGTGGATTGATGCCAGGACTTACATTTAGTAATGAATTAATATCTAGAGATGAAGGTATGCATACTGATTTCGCTATTTTATTATATTCGTATTTAGAAAATAAACTCTCACAGAATCAAATTGAGCATATTATAAATGAGGCTATTAATATTGAAGTTAAATTTATTACATGTTCATTAAAATGTAATTTAATTGGTATGAATAGTGAATTAATGTCACAATATTTAAAGTTTGTTGCTGACAGATTATTATCTCAATTTGGTTATAAAAAAAGGTATAATGCACAAAATCCATTTGATTTTATGGAATTAATATCATTAGAAGGTAAAACTAATTTTTTTGAAAAAAGAGTTAGTGACTATAGTTTGGCTAACGTTGAACATGAAATTAATGATGATGATGATTTTTAAATATCAAATGCTTAAAGAATTAAACTATATTATTAATAAAAATGTTTTTTATTTTTACAACAATATTTTTTGCATCTATAATAAAATATTTAAACAGTAACGAACATAAAATAATATTAAATAATTGTATTACTTATACTGGGATGGAATGGTTAAAAAATTGGTTACCCGAAAGTTGGACAGTTACTCTACCTGAAGAATATAATATTCCCGATGATACTAATATTCCCGATGATACTAATATTCCCGATGATACTAATAATGATGATAATGATGATAATGATGATACTACTATTACGGATGATACTGATAATGATGATAATGATGATAATGATGATAATGATGATACTACTATTACGGATGATACTGATAATGATGATAATGATGATAATGATGATAATGATGATAATGATGATAATGATGATAATGATGATAATGATGATAATGATGATACTACTATTACGGATGATTCTGATAATGATACTGCTAATGATGATAATGATAATATAACAAGTCAAATTGATATCTTAGATACTAACACCAATCAAAATACGGATTTTAAGTCTACCTATGATGATGTTTATATAAAAATACCTAAAATACCAAGACTACGTAAAGGTTATTATCGCATAAGATTTGAAAATTCGGAATATCCAGGTATAGATTTAATTTCAATATCTAATAAGGAATTATATATGGAAATTGTTAGTATTGTTAAGGAAAAAGTTTTAAATTCACATTAAAATTAAATCTATATGATTTAAATTTAAAATCTATTTTTTTATTTAATATTTTAAATATTAAAGAATGTGGTTAATTGATAGTATTCTTTATTATTTAAATTCTGAGGAAGATAATCATGAAGAAATTGAGGCTGTAGAAATGATCCAAAAATTTGTTAAACAAAAACTTATAATAATTGAAGGAAATCGAAATCGAAAGAAAATGATTTTTTTAAAAAACATTTATGCATTAAGAATTCAAAAATGTTGGTTAGGTTATATAAAAATGAAAAAACGTTTAGCTATTAGAAAAGAAAACCGAAACAAAAAATTTTTTTCAGTAAGAAAATAAAAAATTTTATCTTATATACATTATAATGCTTAAAACTGTCGAAAATTTTATAAACGCCTGTGTAAATAACCGTGAAGGTTTTGGTTCTGAACGCATGAGATCATCTGTTATAGCTCTTGTATCATTTGTTATTGTAGAATTACTAGTTCTTCTACTAGGACAATGGTTATGGAATAGTGCTCTTGTTGATTTAGTAACTATAGTCAGACCAGTAACAAGTATGTGGAGACTTCTTGGAGTTTCTGTTTTATTCAGACTTATGTTCAATTAATCTAAATAATTTATGAATATTAGTATAATATTCTTCATCATTATGATAATAAGCTTTTAGATAATCTTTTCTAGAATTAATTAATCTAAAAATAGGTTTCATTCCGATTGTCTTTTTATTTATATATACGCAATATATATGATTATTTTGGTTTGTGTCAAATAATTTAATATTAATAATGTCACGACTAGTAATATTAAATTCATTGTTTAAATTAGATTTTATATTTTGTTTGTATTTAAAATTTTCATCAATAATCGGTTTATAAGTATACGGTTTACCGTTATGTAACAATAAAAATGTTTTATTTACAATATGTATTATATACGCGGTAATTGTATGTTCTTTATCACATTCTAAGTCGGTTTCATTGATTGATAAATTTGTTAAGCTATTTGTAATACTATTATTTATTTCTAATTCCAAATTTCCACTTTTTACAATGTTTAAATTTTTTTTAAAACAAACTCCTGTTATTTTTATTTTTCGGTACATAATCTATGTTTACTAAATTATTATTATCAAATATTATTTTCATACATTGCCATATAATGTCCTCCAAATTTAGTATTTTTCCAAAGTAAATTATAAACATGTTCACCTGTACCTATAGTTTGATATAATTTAAGAACAACATCTTTATACGGTTTATTATTTTTAGAAATTTTACCAGAATGATATTGGCATGTTTTATCATCAAACCATAATGCACTATATATATTAATCGTACAATTATATATTTTCGATAATGCATATTGTTCAATAAATCCACCCCATCGCTCTTTAACTACACTAGATGATATTACTTCTTTAGAATCACTATTTGTAACCTGTCTAATAATAGTATCACCTGCATAAAATTTGTATATTTTCTCATATTCTTCAAAAGGGATACCGTGGGTTGATTCAACTAAATCACTTATTGACATCTGTAAATCATCATGTAAACTATCTTTATTATTAATTATCCATTCATATGATTTATTTTGTATTATTTTAGATAATAATTCTTGGTTTTCACCACAAAATCCCCATAAATTATGATTATATATTTGTGACAAATCTTTTTTATTACGATAAATATTACTTGAAATATCAGACATTTCATAGTTTAGTATATTTGAAAATGCTCTATAAAAACAACTATTATCACCAACAACATTTTCAATTTGAAATAATATTGGGTTTATACATTCAGCTTCAATATCTGACATTTGATAATTATAGTATATTAGGGAATAAATCTTATATAATTTATTTAAAAAACCTATATTATATATATGACTCCTTCAGAACTAAAAATATTACTTGATTGCATTCCGAATTATAAATTAACTGATGATTTTTATAATCTTATTATAGGTTACATTATTTATAATATTAATAATATATCGTATGATGACGGTTATAAACTGTGGATTAAATATAATATACGTCGGAAAGGTATTGTAGTTAAATTACAAAATTGTGACGACGATACTATTACTACATTCAATGTATCAAAAAACTATGATGATATTGTAAATGAATCTATTGGTTATTGTTATAAGACATGGCCATATATTAATGAATATATATTAAATTTTTACAGTAAATCATATATCGATACATTATCAATAATTGAATTAGAAAAGCAATGTAAATGTTTTAATCCAAAAAAGTATGAAACTTATTATAAATATGGTAAAAAAATATCTATTATTTATAAATGGGTCTTAAATAATATTAATAGAAAAACCCCTTTTAAACAAATATATAATGGTATTCAACAAAGTAACTTATCTATGACTAAAAAAACTATAATTGCGATATTAAAAGAGTTATATCCTAATGATATTTTAAATAAAAATAATAAATTATATTTAATTATAAATAAAATGAAACAAAATAAACCTGAAGTTAAAAATATTTACATGCAATATCAACATATAGTTGATGATATTTTTAAAAAAACGAATAGGACTATTTTTGTAGTTGAATCAATACTGTGTATGTATGAAGAATATTGTGGTAAAAATTTAATACCTAAAAATATACCGTTATTTAAGAAATTTATAATTGATAATTATTCTCAATATAATCTTCGCAGTAAAAATATTATTAGAATTTAAATTATTACTGGGATTTAAATCTTTATTTTTAATATATATGAATTTTAAATGGCTGGAAAATCTCTTGTCAAAAGAATCTAACCCGAATTCTCTTGATAATAATTCTAAAAGATATAATGACCCAATGGGATTAGTTGGTCCCTTACCATACATGTCTGGAGGTGCTTCTAAAAAAATGATTTCAGAACTAAAGGGGCTTAAACCTGCATTTATGACAGGTGGTGATTGGTCATCATATATTAAAAATGTAGTAACAAATGAAAAAAAAAAGTTGGTAATTTCAATATAAACTCGTTTTTACCAAATTTAATTAATAATGTAAAAAATACCCAAAATGGTGGCTGAGGTGGATATATTAATCCAAGCATATATTAATAAAATGGCTTAATATGTCTTATTTCATAATGACGAAAATTACATAAATAATTATATAAATAATTAGCGTAATTATCTGAAACAGAAATATTAAAAAAAAGATATATTAATAAATTTAATTATATGTGTTTGACAAAACCCTAATTTATAACAAATTTCGTTTGGGTTTAAACCGTCTAATAATTGAGCAACATAATTAATAATATTTTCAATACTATAACATTCCTGTTTTTCAATTTTATTACCTAATATAGAACAAATTTCTTTTATTATTTTTTCAATATTAGTAATAGTATTATTTCCAACTTTTAGTTCATATTGAATAATCTTAACAATTGTTTTACATAATTCACATGACGGTTTTGTTGTATTTTTATATTGTGTTTCTATAGAATAATTACTAATATTTATAATATTATTTGTGTTAATAAGATTTTGTCCATTATTTGTGTTAATAAACTCGTTCGCAGATATAGTTAGCATTAAGTGCGAAATTAAAATTATAAAGTTTGTAATTTTGTACATTATTAATCATTAATACAGTTACAATTTTAAATGATTTATATATAATTAATTTATATATAAATAAATGATAATATATAAACTATATGGATCCGGTAGGTATTGTAAAACATTTCGTTAAATCTAATGAACCGCATTTATTAAGTATATTTGCAAATGAGAGTGATAATGGTAAAAAACAGGGGGCGTTATATATAAATGTAACTAATTTAGAAGATGTAAAGGTTTATTTTATAAAAAATGAGTTAATGGACATAAAATCTCCTAATTATAAAACAGTTGTTAGTAATGATAATAATAATAAATGTTTTATTATTGGTATAGATAATAATAATGAATTTGTATTAATTGAAGCTAATCTTGAGAAATCACGTGATACTATACAAGAAACACAAGGAACCCAAACAGATATGGAATCCAATATAGAAAAAAAAGAAATTTTGTGTGAAAATGACAGTAATAGTTATTGTATATTAAAAAGTGATCTTGAAGATTAATCACTAAAGGCAAATTCTGTATCTAGAGATGATTCTTTCTTAGGTGCACTTGATTCAAATTCAAGTTCTGCATCAACATCAACAATATTTATATTTGTGCATTTTTTAGAAAGTTGGTCATTAATATTAGCAATATCGTTTGTGCGGATAATCCACCCCTTATTATCAGGATTCCAAAATCCTTTAAGTTTTTTAATATCATCTTTGATATCATATGTATATCCAGTTATTAATACACCATTTTGATATATATTTAAGTTTATCTTACTATCAGTTTTCTTTGTAGTTTTTTGACTTGAAGATTTTTTATCTACGGTTGAGGTTGATGTTTTAGGTTTTTTATCTAAATATTTTACTAAAACTTCAAATAATTCTTCTACATTATCAGGTATTTCATTACCGTAAAGCTCTTTGGAAATCTTATTTAATTCTTTACGGACAGACATTTAATAAATATTTAAATTATATTAATATCAAATTTTATATAAGGTTAATTTAATTTAAATTAATATCATGATATCGTACTATCTAAAAATAAAATGAGGTATTAAAGTCCATACTTTGTCAATTAACAAGGAATATTAATATTTAATAAACCTTGTTAAATTATAGGATTTATAATTTTATCTACATTTTTATATTCTAATTCCATTGTATTTATAATTTTAATAAATTTATAAATATCATCTTTAAATGATATATTTAAACTAATTAATTTATCAATTAGTTTATCTCTTGTATTAGTTGTAATATTATCTAATTTATAAATCTCATAAAACCTATCACCGTATTTAAGTCGTATTTCACCATTAATTGTATTAAATGATATAGGATATTCATCAATATGAAAATGATTATAAATGTTTCTTATTACTGATACAAATTCGGTATTTAATTTCCAATTTGCTTTTTTCTTATATGAATCATTAACAAAATCTAAAGCAGTATCATTATAGTAATCTCGATGATATAAATTTACACCATATTTAACCATAAAATGAAGTATTTCTAATCCTAATTCTAATGTACATTCTGTTTTAATACCAAAACTATTATTTTTTATTGTATTTTGTTTTTCTTCAGACATTATCATGCATAAACAATGTAATGGTCCATTACCATTATATTTATTTTGAATATGTTCATAGTCGTTTAAATGCATATAAACTTTATCATCGTCACCTAATTTTATATTTTCATTTAATATATTATAGTATTCTATTGGAGATTTTTCAAATAAATCAAATAAATCATTAGTATATTGATATTTAAAATTGGTATATAACATTATATTTTATTAAAGAATAATTATCAAAATTTATTTTATAACATATATTAATGGATATTTATGATCTAAAAAATGGTTCTAAATTATTAACTTTAAATAAAGATATAGATATATGTAGTTTTTATATATGTGTTGGTGTTGGTTCAATTTATGAATCAATGCATGAAAAAGGTGTTGCTCATTATTTAGAACATTTATTGTTTAAGGGGTCAAAAAAATATAACGGCCTAAATGCAATTGCTAAAAATCTTGATAGTTTTGGCGCTGATTTTAACGCATATACAACTAAAGATGTTACCTGTTATTTTTGTACTGTATCTAAATTACATATTAATCGGGCTATAAATATCTTATTAGATATGGTATATAATCCTATATTAGATAGGAATGATTTTCTTAGAGAAAGAACGGTTATAATTGAAGAAATAAATAGAACACATGATAATCCTAAATTTGAATTGGAGGAACGTATTTATGAATTAATTTATGGAAAAAATACTCAATATGGTTATCCAATACCCGGTTTTATAAAAGATATTGAGAAAATAGAATATAACGATTTGAAAAAATTTTATGAAAAATATTATGTTTCTAAAAATATGAAATATATTCTTGTTGGTAATTTTAATAACAATATTACCAATATATTTAACAAATATACAAAAAAAGGGAAAATTTTATACCCAAAGATTAATATTAAACCTAAAAGTATTGTAAAAGTATTTACAAAACCAAATATGAAACAAATACAAATTTATTTTTGTTGGCCAATATGTAAATATGAAAATAATGACAAATATGGTTTGCATATGCTTGCAAATATATTAGCTTCGGGTATGAGTAGTCGATTATTTATAGAACTAAGAGAAAAACGTGGTATGTCGTATAATATATATGCTTATACATCATATTATTTACATACAGGGTTATTTACGATATCAACTGCAATTGATGATGAACGAGTTTTAAATGATGGTAATAAAGAAGGAGGGCTTAAAATAATTTATGATAATGTTACAAAACTTAAAACAACACTTTTAAAAGATATTGAACTTAATAAACAAAAAACTTATTTACAAGGACAAAATTTAATAAAATATCATAAAACAGAATATCTTGCTCAACATTTAGGAGAAGAATTATTTTATATGGATAAAAAAGTTACTGGTGTCGAAAATATAATGGGAAATTATAATAATATATCTTCACATATATTAATGGAATTAGCTAAAAAATATTTATCTGACGATAAAATGTCGATTATTCTTATGGGTAATATTAAACAACAAGATATTAATAGTTTCAACTATTGATTTTGGTTCCCCAATATTTCACAATTTTGAAAATATATTTTAGATTTAGTTTCTTTATCTAACATTAAAGATATTATCTTATAAACTATATTAAAATATTTTGGTGCATTCATAATAAAACATTTATATAGTGCATCAGGATATCCGTTTTGTAACAAATTTGAAATTTTTTGAATAAACGAAATTCGCATATTATTTGTCTTATATTCTTCTAAATATATATATACCACAATTTGTCTTGAATTTTCTACTTTTTGGTCCATAAAACTTTTAATATGTTCTATCATTAAATGTTCATCTTTTTTTACAATTTTTAAATTACCATTTATATTTACAATATTATATTTATCTTCAAACAGATCTGGGGATAACCTTATAAAATTACTAAAATTATTAATATTTTCTAATTTTGAAATATTTTCTAAATTAGACATTATATATAATTTATATTATAAGATTATTTAATTAACGCTTTTGTAATATACTTAAATCAATTAATAAATTTTTATCCTCCTTTTTGTTTTTACATTCTTCCCAATCGGAATATAACCAATCATTTAAATTAGTTATTCTTATACTATAAAAGTAATCTGCGTTTAAACTATATAATTTATCAAGATATTCTTTACCATATTCACCTCAACATTATCAAGAGATTTTGTTAAATCGTCATTGCAATATGAACGGTCATAAATATTATCAAATAATCCTGTACATGAACTATAATATTCAATTTATTGTAAGATTCATACAATCGTCAAGAGTATTCTTTCCATCTTTTAACGGTTTTGTTCTTTTTAACTTATAATGCTCTTCTGATAATGAAGGCATAATGCTTGCTTTCTTTTTAATATTATTCGAACGGTTAAGCATTATTTCTTCACGCATTGATAGAATTGATATCATAGGTGGCTCTATAATTTGAATTGTCTTATTATTATCATTACATATTTCTCTAAATTCTTTTATGTTTAAATGTCCACCAAATTTATTCAATAATAGCTTACTAGGTGCTGTCTTAATGTGGACATCCTCATTATATATTTTTTTATACATTAAATTCAATAATGAATATCTCTCCCAAGGATTACTTGAATTTATATTTTCATTAAAATTATATGCTGCAGCACATTCTGGTTGACAAAAACAACCTATAACTTCGAATTTATCTTCTGTATATCTTATAGGTAACGCACATGGAACACCTTGGAAACTATGACAACACCAAAAACAACATGTGTCTGTACTTAATGGCCAACCATTTTCTTTAGTATTATAAAATGATTTCATTAGAAAATTGTTCTTTTTCTTTTTAATTTCCATATCAGGTGAATGCTCTATATGGTCATTACTATAATCATTACCAAAAGGATATGTCACATAATCATTTTTTGAGGGTCCACCACTTAAAATATCTTCATCATTATTTATATCTCCTATAAAACTATGATTATTATTTAAGCCAATTGTATCCGAATTAATTGGTTCATTTATTTCTGGATTATATATAAGAGCTTCGTTTTCTAAATTAACGTTTTCATTACCCATATTATCATCATTTTCTATACTTGCATCACTTGTATCACTTTTATCACTTTTATTACTTTTATCACTTATATTATCTACATTTAGGTGAATTATAACATTATCATTTACAAAAACTGAGTCAACATCACTTTGTTTACCATACACTTTTTCTTTGGGTTTACGACCTCTTTTTTTAGGCTCTACATTATCTAAATTTTTTTTTTCTTCTAATGTTTGAACTTTAGGTTTCCGACCCCTCTTTTTAGGTTCAGGTTTAACAACTAATACTTCATCAGTATTTTCATCATTTTTTTTCGATTTCCTGCCTCTTTTAGGCTTTATTTCATCCACCATTATCTATGTTTTAGACTTAAATTCTTTATATATATAAATATATAAATGGATTTAAATAAAAATGTTAATAGGATTATTGATATTTTAGAAAAAATCGATAATTATGGTAGTGTTACTACATTAATTGATTCGCTAAAACAAACAAACACACTGTTAAATGAGTCAAACGATGTAATCAATGATTCTAAAAATATGTATCTTCCATTGATATCGTTTATTTTAAAAATAACTAATTTATATGATAAACAAAAACAAGCTAATGGTAAAAATATTAGTGAAAAAGAAGTTTTCGATATTATTAAATCTAAGGGTGTTAATAATATAGGGGATATGGTTAAAAAATTAAGTAATATTGAAATACCCAGTAATATTGAAATACCCAGTAAAAAAGAAGTTTTCGATATTATTAAATCTAAGGGTGTTAATAATATAGGGAATATGGTTAAAAAAATAAGTAATATTAAAATACCTAGTAAAAAACCTAAAAAAAAGAAAAATATTGTACATACTGCTGAAGAAACTGTTATAACTTCCACTAAAGAAACTAAATTTACTAAGGAGTCTAATGATAAAAAAAACAAATCTAAAAAAAACAAACGTCAAAAAAGTAAAAAACGTGGGGGTGGTAGTCAAAATGACTATAATTATATTATAGATCCGTATAATTACAAAAAATATAATATATATAGTGAACACGGTGTAAACCTATTAAATAAATTAGGTATTATATAATATTTTATAATTTCACATTAATGTCATAATTTATATTAACTGTTTTAATTTTACACTCTTCATTATCATAAGATTTAACATCATCAAAACTTGCATTATTGTCATCTCTACATTCAGGGCATGCGTCTTTACCACTATATGTAATAAATTCTTCTTTACATTTGTTACACTGTTTTGTTTCTCCTTCATCGTCGTTAGATTCTTGACTATTAACATCATTATATAATTCATTTGATTGTTGAATATTATCATGACTATTAACATCATTATATAATTCATTTGATTGTTGAATATTATCATGATTATTAATGCTGGTTTTTTTTTCACTTATAGGTATTACATCTATATCAGGCATAATATTTATATCATTATCGAAATCGAAATCTATTTTTGCATCGACATCTAAATTTAAACTTTCTGTTTTGTTTGAACCACCAAGTTTATCTCCCTTATCTTTTTTATCTCCTTTATTTTTTTTAGGTTTATCTCCCTTCTCCTTTTTAGGTTTATCTCCTTTATCTTTTTTAGGTTTATCTCCTTTATCTTTTTTAGGTTTATCTTCTTTTTTATCTTGTATCTTAACATCTTCAATTACTAATCTGTAATTATAAATTACACCTGAGGTTTTATTCGTTTGTTCAATTTTACAAATATCACCATCTTTTAGTCCCAAATATTTAATTACTGGATCATCGCGTTTTATATGTTGTAGATCATATTTTTGTATCATTAGGTTTTTAAATAATTGTTTATGTTCTTCACTCCTAAATAATTCATGTTTAGGAACCAATTTATGTTCCATTATTGGAAACATTAAATTTTTATGCCAATATATAAATAGGTTTTTATAATCAAGATTATAAAATTTTTCACCAATATTAGTCATAAATGGGTTATTATTTGAAATTAAAACTATATGTATATTATCATTTTCGGTACAATTATACGTTTTAGTAATATAATCTCTATACTCTTTTATCTTTTTTACAGGACCATCTGTTTTATCTGTATATAAAAATCGTAAAAAACATTGTTTCTCATCATTATTACAAGCAATATCTAAATATTCATAATTATTTCTTTCTTCTATTGTTTTTTGATGCCGTATAATTAAATCTTCATTATTATATGACGATAATTCAAAACCACGAATATTTAACATTTTAATAACATTATCATATAATTTTCTTATTATATAGAATTCAAAAATATTAGACATATATATAATATGTATATTATTTCTTATTTAATACATCTATAAGATATATTTTTACCCATTTGACTAATACGTATTATTTCAATTACATCACCACTTTCTAAATCATAATATTCACATATAGGATCTGTATTTTGCATAAAAGGTAATAAAAATTTAGATTTAAGTGAAAACCGTTCCGTAATATCATTTATTTCATCTTCATTCATCTTACGAAATTTAGGTTGTAAAATGTGTTTAGTAATATTTATTATTAATCTTTTTGCCCAAATAATTTGGATATTTATATTTTTATTTTCACCAATAATTTTAAGTATACTATTATTTGGTTTAATATTTGTTATTAAAATATAACTATCATTATCATCTAATTTTTTTTTTGTTGTAGAAATAGACTCTCTTATAAAAGTTGGTTTAATTTTAGTTTCAACTATAAAGTCAACATAACATTTTTGTCCATTTTGATTATTTACGAATATAGATGTTTTTTTATCGTTGACCATCGTTTTATAATACTTAACAATATTGTCACTAAAATTATCTCCAATTACTTCTTCATTATTTAATTTATAGTATTTGGATATATCATATCCTCTATCTTTTAACATTTCTAATACAGTTTTGCGAACTCTTAAAGAATTTTTAACTTCTAAAGACATACTTTCTTTGAAAAAAGAAATATAAAAATTTCAAATTTTATATTTTTTTATATTTTTATTTAATTTTTTAAAAACTAAACTATAATTATAATATTTCGATATTATCTATATCCGTTTCTCTGCAATCAGTGCATATGTCTTTACCACTATAAGTAATAAACTCGTCACCACAATTTACACATTTTTTATCTTCCCCGTCTTCTTCTCCTTGTTCATGGTCATCGCTATCAGATTTATTATTTTCTAAACTATTAACATCGTTTATTTCTAATTTAACATTATAGTCTTCATTAATATTAACCTGTTTTATATCTGTAGGTTTTTCTCTACAATCAGTGCATATGTCTTTACCACTATAAGTAGTAAACTCGTCACCACAATTTACACATTTTTTATCTTCTCCTTGTTCATGATCTTCACTATCAGATTTATTATTTTCTAAACTATTAACATCATTTATTTCTAATTTAACATTATAGTCTTCAGTATTATTAACCTGTTTTATATCTGTAGGTTTTTCTCTGCAATCAGTGCATATGTCTTTACCACTATAAGTAGTAAACTCATCACCACAATTTACGCATTTTTTATCTTCTCCTTCTTCTTCTCCTTGTTCATGATCTTCACTATCAGATTTATTATTTTCTAAACTATTAACATCATTTATTTTGGTGGTGGTGGTGGTGACACCTCCTCCTTTTCTATAATATTCGCTGTGTGAATTATCGTTTTCTAAAATATTTGGATTATTTTCAATATTTGTTTCATCTAAAGGTTCTTCGATAGTTAAAATGTTATCATCAATTAAAATATTCTCTTGAGCTATATTTATTAGCTTATTTTTAACTTTTTTATTTTCAACTATATCGCCTCCAGTATATTCAATATTTATTTTTAGATAATAATCATCATTTTTTTTTACACATTTAACATTAGATGTAAAATATAATTGAAATTCATTATTTATATTTACCAATATATATTCTAATTCATGTCGTAATCTTTCAATAAAATCATTTTCAAGGTTATCATCATTAAATACATTATTAATTAATATATACATACTCCTAACAGATTTATATCTACATTGTTCATTCAAATCAATATTATTAATAACCAAATCATTTTCCAGATTATATATTTTAGTATATTTGCGAAGTCTTTCTCTGAGATTATATAAAATTGTTTCAATTGGATTATTTTTATCAATATATTCATCAAAAACTAATTCATGATTTAATATATCTGTTAAATTATTTAATTTAATATGTAATTCATTCGTTTCACTCATTGTATCTATATCATCTGAATATGAATACCATTTTGATAACGGTAAACTATAATTTTCAACAGAATTAAATTTAAATATTTGGTCTGGATTTTGAATATCTAATTTGACAAAATTATTTGTTAATTTTAATCCTGATAAAGTTAATCTTTCCTCTATAGATTTATTACTTGGATAATGACCCCAGTAATTATTAGGAAATCCATGCATCATAATGTAATGTTGATTACTAAATATATAAATACTATAATCAGGGCTTGTATTATTTGATAATGATTTAGGGCAGGTATAATTATTCATTTGTTTAAAAGTTTCTATATTATCAATCATAATACCAAGAGGATTTATAACAAATATTTGTTTCTTGTTTTTACTAATTATTTCTCTAATTGTAGCATTTATAGTAGCCCCATAATTTATTTTTTTGATTCGTAATCCTTTATCAGTTATTAATGTTGTAGTTAAATCACTTAATTCATCGTTATAAACTATATTCCCTTGTTCTACATAATAAATTTTATAAATATTACCATTTGATTCAATATTAAGTTCTTTTAAAAATGTTTCATATAAATCTTTAAATTCATGTAATCCAGAATGTTCACTTTCTAAATAGGGTATTATAATATTTATTTCTGTTAATGATTTAAAGTTAACAACCTCTTTGATATTTTCACCACCATATTGTATAATTAGTCCAAGATTATCTTTTATATTTGAAGTTTTACCTATAAGTGTATTAATATATTTTTTAGCCATAACAATATTATTGGGTAAACCAAAACCTTCATATATTATTTTAACTTTATTGCCATTTTTTTTATTTATATGTATGTTGTTATTAATACATATTTTTGACATATTTTTATTAATTATTTTACTTTCATCGGGGGTATATTCTAATATTTCACTAATAAACCTATTAATTATATCAATTTTTTTAGCAGCTTTGTTTACACCTCTATCACCTTTAATTATGATTTTTTCTCCTTCTTTTGTTATTTTTGTAAATGTTTCCGATTCGATTTTTTTGATAAATTCAGGATTTATATTCTCAAAATTTGTATTATCTATATTAACTACTTTGGTTGATTCATCTTGGCTATATTTAGAGTATTCATAATTATGTTTACCTAAATCTGAATAATTATAATTATCTGACATATGGTAAAATACTGTTTGTAAATAATCTAAAATACCGTCTTTATCGAAATATTTTTCATAACTTTTATAAGCATTTGAAGCAATTTTTTTACAATCTGCATCATTGACAATACACCAATTTAATATGTCTGTAATTTGTTGCATATCATTATTTTGGGTATCAGTTTCTAATCCAAGTGGCAATAGAATACAATTAGCTTGCTCTAAATTTGACTTATCAATATTTAATGGGACTAATCGTGAAGAATACCAATATTTAATATCTGTATCTTTTGTTGCACATATAATCAGTCTATTTAATTCCATTTTTTGTAATAAATTTTGCTCATTAGTATTATCTAATATATGTAATTGATATTTAGAATTTATCATGTTACTTATAGTCTCCTTTTGATTTTCAATAAGCTGTTCATCCAGTTCAGTATTATTTTGTAAATTATCTAGTTTAAATTCTGAATTAATACGGTCATGATTATCTAAACCAATTATTTTTATATTTTTACCATCAATAATTCCAACAGTCTTAAATAACTTACAAATTTTAATAATATCATCAACATTACATATATTAAACAGATGTATTTTATAATAAAGTTCATCATTTAAATCATCCCAGTTAACTTTGCTTGTAATTTTATTATTTATACAATATGGTTGATAATATGATTTTAATGATGAAGACCATTGGTATGGAGATGGTATAGGTATATCACAATATTCATTATTTGTACTAAAACTGAGAATTGGTAAATGTTTAGAATAATCATTAATTTCAATATCAACTGATGTAATTTGATGAGTATTATCCTTTTTTAAACATGGGATATTATTGTTATTAATCATAAATTCACAATCATTTACTATTCGATTATTACATAAAGTTTCAATCATATCACGTATTTCCATTAAATTATTATCTAAATTAGATAATACATCAGATTTTGTTTTAATTGTACATCCATCAATATGTAACTTATCAAGTTGTTCATCCTTAAATATTGTTTTATATGTTTCTATATTATCATCATTTAATTCAATTTCACTATATTTATTTTGGAAATATACGTCCCAACCTCCCTCTGGTTTAATATTTAAATCTGAACTTTCAATTAATGAATCAAAATTTTCATCTTTATCTATTTTTTTAAAAGGTGCAAAAATAACAAGCATATTATTTCTAATTTTGACATAAATACCACTAAAATTATTGTCAAACATATAGTTAATAGAATTTTTAACAGAATTATTATCGATTATTTGGAATTTTTCATTATTAATAAAATCCGATAATTCGCTCATTAAATTTGTAGAATTAAAAACATTTTTTTTATTATAATCTTTTATATCTTTGGAAGGACCATGATAATAACGTAATTCATTTATTTTATTATTTATTTCATCACTATCTAATGAAACATGTAAAGTAGTATAAATATCGGGGTATAAAGTATTCATTTTATATTTATTGGTATATCCAATACATTTGCTTCTAGAATTATATTTATGAGTTACGTCTGATGTGTAATTAAAAACATGAATATTAAACAAATCATTCATTTTATTATCAATATCACCTAAACTGATAATTGGTTTATCTGTATTGAAATATAATAAACGCTGTTCATTATTTATAGGGTTAATGCCATATTTTGAAAAAATATTATATAAATAATTATCATCAATTAAATAGATGTCTTCATAGTTAATACCGCCATTATAAGATATTTTGGCTCTTTGTATTATATTATCAGGACCATCTAAAACCTCAATTTTAATCCTAAAATTATCATCTTTGTTTTCATAAATATAGTCTTCAAAATGATTATTTACTAAATCTTTAGATATGGTTGATATAATTAAGCGACTATTATTATTCATAAGGTTTACAATATTATCTAAAAATAAAATTATAGATTCTTCATTTTTAGTATAATTATTAAATCCATTAATCATAGTTACTCTGTCTGCTTTTTTATTCTGTTTATTACCATAATTATTAAAAGGTATATAATCATTATATATATTTTCATTAAATAAATTTAAATTTAACCGTTTATAACCTAAATTTGTCCACCAATTTTGTTTATCAGTATCATTTACAAATTTAGTTATATAATCTTTTTCATTTTCGATTATAAAATTGTCAACATTAATATTACAGTAATATTTATAATGTTTGTCATATGCGTTATCTAAATCAGGTAACCCATTTACAGTTATATCTAATAATGTATCATTATTACCGTCAAAATTATTAATAATTTTGTTTTTGCAATTATTTAAATGAGTATAAAGTGAAGTTTGGTTTATTTCATTATTATCGTTTTTAATCATTTGAACTTGATTATTTATTTCTTCAACTTCGGTCCATTCGTCTGTCATACTCGATGTAATTAATCTAGGAGCAATTCCCATTGATTCTATTTCTTGTAACATTAATTTAAATGCATAAGGCATTTCAACTTTTGAAAACCCTTCATATGATAATTCTGTTTGTGTTTTAACAGGTATGTCATTTTCAATACCTACAAGAGTATTATATGACCCAAATGAATCATAAATATTTTTATTAGGATTAACTGCTGACATTAAACCTGATTTATTATCAATATATACACTATATTTATCAGACCTTTCCATCATAGATTCTTTTAAAAATAAAGATATACCGTGACTTAATAAAGCATCACGTTCCATCTCACCTATACGTAAACCGCCACCAAGAGCTCTACCCCCTGCTGGTTGGTGCGATAAAGCTGTTTTTGGTCCATCACTTCTTGAATACATTTTATCTTCAACTTGATGCATTAATCTATGATAAAATGTTGGTCCTATAAAAATAGGTGTTTCAATTTGTTCTCCTGTATATGGATTATATAATATCTCATTTGCATATTTGTCATATCCAAGGCTTTGTAATATTGATGATATTTTATCGACAGATATATTATTAAAAGGCGTACCATCACCTATATCACCCGTTAAAATACATTGTTTACCCATTAAGCATTCTATTAATTGTCCAATAGTCATTCTTTTAGGGAATGCTTGTGGGTTTATAATCATATCAGGTACAACACCTTCTTTAGTGTATGGCATATTATCTGACTCTACAAGCATACCAACAACCCCCTTTTGACCATGTCGTGATGCAAACTTATCGCCTAAAACAGGTATCTTATGCTTACGGATACGAATTTTACAATATTTATTATTATTATTATCAATATTATAATAGACTTTATCTACATATCCTGTTTCAGTTCTTTTTGTGAATATACTGTCATCAATATATATAATTTCACCCTTTTCATCTCTATCTTTTGTTGTTATACATTTACCGATAATAATATCATTTTCAGTTATATATTCTCCTTCGCGTACAATACCCGTTTTTTCATCCAGTTTGCTATAATTACCACTTTTAAGATTTCTTGCTCCCTTTTTAATTGGGTTACAGAATTCAATACGTTCATTTGTAAATCGGTTATTATCTTCACGTTCTGAATAAGACCTATATTTTACTGTATGAAACATTCCTCTTTGAATAGAAGATTTATTCATTATAATTGAATCGTCTTGATTATAACCACTATAACATGCAATGGCAACGATTGCATTCATACCATGAGGTAATTCATTAGAGCCTATAAAATCACCCATTCTTGTTGTAACTAATGGTTTTTGTGGACTTGCTAATAATTGAACTTTAGTATCAATTCTATTACGATAATTAGTAGCATATATTCCTGCAGCTTGTTTTTGTTGGGCTCCTGAAAAAATATTTCTTGGTGCTTGATTGCATTGAATAAATGGTATATTATTTGCAACTACTCCTAAATTAAGACAATGATTTATTTCACAGTGTGTATAATTTATTTTTTTATTTTTATCAATATCTTTTGGATATAGTGCTACCATTAAAGTATTTGTCTCATCAGTATCAATATATTCAATTATACCTGCATTTTTTTCAAGATTTTTCCATCTATCTTCATCATCAAAACCAGCTCTCTCAAATTCATTATATAAAAATTTACCATTGGTATCTTTAAAATTATCTTTATTAATATAGGTTCCTAATAATAATGTATACCAATTTAAATCTTTTAACTTATCATAATCAAGCTTACCATCATTAATTATAATTAGTGGACGACATGAGCGTCCCGGATAAGTTGAAATGCGGAGAGTATTCGAATTGTAATTTAAAGCTATTGATGTATAAATGTTAATTATACCGTTTCTTCGTAATATTCTTAATTTTTTTACAAGATCTTCCGAATTTTTGTGTAAACCTATATATTTTTCATTTAAAAAAACTTTTGTGATCTGGTTATGTTTTTTTTTAGGAATATCATTAAAATTTATTAAACCATTATCATCTAAAAAGTCAACTAAATGTCCAGAATTGGTGCCAAATGTTATAGATGCTCCAATTGCAAAATTTTTACGTATACCAACATTTCCTCCATCAGGCGTTTCTGATGGACACATTATTCCCCATTGCGAAGCGTGTAATGAATGTGGCTCACGTATTTTTGCACTTGCTGAAATTGGAGTATTTATTCTACGTACATGTGATAAATATCCTAAATATGATAATCGATTAAGGTCTTGTACGACCCCTTCTTTACATGCTCCACTTGAACCTTTTAGACCCCAACAATTTTTAAAAGTATACATCATTCCATCAGTTATCCATGATTTTTTAAACATTTTTTCTATATGAATATGACTATCAGTAACATCTGAAATAAAATTATCAATCTTGTTAACTATTTTTTGGTCGATTCCAGCCTTACGATTATTTGCATTTTTATTACATTCTTCAATAAAATTATTTTTTAATCTAAAATATAAATCTCTAAATATAGCTGATATTAAAAATCCCGACATATCAATACATTTATAACTTAAATTGTCACGGTCTGTTACCTTTTTTCCATCCAAATATACATCTAACGTTTCTTTAACCATATATCCTAAAAAAAAAGCTTTATCCTGTGGATTATCGTTTATATGTGGTAAAAGCCATTTTCTTAATAGGTCAGTTATATATGCAAATTCAATATTTTCAATATCTGACTGTTTATCTTGAATATATGGGTCTGGTGCATTATTATTATTACCCTTTGGTTTATAATCTTTACCATCTTTTTCTTTAAAAGTTATTATATTTTGTAAATAAAGATAAGCTTCATATTTAGTCTTAAGTACACCACTATCTCTTATAGTTGGAAGTAAAAATCCTATAGCTTTTTGCGAATACGTTGTATCTAAATCACCTAATATATATTCAAGAATTTCTTGGTCAGATGTTATTCCCAATGCTCTAAATAATATCATTAAAGGTACATCTTCATCTATAAGTGGTATTTTCACTCTGATAACATTATCCATGTCTTTTTTTTTATTAAGTATATAAACTTTTGTAAGTCGTGCAGGCTGAACTTTATTTTCAGGCGATGACCGTATTTCCGTTTCAATTAAATATCTATCATCTATATTTTTATTCTTTCTTACATATAACTTATTTTCAACTTGACGTTCTTGAGCAATTATTACTTTTTCTTTTCCATCTATTATAAAATACCCCCCTTTATCATATTTGCATTCTCCAGCTTGTATTAACGCGTTTTCATTTAAATTATTTAAATTACATATATCCGATTGTAACATAATTGGTACATTACCAATTGGTACTTTTGTAAATGTTTTTAATTCATCATATTTGCGTGAATCAATATTATTATATAATAAAACATGTATATCTGCATAAATACATGACATATATGTTAAATTTTTTAATCTTGCTTCATTTGGTAAAAGAATTCTTGTTTGATTGTCTTTTTCATTAATATATGGTTTACCGAAATAAATATTACCCCCTGTATTTTTAATATGTCCACCGTCATTTTCACCACCAATAATAATTTCAAGTTTATTATCATCATAACTATCACCTTGTAATATAATCGGGTTAAATTGACGTATAGATTTAGATATATTTTCATTTATAAAAACATTATAAGAGTCTAATTGCTGTTTAGTTAATTTATTTTTATATTCGTTTAAAAAATTTCCAAGTATTTTCCAACTTAAAATATTCCAATCTTCTTGTTCCATATATATATATATATAACAAATATCTTATTTAAATAAAAAATTTATGGAGAACATCAAATTTTTATTTTTTCATACGTGTTAGTGCTTATATCTACTTGTATTTCATTACTAATATCAGTTTTTTCTATATTAACTAAATAATAATCATGAATATTATTAATTAAATGTGGGTATAATTCATAAAAAAAAAGTATTTGTAATGTTTTTTCAATATTAGTTGATGGCTTTTTAAAAATATCGTCATTATTCATATTTTGTATTTTTCGCATAATATCATATTTAACATTTTCAAAATTAGGTATAACTAATTTTATTTCTTCATTATTTTCGGCATTTGTCGCATTTTCTTCTTTTTTTTTTTCTTTTTTTAATTTATGATTATTTGATATTAAATCTAATCCAATATCAACTTTTTTTTTTAGATAATTATCAATCTTAGTATCCATAATAATATCTCTCTTTATGTATATAATGGAATTAACTCTTAAAACTCTTAATATATTAGTTATTATAAGTTTATTAATTAGTTTATTAAATACATTAGGGGTTGTTTATACTTATTTTTCACTTAGAAATAAAAAGGGTCCTAGGGGGGCAAGGGGTTATCGAGGACCTCGTGGGGTTTAATAACTTTAAATTGTATACATATAAAATAATTTAGGAAGTATTTCTTCATTAAAATAATATTTTTGATTATTGTTTAAACATTCATCATTCTCTTTAGAAATTTCGTCTTCTATGTTAATAATAAACTTATCTATATAATTAATTGCGTTAATCATATATTTTTCGTTGTTTTTCTTTTCTAATATTTATCTTAGTTTAGATAATATTTTATTCACTTTATGAATATAAATGTCGAATATGTGTTTCATATCCATTAATATAATAAACATTTAAATATAAACGTGAATATATTATAATGAGTCTTGACGACTATATACCTAAAAAATTAAGTGAATATATATTATATGATAAACAGGTAAAAATTTTTTTAAGATTAAAAGAAAAATATAAATATAATACTACGTTTTTTAATATAATTGTAAATGGGGTATCTGGTATTGGTAAAAAGACTCTTATTTATACATTTATTAATGAATTATTTGAACCATATGAAACTAACCTAAAACTTATCGAACATGAAATTAAAGTTAATAACAATACCATAACAACTTTTTTTAAAAAATCACTGGTTTACTATATTATTGATCCGTCGATTTACATTAATTATGATAAAATTTTTATATCTACTTTTATAGACAAATACGTATCTACTATAAATATATATAATAATAATCGAAATATTGTAATTTTAGAAAATTCAGATAAACTTTCCAGTAATGCCCAAGAATATCTCAAAAAAAAAATAGAAAGTATTATTAATGTAACAAATTTTATTTTAATATCTAATTCATTAAATCATTTAGATAAAGCTTTATTATCAAGATTTGTAATATTTAATATGGGTTTACCAAAAAATGGTGATCTTATTAAATTAACTAATTTTTATATGAAAAAATTCGATTTCAAGATAAATAATAAAATAATAAATTCGTTTATAAATATCAAACCTTTTTCAATATATAATTTTATTTTAAATGTACATTCATATCGTACATATAGTTTACATACCCATATTAAATGTGAAATAACAAATTACCCCAACATTATTGTTAAAGAAATACTTAAATGTAAATATGACAATATCAAGACAATGCGGAGTATTCTATTTAATATAATGATATCTAATATATATACCCATGATATATTCAAAAATATCTTAAACGAACTATTAAATAATGTTACAGATGGTAATATTATTGCATCTTTATGTAAATCAGCCGCTAATTGTCAACATCAATGTGTTTTAGGTAATAAACCTATAATCTTTTTAGAATTATTTTGTATAGAAGCTATATGTATTATTAAAAATATACAATATTTAGAATAATGTTTATATTATAATAATAATGAAATGTTTATATAAAAATGATGAGTTAAATGATATAATTACATTTCATGATAATAATACGTTTAGTCTTTATTTATTAAATAAACATGGTACATGGTATTATGATAAAAATAATTTAAAATTATTATTGGATAATATTCGTTATGTTTTATATTATAATTACAATAATTCATACATAAATATTAATGATAATATTAGTATTTGTTTTAATGATGATAATTTACAACATTATTTCAATAATAAACCATATAATCGTTTACATTCAATTTCCCCTAATAAATATTTTGTTTCATTTTTTAGCAATTGTTAGTTTAATTTCTTGTATATTTTATAATGAATAAGCTTTTAAAAGAAGTTAAGGATCTTGAATCAGATAAAATTATTGATGGTCTTAACAATATGAATAAGAAATGTAATGCTTTAAAAGATTTATGTAATAAACCACAAGAAGACGCTGATTTAAAAAACTTATGTGAAATGTGTAAAATATCTAATGATTTAAATAAAGAAACAGGAGATATTAAAGAGCTTATAGAATTAGCTGAAAATATTAAGGGAGGTGACCTTAATGCAGATTTAATAAAAACTGGGACTAAAGTTGCAAATGATAATAAGGGTTTTGATGGATTATTTAGTATGGTAGCTAATACTGCAAAAGCTGCTACTAAACTGGCAACTGATGCTAAGAAAAATTATAATAAAGATAATGATAAAGAAGATAATAAAGAAGATGATAAAGATGTCAAGAAAGATGATAAGAAATATGTCAAGAAAGATGATAAGAAAGATGTCAAGAAAGATGATAAGAAAGATGTCAAGAAAGATGATAAGAAAGATGTCAAGAAAGATGATAAGAAAGATGTCAAGAAAGATGATAAGAAAGATG
>Ga0115556_1000245_pt1 | contig 35642 bp, 20 predicted proteins | sample COGITO_mtgs_1104_5_FD_87282 | JGI IMG/M metagenome (GOLD analysis project Ga0115556, IMG submission 87282) | Pelagic marine microbial communities from North Sea - COGITO_mtgs_110414 | ecosystem: Environmental > Aquatic > Marine > Epipelagic | place: Germany:Helgoland, sampling site Kabeltonne... | reverse complement strand
CTCGTCCTCGTCCTCGTCCTCGTCTTCGACTCGCTTAGTCACCTTTCGCTTCTTCGGCGGCGGCCGCGACGGCGACTTCTCTGTCGACCGCAAGATGATACTATTACTGCAGACTTCAGCCTCCCAGTTTCCAGAGGTGCCTTCCACCAAATAGCTCTCTACTTGCTTGAAATCATCTCCTTTGCCTATCGGAAGGAACTCGATGACCTTGACCTCATAAGTCTTCTTTGTCCCCCACTTGATATCCACTACCGTACCCACAGGAATAGTGGACGTGAAGGCCGCCTTGACGCAAGAGCGGGAAGGTCTCGCCGTTTCTCCCACATCTCCTTCTAACATAATGACCTCGCTCACTCGCTCAGACAGTACCCACTCGGGATCATTGGGTCGGGAGTCCCATTTTAACTCGACCTCCTTAATAATCCCATCCTCCACCAGAACACCTAGGACCTCGAGCACCTCAATAGCATTTATAGCTTTGCTATACTGGCTTGGTTTGACCCGGACAAGATCGCCGATCTTAAATGCGCCCTCCTTGTACTCATCACACTGGCAATTTGAGCATAGCCAAGACCCCTTTGAGTATTTCCCATCGCAAGCTTGATGGGCTACGTTGCTGCAGCGCTCGCAGGAGAGGCGCTGCGTGGAGCTTTTCTTGTTTATGCGGTTCAAGCAAATACAGCACGTAGTCGAAAGGGGATCGTCTCGCATGATCGACATGGCAGGTACCCCTGTTAGACGAGACGATCAGTTGTCAAAAACAGCTCAGAGCAGGAAAGGGGAATTTTCCCCTCCTTGCCTGACACTTTGATCTTCGGAGTGAATGGCACAGATAAGAGCCAAAAAATACATCGAACCCAACCAAAAAAAAATCGATTTCGTTTACTTAAATACATTTTTGAATTACAATTTTTTTTCCTATATATCATTTAATATTTATTTTAGTTATAATAATACGATAGTTTTCAATAAATAAATTGACTTTTATTATTGTTTTTATAATAAAATTTAAAAATTTAAATGAATAAAATTATAATATATTTATTTATATTATTTGAAAATCAAATATTCAAAATTATTATATTTCTGTATTTAAATAATATCATGAAAAAATTTTGTATTACCAAAATGTATTAAAATAAACGAAATGTCAATTTTTTAGAAAAACTTCAAATTGGTGTCAAAAACAACAACTTCATTGTATGATTTTCTAACAGGGGTGTGTGTGTTTATTGTTACATTATTATCAAACATTGGCTAGGGTAGGTCCAAGTTAACAACATGCCTAAATCACAATGTTGTCCGCTCTATTGCCGTGACGGCGGGCGTAGAGCTCCTCGTAGATGGCAACCTCATTTCCGTTTTTTTATAATCTAACAGGGGTGTGTGTGGTTATAGCACAGATTATAATCTAACCTCTTGAAGAATAGGAGAAAGTAGTAACGTTTTATCTAATCTACGATACAAAACCAACAGTAGATTTGATGAACAATTTCGTGAAGTCAAAAAAATCTCTTCTGGCAAAAATTCTATTGTATTTAGGTCTTATTCCGAGTAGTAGGGCTTGAATTTGGGAGAGCGCTTGGCTTTCACAGCTGCAAGGGGATGATGGTGAGTAAAAACTTGGGGGGTCTGATGTGCTGATGTGGTGGTGGCTATTACAATATTCCAACGAACTAAACAACTCACCATCAAGTCCCTCAGGCCAATCCTTCCGGGCATAGCAGATGCTCTGGTTCAGTGCTTCGCGATTCAACGCCTCTGGCATACCAGCTTCCTGTTGCACCTTTAACGAGGCCAAACAGCTCCGTACAGCTACTGGTGAGTTGTTGCTTATTTCCTCGGCGAGGCTGAAGATGTGAAGGTGAAACAAGGTTAGAAAGGAGGTGAGTAGAAATTCGCACACAGTATCCTATATTTCTAATTCGATCCTCTCATTTACCTCTCAGCTTCTGGTAAAACATCCTTACTTGAATCAACTAGTCGATTGATGAGCCCAAGTGTGTAGGCTTCCTGCCCAAGAAATGTTCGCCCAGTGAGCAGCAGCTCTGTTGCCTTGGCATGCCCAATCACGCTGGGGAGAAAGTGGCTGGCGCCCATACCGGGGTGGATGCCAAGCTGACGACGATTATGGGTTGAGTGAATTTTTGATCAATCAGACGAGTCGGACTTCTGAGACCCGAAAACCTCTCCTCATTCCTCCTTTCTCCTTCCTCCCTTTTCCTTCCCCATCTCTCACCTTGCTAAAATTGTAGGCAAGCTTGACATTTTTGCTGGTCACGCGGAGATCACAAGCGGTCGCGAGGCACAGGCCAGCTCCTACACAAGGACCGTTTATTGCAGCGATTGTGGGCACATTCAGCTGTCTAATTGACAGAAATGAGTTATAAAAGTCCTTCATAGTCTGCAGTTTTTCAAGCGAGGAGAGTCACAAGGAAGCAAGCAGTCACGGTGAGATCATGATCAAAAAAACCCACTTTACGATTGTGGTACCCACCTCAACATTAACGTGCGCAGGGTGATTTGCACGATCATAAAGCCACGGCAAGCTCCCGCCTGCGCTAAAAGCAGGCGGAGAGCCTGTGAGAATCACAGCACAGATTTCCTGGTTGTCTTTGAGCTCGTTCACATGTTCGGTGAATAATTTGCCCATCTCAGCGGTGAGTGCATTGAACTTGCTCGGGTTATTAAGGGTTATGCGAGCGACGCGTCCTTGGATAGCAGTGCTGATGAGGGTGGACATGGGGTGGGTGCAGAATCAAGATTTTTCGAATGAGAAGTGATACAATGGAAGTAATTCTTGCTTGTATGCATGTACACGCACACTATACGATTCTTAATAGAGGGGCGAGACGGCAGATCGATAGACGCACAGATTATTGAAATTGAAATATCAATAATTTCTTTCGGGAAGAGAAAAAAGTTATTTGTTCACCTCTGCCTTCACACGGATCAATAGCATACAAACGCGGTAAGTTTGGCGCAGAAAAGTAGCAAGAGCGCGAAAACACATATTTAAAGCGAAATAGCTGCAACCATCTCTTCAAGAGCCTTTTCTCCGTTTCAGCAAGTTTAGGATTTGGAAGGGTGCCTCCGGAGAGATGTGGTGCTTTGCATTTATGATGCGGCTGCTAACCCTTCTCTTCCCCCTTCCCGACTATACCACCCTTTCTTGCGCGCTTTTCCCTCCCAACCCTCATTTTCCATGCCAACTCCAAAACACACTGTGAATTTTCTCCAACAACAATAACAACAACAACAATACAATCGGAAACCGCACCTAAAATCCCAGTCTCACGTCTCACGTCTCACGTCTCACGTCTCACGTCTCACGTCTCACGTCTCACGTCTCATCTCACGTCTCACGTCGCGTATAAAACACATTTTTTTTGGCCCCTTGCTTGAATTGCACGAACAATCGCAGAGAAATGGCCACCAGAGTTGACGAGGAATATGACTACCTTTTCAAGGTTGTTCTTATCGGTGACAGTGGCGTCGGAAAAAGCAACCTATTAAGCAGATTCACTCGGAATGAATTCAATTTAGAATCAAAATCTACCATAGGAGTAGAGTTTGCAACTAAATCGATCCAGGCCTCTGGTAAAACTATCAAGGCGCAGATTTGGGACACAGCTGGACAGGAGCGCTACAGGGCCATCACTAGCGCCTACTATAGGGGAGCCGTTGGTGCGCTCCTTGTCTACGACATCTCGAAGCACGGAACCTTCGAGAATGTCGAGAGGTGGCTCAAAGAACTTCGTGACCACGCCGAGGCCAACATTGTTGTCATGCTTGTCGGCAACAAGAGTGACTTGAGGCATCTCAGGGCTGTCGAGACTGACGAGGCCATGAGTTTCAGTGAAGAGCACAACTTGGCTTTCATCGAAACCTCAGCCCTCGACTCAACCGGCGTAGACACTGCATTCCAACGAATCCTGACAGAAATTTATCGACTCATGTCTCGCCGGAATCTGGCCTCCAACTCTGACAAGGGAGGGGTCAGTGGCGGACAGAAAGTCAACCTCACTGAGGAAAGCGAAGAAAGTGGAGGAGCCTGCGGTGCCTGCTAATTTCTCTGATTGCTTGAAGTTAGCTTCTTCGTCGATGGGTTTGGTCAGGAAGCCAGTCGGGCTGTGATTTGATTGCCCGACGATGAAACTAAGAATGTTAATAATTTTGAGAAGATGAGGAAAGAGCTTTGTCGATAGAAAATGAAAATGACGAGCGCATCCCCATTAGTTCTCTCACGTCTCCGGAACTTCTAATTTTTCTACTTTAAACTTTTGCTACGTTACATACTCGTTCTCGTTTGTTCTTTTGCTGTCTCTTGTCCTTGTCCTCAAAAAAAGCCACACAAAATTGTCACGAAATGTCCAACAAAAAAATCAACTAATGACACATCCGCCCCCCCCCTCCTTCTTTATTTCTTCTCTCTCCTTCCTCATCCTAACCCTCTCCGCTCTTCTAAACTGTGCTCTGCTCCTCACAGCGTCCTTAAAGTCCATCAGTGTAGGCTGCTTCTCGTGTGTTCCACCTCCTCCGCCGCCCATCATTGTTCCTCCAGCCTCGAATGCCGCCGCCGCAGCAGCGCGTTTGTTCGACTGTTCATTCTGGGCCTTTTTCTCCCGGGCAAGACGGATACTGAGGGACTGAAGTTAGCTCTCAGATTCGCAATGATCGGCTACGCTGCCTGCGTTCCTCTGCCAAATGCACTTGGCAACATGCACTCAGCCACACGTCGGTCGCACCATCATCCTTACTACGCACGCACGCACGCACGCACGCACGCACGCACGCATCCTTACTACGCACGCACACACGCACTCACCTCTGAACGTTATTAAGTGCCCCTTCACCAAAACCTTTCGCCCCCATCCCCCCCCATTCACCAGCCCCAGTAAAGGTCTCCCTCGGGTCATGATTGAAGCTTGACGACTGTCGTGAATCTCCTCGAGCTCGTCGGCGGTACGAATCAGCTGAACCCCTTGCCTCTTCAACGCGACCATAGTGGTTTGCCTTCCATTCATCAAAATTGAAGTAATCCGAATTCACATCACCCCTCCCACCACCACCCTGCACGATACGGGGATGATTTTGAATCATTTTGAATCATTTTGGGGTTTTAATTTTCCAGTGTTAATTAATAAAACCACCCCTACACGCAAGTCAATCCCTACACGCAAGTCAATCTATCGCCAGAACTCACCTTCCCTCCTCCCCGATCTCCCCCCCCCCCAAAAGGAACGTTATCCGGTCGGTATCTACGTTGAAACTCGACATTATTCTTGTAGTGGGGATCATCTTCAAACGTGACGCTATTTCCTCGACGCACACCGCCAGAGGACACACCACCGTGTTCGTTGAACAAGCTGCGAATAAAAACAAGGCGGTCTGTTCAGTGAGTAATTTAATTGCCTTCATTTGGTTTTAACTTCGTGCCTTGAAGTCGTACTCAACGAAACCAGCACGGAGCAAGGGTTCAGGTTGGCACGCAAATGCCAACGAGAATGCAAATGCAATTTACAAAGCAGGGAAATTAAACACCTCACCTGCGGAAAACATCTTCTCTGTGTCGATTCTGCTCAAAGTGATTGAGCAATAGGTCTCTTGCCTCGGTTATATTCTTGAACTTCTTGTCATCTCCCTCCTTCTTGTTATCAGGATGGTATCGCAGCGCCATTTTATTGTAACTCGCTTTCACGATCGATTGTGTAAGCTGCTCGCCACTCCCTCCTGGTGGTGGAGGGGGGGGTAGACCAAGGAGGCGTAGGCATTTGTTCAGCGACTTCAGGGTCAGGGGAGGATGACGCATGCTGCCTTTCAAAGGAGGATTTTCCAAATTTTTACCTATTGATAAGATGTCAAAAAATTGTCTCGGCTCTCGTGCAGTTGCAGAGGGTAGAACTCGATGATTAGAGGATAGAGGTGGTTGATAATGAGCACAGAAGTGACGTTTTCTCTTGGAGAGTCCTTCAGAAACTCTCTCGGGTTTTCAGTACATGCGAGATTTTACTCATTTATTTTCACCTCAAACCGTCGCCTTTACCCATTCAGAGTTGATTAAGGCATTTAAATGGAAAATTGAATAAAGTTTCTACGAGGGTAAAGAATGAACCCAAATTTTACAGGAAATTACACGAGGACCAAAATTAGATTTTTTTTGGCAAGAACCATACTTACCTGGCCGCGGATGGAAATCGATCACAAAGGTTTTTCGCCCTGATCTGGAGTTGCAATTGCACGATGCTAGACATCATTGTTTAATAAACGATCAGTTATGCTATCTTTGATGGCAGTGCGGCTCAATTTCTGGTAGAGGCTGGTCAGCGTTCGCGCTACTGGCTTTTTTTTGTTGTTGTTCCCCCCACCCTTTTATTTTTGTTTTTGTTTTTTTGGTGTTGTGAAAGTGTCCTCGTTCTTTTTTCTTCAATGTTCTTCTAGTACATTATTGTCGCATTGGATCATCAATTCATTCATTCACTCATTCAATCATTCAATCATTCGCTAATTTATAAAGATACAAGATCGTGTATAGCAAGTGGCCCTGTGCAGATCAGCTCTGCGTCTCTTACATGCTGCGAGATCCGCGGAGGTAGTCATCGCAATAGTCGCGTCGCACGTTGCGGGCACTTGTCCTGGCGCGAGTCCGTCGGTTGGTGGCGCTCTGGACTTCCCCGCTGTTAATCATGAGAAAGCGCCCCTTTGTTTTTCTTCCCCTGGGCCCCTGGGAGCCAAATATTTTCTTGGTAAAAGAATGACATTATAGTTACTTCTAATTTTACCGAATTTTCGTCGATCCTCCAGACGCAACCAGTCTATGAGTAAAAAATCAATCCTGCGCAATCATTCCTAATTTGATTTGTGGGAAAACCAGCATGTGGAGCGGTCATGCATGCAATGAGTAAGATGATTATACGGACCGCTGCCAGGCGTTTGGAAACTAGTTGCCATGCACACTGCCCCCCCATTCACGTTCCTCACAAAATCTTGTCTCCCCATCCTTATAACCACCGTGCAGTCATGAACCCCTCCCTTGACCTATCCAGGTCAATCAGTATTTGTGCGGTCTGTTCTAGTCTGTTCCAGGTGTGGTGATTTAGGCAAGATATCAAGGGACTTCAGGGCACGTTGCGACGAGGAGCATATTTTCGCTTGTACTTGTACGTAAAAAAATCTGTCACACTTGGTACAGCAAGGGCAATCCATGACAAATGACAAATGACTTTTGAAGAAGCAGCGAGGAAGAGATCTACTTATCCACTGCTCCTCTTTCTCGTATTTTCCCCCCAGAATAGGGATACACAAACCGTTTCAGAGAGGTTAGGCGCGATTTTAGCGAAAAAATCCTGAGACAAAGAAGAAAAAGAGCGCGTGATTTTTTTCGGGAAAAAGTCGTTGATTTTGAAAGTCGCTCAACCCACAGACAATTTTAGCTTCTAAGGTACGTACATGGCCATCCATCAGCATCAAATGACCCATCTAACACTAATTTAACCACCTGAAATGGACCCTATCGCTTCCCCGCCTCATCTCATTTGACTTTCGTGTCGCCGCCTTCTTGTCGTACGCAGAATGGCAAGGTCAAAAACATCCCCCAATCCATCGAGTCCTTCCAAAAAGGCAAGGGCCGCCGCTTCTGGAACTAAGGTGAAAAAAGCGACCAGGAAGAAGGTGAGGAGACGGCATTGTTTTTGAAGAGAAGCAGAGAGAGAGGAAGTTCCCTGAAGTTCCCAGCAAGTTCCTGACTAACCCCTTACCCTATGTGGACACGAAACGACAGCCTGGAGATCGAGCCCTGAAAGAAATCCGTTTCTACCAGAAATCGAGTGACTTGTTGCTCCGCAAGCTCCCTTTTGCCAGGTTGGTGAAGGAAGTCCAAAATGACTTCTCCCGTAAGGGTTACCGCTGGCAAGCCACAGCGCTACTCGCGCTGCAGGAGGCGGCGGAGAGCCACCTCATTGGACTTTTCGAGGACTCTAACCTGTGCTGTATTCACGCCAAGCGGATTACCGTCATGCCCAAGGACATGCAGCTGGCTCGCCGCATCCGTGGGTTGCAGAGGGAGTAAGAAAGGGAGAAAGCAAGAGAGAATGAGGTCGTTATAGTTTTGAGTAGGAAATGGCACGGGAATGATTGGTTGAGAAAATGAACGATTGATTGGCGCAACCATCCACACATACGCACACACTGCACACTTTAGCCACACCCACACAATTGAGCATGCACACAACAACACTACCATACATTGCGTTAAGCGATGGGACTAATATCTCTGGTAACAAACGATTAGGGGCTTGTACGATTTTAGATGCGCAAAGCATACTTCAAGCAATTATATCCAATTATATAATTTCAAGCAATTATCAAAATCTCACAAGCAGTACAACTCATTTACACAGTATTATTACAAATTTCATCCCCCTCACCCTTGTACCACTACACAAGTGATCAAACAGCATGCGTCTTGTGCCCCTTCTCGTATTGGTGTACTGCGAATGTGACTTTCTCCTCAAATTCTCTTACCCATTTCTTGGTATCGAAGAGTGGACACGACTCCCTCCCGCCTTCCAGCTTTCTCCTGAGCTCAAGCAACTTGCCAGGATCGTCTGCCAATTGACAGGCCTTCTCCTTGTATTCCTCTAGGGAGGTGCACACAAGCTCCTCCAGCCCGCAGCTTCTCAACATGCTGCCGCCAATCCTATTGCTCATGTTCTCCCCAAGCACACTTAACATGGGGGTCCCGCTCCATAGAACCTCCACGCTTGTTGTCGTACCATTATTGACAGTGTCAAGCACCAGATCAGCAAGGTTGCAACGGATTATATGTTCCTTTTTTTGTGCAACTTCGCTAAAGATGATGCGATCTTTGCTAACGCCCCTCTTCTCTGCCTCCGCTAATAAGTTATCAGCACCGAGCCCTGGGAAATTAAGCAGCCACAGAATCGTATTGTCCCTTTCCCTGAGAATGTCACACCAGACATCGAAGATCTCAGGAGTTATTTTGTAGAGCTGGTTGAAACAAGCGTATACGAAAACATCATCACTGATGCCGTACTTTTCTCGTGTGTAGAAGCTATGTTTACCAAGTGTGAGTTAAATACAAGCTGAGAACACAAATGAAAAAAATTCTCGCATATAGAATCTCACCTTTTCTCTTCTTTGCACTCATCCTCGTCCAGCATGTAGGCCGCCGACTGCTTCACATCATTCAGCACACAACAATGTGGAACGTGCATGACTTTCTCAGTATAATTATTGTAATGGCTCTCGGGGATCACTGTCTCATCTCCAACAATGTAATCAATGTATTCCGCTCCCATCGTCCCACTGAATCCCCCCATGTTAACCTGAATGGGCGCCGGCTTCAAACTGAATATCTCATTCTTGGCTCCCTTGGTGAAGCCATTCAGGTTAAACAAGACGTGAATTCCATCGCCATGTATGAGCGTGGCTGCATCATCTGCTTGCAAGAGGCTTATATCCTGGAAGTGCTCCACTTTCGACGTAATATTCTGCCTCCAGCTGCTGTTGTCGTCGCTGTTCAGGGCGTACACAAAAACCTCAAATCTATGAGTATCGTGCAGACCGAACAGTCCGTTCATGAGATGGGATACAGGATGGTTCCCGATATCACTGCTTACATAGCCGATCTTGATTCTGCTACCGCGCGACCTCTGCCTGAAGTGGAACCGCGGAATATCGAGCAACCTGACGTTTCTCTTCGCCCGCTCGGCAAACGCAGTTGCAATCTGCAGTTTCAGCTGCGGCGTAAATTTTCCACCATAGTTCAGAACGTGGAATGGTTGAACGCAAGGGAGAGAGTTCTCTTCCTTCAACTGTTCTCCCACAACCTCTGCAAGTCGGTCCATGTCGCTTTCTCGAGTGCTCCAATCACAGACATATGTCAACACATTCACCAAATTTGCGAATGCTTCTTCGTTGCCCTCCTTGCCAGTGAGCTCCACGCTCTTCTGGTAGCACTTCATGGCGTCGGCGAGTTGGCCTGCGTCCTTATATGCGCTCGCTAGATTACTGTAGGCCTCTGCAAAACTGGGTTTGATCTTAATTGCAGTGGAGTAACACTTTATAGCGTCCGGGAGCCTTGCAAGATCCTTGTAAACATTCCCCATGTTGGCAAAGGCGTCGGCAAAAAGAGGGTCGATGTTAATAGCCTCGTGGTAGTGAGCCAAGGCCTGGTCAAGCTTTCCTTGCTCTTTCAAGATACTGCCTAAATTACTGTGCGCAGCAGCAAACTGGGGCATCAGACGGGCCGCTGTAACATAGCAATGGATTGCCTCCTTGACCAAGCCCTTGTCCTTCATGGCGTTCCCCAGATTATTGTAAGCGTGGGCGTGGTCGGGCTTGAGTCTTAATGCCGTCCTATAGCTATTTATTGCCTCTTCTAACCTATTCATCTCCCTGTATGTATTCCCCAGATTATTGAATGCATCGGGAAAGTTGGGCTCGAGTTGAATAGCTGTTTTGAAGGTACGTAAAGCCAAATCCAGCTTCCCCTGATCATAATAACATGATGCTAAATTGCCATGAGCGATAGCAAAGTCAGGACGTAGATCGATGGCCGCATGGTAACTCTCAATAGCTTGAGCAACAAGATCCTTATCGTGGGTTGCCTGACCCTGCTCCTTCAACACGTTACCCAAATTGCTGTGGGCATCAGCAAAATCAGGGCAGAGCTTGATGGCCATCCTGTAATACTCAATAGCCGTCTCTCGATCCCCCCAAGTATTGAAGACACCGGCACAGTTAGACCAAGCAATCGCGAAGTCTGGCTTAATCTTGATTGCAGTGAGGTACTCCTTCTTGGCTTCCTCTAACCTTCCCTGCGCTTTGTACAGGTTACCCAAGTTAGACCTGGCATCCACACAGTTTGGGTCCAGGGTAAGGGCCATCTGAAACGTAGAGATTGCATCATCAATGGATCCTTGCTGCATGTGAGACGAGGCAAGATTATTGTAAGCGTCACTGCACCGAGGCTTGATCTTGATGGCCTTAAGGTAAAACTCCACTGCTCCTTCCACATCCCCTAGTTCTTTCAAAGCGTTGCCCAAATTTGAGTACGCTTCGGCAAAGTTAGGGTCGACACGAATGGCTTGCTGGTTATAAAAAATACACTCTGACAAGTTGCGGAGTTGGAAATGGACAGCACCCAGGAGAAGGAGGTTGGAGGTCAAATATGCATCTGCAGTGTAAATTGATTCACAGGCAGCGAGAGCGCTTGTATAGTCTGCAATAGGGCAAAACACAATGTTAGGGTTGAAGTGGAGTGACATTTACGTGGCCTTTACTCACCGCCAGCAGCATAAGCCTTGTGGGCACGTTCTGTAAGATGGACTAACGAGCGTTGGGTTTGCTGGGAGTTAGACGGGGTAGGCGTTGATGAGGCTGATTTAGGCGCCACCATAGGCAAAAACCGAAGGTGTTGACTTTATTTCGTAACTTGGAGAGTTTTATTGGCAGGTGGTTAAAACATCAAAACACAACACTCACTTTCGTTCGGCAGGCCCAAAAATTGAAGTGCGAACCCTGTACCCTGATGAACCCTGAAGCCGAAACCTCCTTGAAATCCAAAAAAAAGGTAGTAAAGAAAGTCAAAAAAAGGTTGATGCCGAAAATCTCAAATTTTTCGTCCAACCTATAATACTTTTCAGAGATTTGAGCAGCTGAGGAACAGTTTCTGTAGCAGATGGAGGCAGCTTCTGACTTAGAGATGTTGATAGGGTCAGGAGAAAACTCCTCATCCTGCCTCTCCCCCACCAGTGAACCGCAGCCTTCTGCAGCCGCTTTTGTGCCTGCCCCTTCCAGCTCCCCCCAAACAATGACGCCTGTTCACTATGGCGACATAATTTACCTGAACTACAGAGATGATGACAACACATCAGGGTATCTATCCGTGACCCCTAGCTTTCACCGCGTTGGATTGCAGCCTCCTCCCGTGTCTTCTGTTTCTTCTTCCGAAGGCAACCGCGTTCCTCTCGAACTCTCATCTTTCGATGACTGCCTATTCCAGGTTGTCCCCTTCCTTTCTTACGACTCAAAGGCTGCCAGTAGCAAAGTCAGCCGAAGCAAGAGCTTCAGTGTTGACGAGCGTGCCCTCATAGAGATGAGGATTGCGGTGGAGCGCACCAAGAACGAGAAACAGATTGCTGAGATGTCGACGCTTAGAGGGAGCTGCATTTATGGGCAGATACTGCAGCTCAAGCACTGCAAGAGCGAAATGTACCTATCAACTTCTCCCTTCACTGCGGAAATACAGAAGGACTGCCTTGAGCTTGCATTATCTCAAGGCAGCATAAGCTGCCATTTTAAGTGCCTCCCTCGCTACAAGGTTAGAAATGAGGGGAGCGAGATTCTATACGACGACCAGGTGCAGTTCTTTTCCGTCACCGAGCGAGGCTATGGCATCCATGTGAGCAAGGGCCTTCCTTACGATTCCGCAGAAAATTACCCTCGGCAAATTGAATGCAACCTAAGTACCGGGCCCTCGTCCATGAAGATAATGAAGTACAGTCGTCCGACTCCAGGGGATGATTCTCTGAGACACGGGGAAGATATCGTGAGGCTCTTCCATCCGGAGACTGAGAGCTTTCTCCAGGCGAGTTGCGATATGGTTAAGGGTGAGGGAATGACGAGACCGTTCTACAGGAAGATTAGTCACGAGAGCGGAGAAGAAAAAGTGGAGTACAGAAGTAGCCAAGGGAGAGCGGAAGACGGTGACGAGGCGACAGCCGACAGTAAACCGAGTTGCAGCGGTGTTGGTGGCAGTGTTCTTGATGATGTCGGGGTTGGCAGCAACGGTGGCCTTGCCACAGCTACTAAGGAGAGTAATATGTCAGGCAAGCAACTTTTCATAATTGAAGAGGGTTCCACTCGCATGCGTTCTTCGTCCATCCAGTGGGAATGTGGCGTTCGCCTCCGACATGTCGCTACGGGAAGATACCTGGGTGTTGACCTCTCTTCCACTTTTTCATCTTCTGTGGAATCAGATGTAATGACTGATTTTTCGCCAACCATTGGATTATCTGTCGCCTCAGAAGTTTCATACAAATGCAGGATGTACGAGCCTAATCAAGACGAGGAGAAGACAGTGTTCCAGCTTTGCCCAACAGACAAGCAGGGGGAGACAATCCCCTCCAAGCAAGTGTCTTTAAGGCTCGAATACATTCACCCCGGCACCCGCGAGCGTCTTCATATGAGGACCCGTACCAAGAGTAAGTGGCTCAATTCTTCGTCTCCCTATCCTCGCTCTCTGGATATATTCTTCTCATCATTACCCGAGGAAAATGAGGCTCTTCTCCTCATCCCCTTCTCCAGAGATGACCTCAAATCTCGTGTCAGCCAAATGCTTTCCATGCTTCCCTATCTTCGTTGGTTTGTCGACCGCGCGACTACAGATATTAAGCTACTGCGCAACAACGACATAAAAAAAGCAGGGGCAACCATCAGCAGACTTGTCAATCTCCTCGCTATGTACAACGACGAGAAGAACGACCAGCACCCCAACACCACAAATGAGCAAAGTAGCGGCAGGAGCAGGGAAGGAGACGGCTACAGGAGTCTTAACTCATCTGCTGACCTTTCTTCGTCATCTCTTACAGTCAATTGGTCTTCATTCTCATACCCCCACCAAATCACTCTCCTAGACTCGTCCTTAACCGCAGCCTGTGACGTCCTTACCCAAAACTTTGCGCGAGATTTCAAATTCATGGATCTTATCTTCACCCTTGCGACCCTCGCTCTCCGCTATTCCCTTCCAACATCTTATTCTCCCACCGAGAGGGAATGGACTTCACCCTCTTTCTCAAAAATCGCCAATCTTGTCAAACTATCGTTCCGTGCCGTTCAGCGTTTATTCCACGAGAACAGAAAGAGCGAGAACTACTTTGCAAGGCAGAAGAATTGGATCAATCCCGGTGTCGTGGATTCCATCTCCGATCCAATTGGTGCGGCCGTCTTATTTGAGGCACTGATTAGTAACAATGCGACGTTGTTGAGGCGGCATGTAGATGGGGAGATATTCAGCTGTTTTCAGAGGCTGATATTAAGTAGGGGACCGGAGTCTCGGTTTTTAAAGTTCTTCACGGCGTGTTGCAGTTGTCAGGGGGAAGGGATCAGGAGTAATCAGGAGACAATATTTAACATGGTTTGGAGGGACCAGGGTGCGAGAAGCTCGATGCTATTGGGGATGGAGGAGGTGGTGACAGGCGTTGACGCTGTCGGGGGGAGTTCGAGGGAAGTGACGAAGGTAACAGAGAATTACCTTGGAAAGGAAACACTTGAAGGCAATGGAGGAAGGTTTAAGAGAGTGAAAGTATCTTGGGAGGGGATGGAGAAGATGAGTGAAGAACTGTTACCCTTTACCTTGGGTAGGAAAAAGAGCTGTTTCATTGAGGAGCTGTGCTGGGTGCTGGATCCAGCAAAATTGTATCCCCTACTTTTCGGCGGAAAAAGCTGGGAAGATGAGAGAAGGGACCAGGGATTTAAGGACAGAGCGGAAGAAGTCAAGGGGTCTCCCTCCTCCGTGCACTCTCTCACATTTAAAACTCCTGGCCATCATGCTAGCGATTCTGAGTTGACAGAAAACGAGTACACGAAGAGGTTTTATAACCAGTTATCCCTCGCGAAATATTTCGCAAGCCAAATAACTTTCCTATCTTCCCTCTGCATCGGACGTTCGTACAATTGTATACTTTCTTTGTCTCAGTCAATCCCGTACGAAATGATAGTATCGTGCCTGAACAATCGCCGACTGCCCGACGAGGTTAGGGCGCCGTTTGTCACGCTCTTGAGGAGACTTTGGATCGATAGGTATCCCCACGGATCCTACTGCGGACGTCCAGTCTTGCCTGATTTGGTATGGGTTCAAAGCGATCTTAAGAAGAGGTCTATCTCGGGGAAGGGGAGAGGAGAAGAGGGGGCATTGCCGTGTTTCAAGGTAGGAGCTGACTCCGACGCGAGAAACCGTAGCGAAGATTTCTACGCCATTACGAATCACTTCAAATTCTACTTGATCCGTTCTCGCCTCGAGGAGTTCATGGAAGAGATTGGTGGTGTACAAGTTATCGGCAACACGCACCAAAATGAGTTAGTGATGGCTTTTCTCGACGTTCTCAATGATTTACTATCTTTCGGCTTCTTTGCCACCACCGAAAAGATCGTTAAGGTGTGCGGTCACATTACAAGACTTCTTGACGGTAGGACGGACCGACTATCTGAAAAAGCAATAGTCAAGGGGCGTAGCGATTTCAACGGCAGCACTAGTAATGGTAACGAGGGCGTACAACAATCTCCCTCGTCAGCTAAGGTTGTTCCTGTGATTGTCGCGGAAGACCCTACAAACCGAAATCAAACCAACGAGCCAGCGACAGAACTCATCGCTCGCTCAATGCATGATCTTGAGGAGCGGCAGAGCGTGGGAGCGAGCAGGTGGCCGCTTAGCAATGACAAGCTGATAGTCATGAAGAGCAAGATATCTATTTTCAAATGTCTTTTTAAGGTTGCGGATATCCGGGCCCAATACCGACTATCACAGCTCCTTTACGTGTTGGCAGAAAATGGAAAGAAGGGACAGACTGTCCTCACTGCCAGTGGTGGGCTCAGCCTGGAATTTTTCCGTGCTCTTGAGGACCTGTTTGAGGGGGCTGATGGAAAGGCTCTAGACATTGGCGAGATGATGGAGGGAAACATTGACAGCGTTTGCATGGACCTCATGATGTATGATAGCGATGAGCTGTTCGAGAACGCTCTCACTTTTATGAGGAGGAGATTTGGACAAAGAAGGAAGTTGATCAATTGCCTTTCTGATGTTCTGGTCTTGAGAACGAACTCGATCCCAGTTTTTGTGACGTTAGAAAACTTGGACTCAAAAATACAGGACTTACGTTATTGGATTCGTTCATATGATGTGTGGGGGGTGCAAAAGAGTCCCGAGAATGGTATTGATGTCAGCATTTATGAGAAGATAATCAAGGTGTTTGATATGCTTGACGCGTTCATCTTCAGTGTCGATGATAACGTTGCTTCGATGAAATACAATAGGGATAAGCTCCCTAGCGAGGTTGCTTCCCTTCGCCCCCCGAACAAAAAGTTCCAGTTATTACTGCGGAACATGGGTTTGTTCAGAACTGTTCTTATCTTCGGTCTACAGATCGACTTCAATTTAATGGCTAAGCTCTCAGCAGGATCATGGGCGCTCGAGTCTGTTGTAAAACAGTCAAGAGACTTGTTGTTTGAGGTGTGCAAGCGAACAATATTTTGTCTTAGTGGATTCGTTGCGAAAAATTTAGACAACCAAGAAATTGTGTTCAAGGAGCTCGGGCTGTTAAGGGGAAAGATGGGGGTGGGTTTGAACGTCTGGGATGTTATTATAAGTCTGTTCGAAGGGAACCAAGGTTTGTGCGAGTCGTGCCCTGCTTCTCTGTTTACCGACTTTGCCAGGATGCTCTGGATCAACCACAACAAATATTCCCTCCGGGAGCTGGATTTCTTCTTCAACGTGATTGAGCCGAGGAAAAACTTCCAGACCATCAGGACGAACCAGAACAAGACAATCACGTCGCTATTGGACGACCGAGAGCTAGAGAGTGTTTTGATCTTTCACCTGTCAAAAGACGAGAGACGGGATATTTTGCTTAGTAGCGAGCACGATAAAGAGATCAACGAGAGGAAGAAAAAATTTCACGTCAAGCTCATGCACTTGTTTGCTCTCTCAAGCAAAGACAAGAACAGCTTCGCTGCTGCCAAACTACAGGCAAAGGTCCCAATTAGACAAATATTGAGGTGTCTAATCAACGAGACCCCCAACCATGACGAATTTGAGAGCGATTTGGATGTCAGAGCGAGCCTGCTCCATTTTCTATGCTACGTCTACATCGATACGCCTCTGCTGGAGCAGAAACTCGGGAGCTCCGTTGACATGTGGAGAGCCTTGGTTAGTGTTAGCAAGGAAATGGCGATGATTGTCAATGATAGTTTGTTTGCGGATGAACGTATGAACGAGGAGAGCTGGAATATTATTGGGTCGAGGCAGCAATTTTTTGACCAAGGAGCAAAATTCATCTCGGCGTTCTTTAAGTTATTGTTCAACGAGGACGACATGAACAGCGGGCTGGATAAATACTTCGACTTGATCGTCGACGAGCTGAGGAAGATAGACATCAATACGGTGTTCGAAAAGTGCACCGCCGTTACGGTGGATAATATCAGAAGTGCTATGAAGAATTCCATCGGAGAGATAGGCGAGGATATCATTCGTACTGTGACCCGAACAGATATTGTAGAGGAGGTAGAGACGAAGTCGACAGAGAAAGTTGATCTCGTTTTTGATATCGTTTTTAGGAAGATCGATAGAGATGGAAATGGTTTTTTGACTTCAAAGGAGGTCCAAGAGGCTATTATGGAGGTCAACGGCGAGTTAAGCAAGGGACAGGTAAAAACACCCTCACTCATATTCACACCCCACCCTCACCCAAAAACTATCACCCACACTCTATCTTAAACTCTCACCCACACTCACCCACACTCACCCACACTCACCCACACTCACCCACACTCACCCACACTCACCCACACTCTAACCTACAACAAAATTCCCACCCTCAATTTACCCTCTCACTCACCAGGTAAAAAGTATTCTGAAGAGGTACGATACGGATAATGACAGCAGGATCAGCAAAGTTGAGTTCACTCATATGCTTCATGACGCCCAAGCCTTGAAAAGCAACGTCAACTGGCTTACCAACGTCGAAGTCCTTGACACTTCTCCAGAGACGATGGATATGATGAAGAATGATTTGGACGGTTTCTTGCGAGAGAAACTCTGTCCGGTGCTGGGAAATAGCCAAAAGCTCAACTCTTCTTTGAGCAAGCGAGATGGAGAATTTTTGGATATTTTGAAAAATGTGGACAGTTTGTCGGACCCGAACGAGACGAACTACATAGCTGCTCTAAGGGGAAACAATGAGAGAAAGGGCACCAAGCAGGAGGAGCAAGACACGACAGCCCAACAATTCCTCAACTTCATGAACGGCAAGCTGATGCTCTATGTGGTTTTAATGTTTGTGGGGTTTGCAATAATTTTGCTGATAGCGCAGCTAGTGACGGAGGGTCACAGTTTGGTAATCGAGATCGTCGATTATTTTATCACCGCATTCTTCGCCATCGAAGTGACGAGTAAATTGGGAGCTTTTGCTTTAATCCACGGAGAAATCGACACTTTTCTGCTGGACCCGCTAAACGCTATTGACGTCACTGTTGTGGTTGTTGATGTGCTCTTTATATATTCACAGTTAAGAAGTGGGGGGAACAGAAGTGGCGGCGGCGTCAAGGCGCTGAGAACAGCGAGAATCATGCGTTTATTGAGATTGATTAGGGTCAGCCATATCTTGAAAAAAAATCGACAAAAGGAGATGACGACTGAGGAGGCGATAGCTGACAAGAGGAGCGTCAAAATTACGTTCGACAATTTGTTGAGCAGAATGATCAGGTACATGGACCGGAATATCCTCGACGGAGGGAAGGTAAGGTTTGAGAGAGGGACCAAGAGTGGGATGATCGAGAGAGGTTTGTGCTTTTTGTCGTGTATATACAAAGCTGCTGACTTTTTGCTATTTTTTGTAGGAAGAAGTCCTTGTCATTATCATGGAGGTCATCGTTCTCCATCTGAACAGGCTCCACGATAGCATTCAAAATATAGACGACGACAGTTTATTGCTAGCTATGGATGGGGATTTGAACGCATCTGATTTACAGGGTGAGAGGGAGAAAGAATTCATGGCTGCACAGGCTAATCTAGATGAGCTCGGCCTAACGAGGGTCGCTGTAAAAGCGATTTCGCACGTAGAAAACGAAAAAGTTCTCCAGAAGGCGCTTCTGGTTGTTCAGAGTCTTATGAGAGATGGCAATTCTTCTGTTCAGCTGAACATAAACGAGATTTTGACCACTGAAGAAACTGATGGCGCCTTCTTCTTCAAGGTCCGTTCCCTCATTCATGAGGCAGGAGAAAAGTTAAAAGAGTACAGAAAGGTCCGAAAACTAAACGAGGAAAGGAGCGAGACGCTTGTCGGGGGAGTTATCCAGGTGGTAGGACTCTTCAATACTTTGCAACAAATGTGTGAGGGCCACCAAAAAGTCACCCAGAACTTGCTCAGGGAGCAAACACAAAATGTCAGAAGCGCTGACATAATCAGCGAGGTGAGAGCTGCTCTATAACAATCGTCATGCAGATAAACTTTGCAACTAATAAATTTTCCCTCGCTTATGATCGAACAGACCCTGGACTACTTGAGCTTGATCGCTAAGTCCCTTTCGCGAATTCGAAAGTGGAACGATTTGGAAGCTCGTTGCGCTCTGGCTGCAATCGAATTCTTGACTGAAAGTGCTCAAGGTCCTTGCGCAATCAACCAAGAGGTAATTGCAACAAGGGCCAAGGCGATTGATGGCTGTCTGAGCATTCTGAGCGCGAAGATGAAGAATGTCGATGATTACATGCTCAAGAGTAAGCTGACACGCAGCGTTAGTGTCCTGTTGAGTAGCTGTTTGGAGGGCAGGGCGTCCAACGATCTTGCTTCAAGTCTTTTTGACCAGGTCCCGATTGGGCTCATCAACGACCGAATTGCCATCGTCGGGAGAAAGATGCAACTTATGCAGAATCATTCCGTAAAGTTTAAGGCCACAATGATGGAAATAATGAACGCCGAGGCAAGGAGTCTCCTAACCTTGCGCCACATTTTTCTCCACTTGAGAGGAAAAGAAGAACAAGAGGGAAGCGATGCCGGGGGAGTGAATATGAGATCCCTTGGAATGCTCTCCGTGGAGGTTTTCTGGAACGGTCGCTGCACCAAGGTGTACTTCACTGCTTCACCCGAGACAGTGGCCTTGAATGAAGCCTCAAAGGAGCGATTTATTTCTATCGCAGACATTAGTAACCAAGAGGCGCGCGTGAAGAGCTTGATTGGAGCAGTGGACGACTTGGACGACGAGGTAAAATATCAGTACAAGCTGAGCCAGTTCCCAATGTATCGATGGCTCAGTTATTATATTGTTTCCATAAAAAAGCTCACCTTTGGTCTCGTCCTCCTCCTCAACATCAATGTGATGCTGTCCACTTTCGACCAGTTCAACCCTGAAGAATCTGTGGCTGGAAGCGAAACATTTGACCTTGGCACTAGCAGCGGTATCACTATTTTTTTGGGTGTCATCGTGATGTTTTTATACATGATTATTACAGCCTTCATGGTGGTGAGTTTTGTTCCTTTGGAGTGGCGCCGTAGCCTCCGCTCGTTAAACGAGGAAATGTTGAATGACGAGGAAGTCTCTACAACCACCATGGGAATGCTCAAGAAAAAGGTGCCTGGTGGAGCCTTGAAATCGTGGCTTATGGGTTTGCTCTTTTATTCTGCTTTTAGTTATATTCATGCCACGACAAAGAATGGTTATGAGAGCGGTGAGTATGTCGATCTCGGGGTGAATGTATTTGTTATTCTGCTACCCTTTGCACTGCGTGCGCAACTGAAATTACCCAAGAGTCCGATATTACGGAGGTACTGCGCGCTCATGGATGCTCTGATGCATCCGTCCGTTAGGAATCACATGATCATGGTAATTTTCACATGGGTGGGTTTGTGGAGGAGTTATTTTTTCACCTTGACGTTGCTAGATGTCCTGACGATGAGTGGGACATTAGAGAGTGTTGTAAAGAGCGTTGTTCAACCCATCAACCAACTTGTGCAGACCCTGTTCTTGTTCCTAGTTGTGATATGCTGTTACACAAGGTGAGAAAAAGAGATATGCTCAATTTATTTGTAAGAGCTCCAAAAATAGAAATCGACGCGCGCTTCCTCGTATTTCTTCAAAGAAGCTAATTTTTATCATTCCTAGCTTCGCATATTATCTCTTTGGTGCCAACGAGGGGTTTGCAGGCGAAGAAAATCCGTTCGAGCTCTACGATGCAAACGGGACTCTCACTGGGGAATACATGATTCAGCAAGATGATGATGATGCCAAAGAACCTGGATGTCAAACTCTTCTAGAGTGCTTTACTGAGACTTTTTATCTTGGAATCAGGACAGGTGACATGGCAGAGGTGTTGGAGGATCCCAGCGAAACCAACTACACCAGCAGGGTGTTCTTCGATTTGAGCTTCTTCTTGATTTTAGGGGTTCTGTTGTTTGACATGGTCACAGGTATCATTTTGGACACCTTCGGGAGCCTCAGGGAGGAGGTTGCCGAGAGGGAGGGGATCTTAAAAAACTGTTCATTCATCAGCGGCTTGACGAGGGATTATCTAGAAGAGATGGGAGCTGGCCTGAATTTCGACAAAATCAACAAAGTTGACCAAAACATCTGGAACTATTTCTTTTTCATAATGTATATCAAGGACATGGAAGACTGCGAAATGAACGGACACGAGGCCTTCGTCAAGGGTTGTATCAAGGAGAGGGACACATCCTGGATTCCCAGCCACACGTGCTGTAGCATCGAGGATCTAGGATTAAAGGGGGGAACAGACGAAATGAAAGCAGAAGAAGACATGGAGCGGTGGAAGGAGGGAATCGAAGAGAAATTGAACACCATCAAGGCCTTGTTGATGACGAGCCAGGTGGTGAGCTAAATTGCATATTTATTTTGCAGCAATAGTTTGTGCAAATAATAACAATCTTTTTCAAATTACAAAATGGAAAAAAGTCGAATTTCTTCTGAGTTTTGGAAGTTTCAAAAAAGGCAAAATTTCAAACGCTACGTACAATTGTGAAATTAGGCGACGTAGCGATCCAGCGTCGAGGGAGGCCAAAGTGTACTTAAAAGGTTCACGAAAGATTTTTCAACAACAAAATAACAAATAAACCCTTAATTTTCACGTCATCAATAATGTCCATCCGTGCCTCTCATCTCCTCTGCAAACATGAAGGGTCTCGCAATCCAGTCTCTCGCCGAACGGGAGCGTCGACTCAGGATATCACAAAAGAAGAAGCGCAGAGAGAGATCACAAAGATCCTTGCTGAAATCAATGCTAGCGATAATCCGCAGGTGGAATTCAGCAAGAGGGCGGCGGCACGTAGCGATTGCGGTAGTTTTCAGCAAAAGGGTGATTTGGGTGAATTTGGGAGAGGGGCAATGGTCAAGAGTTTTGAGGACGCTGCGTTTTCACTTGAGGTTGGACAGATAAGTGGTGTTGTTGATGGAGACAGTGGATATCACATAATCCTCCGGACGGCATGATTTAGTGAAATTATATTATTTTCTATGCGACCTTTTAGCAGCAATTAATACACCCAATTTACAACATTATTAATTATCAAAATTGCACGGCCCAAATTCACCTCAGAACTTCTTCTGTGAGTTGAGCAGTTCTTGCTGGAGTCCACTGCTCAAGCTAGATCTTCGATTCTTTTTCTTTTCTATTTTTTTGACTGATTTACTCAGTATCCTCTGCTGTATTTTTCTATGCCTCGCGACGAGGTTATTATCCCTGTCAGTATCACTGGGGCTGTCAAATTTTACGCTTGCTTTCCTCTCTTTAGGTTTGATGACCCCATTCGCTTTCCTGATCTTGTGTGTACTGGCTTTTGACAGAAATTCTCTCACTTCGCTGCTAATTTCGCTCCTTTCCTGGCCTTTGTCATCATACCCGGATTTTTCAGAAGTCGGAGACCAGACGGGTGCGTCGGAGAAGGTGATTTCCTCAATGTCCTTCTCGTGAGGTCCCTCGCCATCGACTTCAGCAGACACAGCATTCGCGTTGATTTCTAATTCCAGTTGACTGTGAATTTCATTTGTGCCCTTGCCTTTGAAGGTGGCGGCTCGGGACAAGGACAAAGGGAGACCCCTACTGGCGGGTCCGGACGAAGGGAGACCTCTACTGCTACTTGCATGAACAATGGGGGAGTCGAGCCCTAGTTTTTCATCATGGACGTCGACCTCCCCTAAATCAACACCGTTGATCAAATCTGCGGCTATTTGCTTGCCCCGGAAAAACCCGATATCTTCGCTGATCTCCAAAGCCTTGACTGCATATTCGTGTGACTTGGCCAGGTCTGCAGGTTCTCCCTGACTTGTGTTGTGATTTTGGGCGATCTTCATTTCGACCCTTGCCATCTCAATGTAAATGAGAGTCTTCAGGACCAAGTCATTTTTCCCGTATTTATGAGTCAGATTGGAAAGAAAGAGAGCGTCCTTCAAAATGGACATTGTGGAGGCTATTTTCCTCCAAGCTTTCTTCTCGTAAAGCTTCGCTTTCATGAGCCTGGCCCAAGGCTTACAAACAGCTGCAACGCGACATAAAGTCACCTCAGTGTGTCGAACTATGTGTTCACACATATTGAAGATCTCCTTCTGTGTCAAACCCCCTAACTCAAGACACTTTTGCCTCTCAACCTCCCATAATTTAAGGCCAAGCTCCAATCCCAAAAAGAGACCAGGAAGATGTACAATATTTGGGCTGAATCCCTTCGAGTAGCGATTTTTGAAGAGCAAAGCTGCGTCGTCAGCATCAATATCACCACTCGACCACAGCGCGCTGATAACACCGAAAGGGTAAGCATTTAGCTTCTCGAGCGCCATCCTTTTACGTTTCAACCGATCACGCTTATCCGTCAGGAGACCAGAAGAACTTCTTGAGTTTTCCTTAACGATTGAATACGCTTTTTCAGTGTCCTCAGAGGTACTTCCCCCCACGTTTTCGAAGTCGTTTTGTATCATAGTTCTACGAACACGAAAAGTAGACATACCACTGCTTTTACTCTCAACTCTCTCGATGGTTCCAGATTGGACATTTCTGTGAATTTCCGAGGACAGCGATTTGTCTGTTTTGAAATACATCTCCAAGGCGTTAGCTAGATCTCCACTGAGTGGTGCATCATCATCGCCATAATTGAAGTCCAGCACAGACCAATAAATATCAACGCAAGTAGCTATAATTTGGGACTTCAGTGTGTCAGAGCTGCATTGATCTGCAGCGCTCAAAGCATCGTCGATTAAATCCAGGGAGGGTTGGATCCTCCCCATTAGGTACAAGACAGTAATTTTGTACTTGATTGCATGGCTCCACAACTCTTCCTTCTGCAGTCGCCAGAACTTCAGCTCAGCTTCATAATAATTATCATAGGAGGACTCAAAGTCACCTGCGCAAAACGAACGGTAGCCAAGGCAGAAGCTATGGTAGCCCTCAACAAGCTGACTTTCACTCTCACAGTACTTGGACAGCGTATCGAGTTCGTCAATGACACGCCCAGCTACTTTAAGCCATCCGCGTGTCTGAGCGATGAGAATAATCCCAAACAAGGATTCCATGAAAAAGCGTTCGTCCACCATATTTCTGGAGATGCTCACAAGCTTCATACAGCACAAGAAGTAATTCAGGTTTCTATTCTTCTTGAAGTTGATCTGGGTCAAGACAAAAAATGCATCATAGTAAATCTTGTCGGTGAGCAGCTCATCATCATAAGCTTCTTGTTCCTGATTTTTGGCCAATCTCTTCGAGACCATAATCGTCGTTTTCTTAAACTTGTTATAGAATCGTCGATGCAAGCTTCCTTCTCTCTTGAAATGATTACGATGGAAATGCATCTTGAAGAACAGAGGTAGTACCTTGAGCCTGCGGAAGTTCTCTTCTCTTCCAAGGAGAGAGAGCACTAGCTTGCACTCCTCCAAGGCAAACTCCAACAGGTTGTTATCATAATAATACTTGGCCAGGCGAGTCCGACAGTACGCTTCTTCTTCGTCTGCATCTTTGAAACGGTGCGTGATAGCATTTTTGGTGCTTCTACTGCGTGCGAAAGTCGCCTTGAGTTTTTCGAATGGAGTTCTGAACAGCTTTTTGATGATGCGGGATGATTTTGAATCGGCATAAGTGGCGGCTCGGTAGCCGAAAATAATCGCTCGTAAGGCGAGAAACTTTTTGTATGCGCTGTAAGCATTGTTGATGTCATTTTGGTCAAAGCTTGCGTCCCCAGCAAGCAACCAGTAGTGACAAGCGTCTTTAAACTCTTCAGCGGCCGTAAAGTGGTGAGCAATCACGCTGATATAGCTGTTTATGTCCTTAGCTTTGCTAATCTCGAGAGACTGGGCAATATGCCGATGGACCGTTCTTCGGGTGCTGACCAAGCAGGTTTCATAAAGCGACTCCTGAACGAATTTGTGGCTGAATTGAAATTTTCCCTTTTCGCCAATTACTTTCTCCACTAAGCGCTTGCGAACGAGTTCTTGAATGTCTTCTTCCAGTGTATTGAGGAATTCTGTAGCAGGATGCACTGTGACGAGCAGGTCCAGGTTGAAATCACAGCCGATTATGCTCGCAGTCTGGAGTAGGCTGCGCTGAGAGGACTTCAAGCCATCAACTCGACTGATGATCACCTCTTGAATGTTATCCGGAACCGCCATATTGCCGTCGTCGGCAGCTTTCAAAGCCACATGGCTTCCACGGTAATGCAACAAACCATTGTCAATCAGTGAGGCTACCATCTCTTGGATGAACAGCAAATTGCCTCCAGATTTCGCCTCAATGAGCTCAATCAAATCTCTGCTGACACTGTCTACGTCCAACAGCACGCAAAGGTGATCTTTCATTGCGTCTGTGTGCAGCGCTCCGAGCACGATCTTCATTAGTAATTTGTCTGCTGATTTTTTTTTTGTATCGTTGTCTTGATTGCTTGTGGTGTCGTCCTCGTCGGGGTCACTGCCTTGGTTTTCGCTAGGATCGGTCCCATGTTCGTTGTTCCTATTTAGTTCCTTCTGTTGCTCTCTCTGTATTTGCCTCTGTAACTGCCTCTGAATCTGGTCCTGACGGAGGACCGTTTGAAAATATTCCTCAGCATTCCTCATCTCAGTCGACTTCGACTTCACCCCGCCAGAAAGCTTCATGACCCCCTCGTCGTTTTCATTGGGCCGACTGCTCATCACAACTCCGCACCGGTTAAAATGACAGCACTTCAGCATCAATAACCAGCTTAAGCTGTCACACCACTGGATGTCTTCCAGAACAAGGATTATTCCTCGATCAACCTGAGAGCCCTGTGAGTAGCCCTTTATGATTTCATAGTAGAAGTTCAACGATTTTGCTTGTCGCCCTTTCGCGTCCAGCGACGCTGTGAGCGACGTGTCATTAAACTTGAAGGTCAGCAATGGGTTTAGGAGTGGGTGAAGCTGTTGAGCACTATCGTGACCAACAATCACCTCCAGGTTATTGATGGCAACTTCTTTCAGCCTATCTTCCGAGTCCTTCAACTTTATCCCGTTCACATTTTCGACCTCGATGTCCACTGAATCGAGCTTCAACAGAGACTGGATAATCTTTCGAAACACGAACCAAGGCGTATTCTTCTCAAAAGGCAAGCAGGTTCCGACGTGGAAGTCTACCACATTGCACATCGACGCTTTAGCATCGGAGATGAAGTTCTTTATTAGTGCCGATTTTCCCATTCCTGCGCTCGCCTCGACAAGGACTGCATCGGCCAACTTGTGCCCAGCGCGGATACTATTCGCAAAGCGCATCATCGTAACAAGCTCCTCCTTACGTCCAGCCAACGGAACGTCCTCCATGCTGTCGAGCTCCACGAAGAAAGAACTGTGGGAGGACGACTTGCGGCGAGACTTCTGAACCATTTTTGCCATCTGACGGAACTCGACGGAAAGGGGATCCAACCGAACAAGCAACATGATAGCGGCGTCTTTATCTACATTGAGGTTGCAGTGGGAAAATACTTGCAACGCGCTGTTGGCAAGTGCTAAGCGTTCGGAGATCTCCAACATACGCTGACTATGCTCAGCCCACAGGAGATTGTTCTTGGCCTGCGCTATGGTGACACCATTTTCACTCGCAAAGTCGTCAAGGGATTTTAATAAACCATCCGGGCGACAATACTTCGCCACGTTATTCAGAGCGATATCTAACCTCGCCACCATGAGCTTGTACCAGGCTTTACAAACTACAAAGTTGGAGAACTCCTTCTTGAATTTTTTTAAAATGTGTGTGAGATGGTAACATATCAATCCAGGGTCTGTCGTCTCATCATCTTTGAACGAGATTGCGGAAGAATTCTGCAAGATACTAAGGGTAGTACAGAGAATATCGAAAACACAATAGGGCGTAACGAACTCTCGCCAAATTCGGATGTTGACGACCGGGAGATTGTTCAAGTAGTGGAAACAGAAATTAACCACTCCTTTGACATCATAGTAGACAGTCAAGCTTTCAAAGCACTTATAAATAGCTATAGGAGAAGAAATCAAGTAAGATTCATCTACTATGTGTGCGCTGACCATTTCCTTCAGTTTTCCCTCGCAGATCGCGAGAGTCGACGAATCGCCAAGGGTCATAGCCAGCCAAGCGCGAGTCTCAAGGACTCGCATCGTTTCAAGGCTGCTTGCCACTAAAGTACTGTTGGCAAGAAGCTCCTCGCAACAACTCAGTGCCTCCCCCACTTTCCCCTGCTCGTACAGCGCTTGGACCAATTGCAAGTTACATTCAATCCAATCGTTGATCTCACCGATTTCAAAGAGCTCACCTCGGGCAGCATTAAACTTTTCGGTGCCCTCCTTGAGCTTCCCGGTTATACACGCCAATTCTCCCTCCAAGAACACCATCTGGGCATTGCACAATTTATTTCCGCATTTATCTGCTATATGCCTACACAAATCAAGGAGATAATTCAATCTATTGTCCCCAACCCTAATATTTAATTTGATGGTCTTCAGGATGCCCATAAAGCTCACCTCGGTAATGGACGAGTTGGTTACTGTGTACTTGGTGATATTGATACAGCTCTGAATCTGGGAGACCTGAGACATTGTCCGGTCGTTAGAGAGATTCAACCAAAGGGAGGATATTAAATTGGGGAGAGAAGCTCGGGCTTTGACTGAAAGATTTTCATCCAAACGGTCCATGTTATCGAGCTTCGATTTGACTTGACGCTGCCATATCGCTAAATTTAGCTTAGTCCGGATATAATTTCCAAACTTGAAGCTATTCAAAGTATACTTAGGGAGGAGCGACAGTGCCTTCTGAAAGTACTCCTTTGAAAGAGACGACTGGTATTCGCAATTTGCGCCTAGTTGGTAGTGGATGTAAAACTCCTCATGCAACAGAGACTCAAACATCGGCAATTTGTTGCGTTTGGACCCCATCTCTTCCACAACGACGGCCAACTTTTTGTAAATCTCCAAGCATTCTCGCGAGGCGCGACCTGTGATCGCACGGCTACCTGCGTCGTGATACAGTCGGCGCGCATCTTCAAGCTTGCCACAGCTAACGCAGTGGTTCGCCAAGGAGATGACCTGGAACTTGTTGCTGTCAAGGTTTGACAAAAGCTCCTTACTCGCCTCAATGTGAACGATCTTCTGCTCACTCTTGCTCAAAAGATCGATGGCAACTTGGCTGATGAACTTATGGGGCACCATAAGCATCGTTTCGGCGGGGGTTTTCCCTTCCCTCTCTAGTAACAGCAGGTCGGAAACCATCTCTGCGATACACTTTTTTATCGAAGATGGGTTGATATGCATGACTTCGTCTTTAAGAATCACGAAGGTTTGGGTGGCGACTCTCTTCTTCTCAGTGAACGTGACATCAACTTTGTTGTGCAGACTATTAAGTTGGCTCAGTAGCATCACAACTCGCTGAATAAAAGCCAAGTTGTTTATGTTCCCGTTGCTCCAGATGATTGCCACCGTTCCCATTATATGGCGGTGGAGAGAGGTCATCGATAGGAGCTTCTTTTTTACCAGGCGCTTTAATTCCATAACTCCGTGATCCTCAACATTCTCTAAGTAGCTGATGCGCGCCTTGACAGACCGGATCACATATTTGGTTACAGACTGATTTGAGAGCATGCTGATGGACCCGCCCTTGGGATTAAAGTGGATGCAAGACGTTTCGCTAGTCCCATAGCCGGAGCTAGACGGGCGCCAAATATGGCCTTCAAAAGATAACTCCATACGTACAGCCGTTGCGTAGACAGGCCTCAGTGGATGCGTACAGCTGCTCGCAATGTATACAAATACGCCAGGCTCCACCATCTTCCAGCAATATTTAAAGACGACATCGCGATCGCGAAATAAACCCAACCCCTCAACGCGTTCGTAGATGATTGCGCTGTGGTCATTGATACACTCCAGTTCGACATGTTCCTTTACCTTTCCGTCCCTCATCTTCTTATTTAACAGAAAATAAGTGAGAGCCTCCAGGGGCTGCACATTACTGATGGTGCACTGAGCCTTGATTTGACTGATGTCGCTGGACGGGTCCTTTCGCCGGAAGAAATCTATTGGTGTATAAAACGCGTTCCCACCGACGTTACTCAGATGCGAGTTGGTATCTATCACACTGAAGTGCTCCCAATCGTCGTTGCTATGCATTGAGTACATGAAATTGATCTTCTTTTCCTCCTCTGCCGAGTATGCATCGTTGGAGGAAAGAAGAAGCAAGTCATCGTTTTCATCGTCGCTGTCTTTGCCACTAATATTCTTGGGGTGCCCAGTGGTCATTGCCGAGTCTTTTTCAAGACGCGCTTTAGGACGGTCTCCACTGAACTTGGGTACGAATGCGTACGATTGATCTCGATACTCCTTTATCAGCTCAAGGGCGAGAAAAGGAAAACCGTTGGAAAACTTCTGGAGGTTGTTGACAAACGTCGAGATGCCAACATCGAGGGAGGGCAGCATCTTCTTGCTCAGTTCCTCAAGATCGCTACGAATTAGAGGACCAAGCTTTATGCGACTTACGTTACTTCCATTCTTAAGCAGCTCAATGTAGCTTATCATTTGGGAAGGCTTCAATGAGCGGGTTGTAGCCACGATCATGCACTTGTCTTTATACCCAGAAAGTAGCTTCAAGAGTTTCCAGCTGACAGAGTCTATCCATTGCAAATCTTCAATGATCAAGACGCACTTGTTCCCGTTCCTTGTCATAATATTGCGCAGAAAGGTGCTAAATAGCAGTAGATTTATCGCTTGGGCCCCAAAAAAATTAAGTTCGTCACTAACATTCTCCAAATCTTCATAGACAACCTGAGCCTTTCTCTCGGCCTTAGGGTGGACAGACTCTTTCTCATTGGATGCAGTCGCATCGTTCTTGGAAGCAATAGGAGTCCGACTGCTTCTGTCGGGGCTGCTGCTATTTTCATTCGCAAAAGATTTCCCCCTTTTTGATCGGGAATCGCCTCTCGCGGGACCACCTTCGTCTCTGTCCAATAAGCGCTTGCTTCCATTTGATTTCTCCGCCAAGTCCAACACGTAAGCGCTGTCTCCAATTGCAACGACACCTCCAAGTGCCTTGCCCGCCTGGTGAGTTAATTTATCACCCTCAGAAGTGAGGGTGTCCTCATCGCCTTTGGTACTCATTTGTGCACCCGAATCCGAATCCGAATCCGAATCCGAATACGAATACGAATCCGAATCGAAAGAATCGGTGCGCGCCTGGTTCTGATCTGATGCAGCTTTCCCGCTCCAGCTTCTGTAAAATTGACGTCTCGCTGTCCTTTGAGACTGGGATTTATATTTTGAACGAACGAAACGGACGCAGTGAGGCAAGATAGTGTTCAAGACGAGGCGATCGCTGCGGCGGCATTTCTTTGGTAGATACTGCACAAGATCTTCAGACGTTAAGCCTGGATTTTCAACCTGGAGCCGTTCTATCAAGGTTGAAGTGAAGGTAATCCACACGTCTAGAGGCGCGAACTCGTGCTCCTCACTCGCAGAGACGTAGTATGTATTTAGACCGAGGGATATTGAGGTGTCAGCGACTTCTCGTGAAAGCACCGACTTCCCATGGCCAGCACGGCCCTCCAGTACTGTCGTGCTGGCGTCTGAGTTCAGGACTAATTTTTCAAACTGCTCAAAGATGAGGTCACGGCTGAGCTTGCGACCTACCAGCATTGACTTTTCCTGAACGAGCTCTATTGCCTTCGAGAGAGAGTCAAAAGGGGAGCACCAGTTAGGATCATCCTTTATGGGGCTGTAAATTGCCAGAGCAGTGCCAGTTTCAGAGGAAAGATCTTCGGGTAAGGCGGAAGTGTGCACAAAAATGTGGGATCGTTCTTCATAGACATTGTCGTCGTCGCGCAAGTTTGAGTCGGAGTCGAAGCCGTATGTACTACCAGCTATAGCAGCAGTAGTGGTGGCGTCGGCATCCTCAGTAATTTTAGAGAGGGTCCTTCCCCCCCCCCGAACTTGGTGACCTGCTTTTTTTATCGTTGAATTCTTTGAGATCCACCAGATCATTCATATCGAAATCGTCGCTGAGCTCAAAGATTGCTTGCATCTTGTTGTACTTTAAGACGATGTCATGTATTTCAGGCCCTACGAGGATCACGCCTCCATTGAACCCGGACAGCCACCTCGTACCCTTCTTGTTGATATGGACGAAGGCGGATTTGATGCTGCAATTGAGGCTTTTTTTAAGGTGCTTGTCAATCTTAGTGAGGATATATGAGCACGAGTCGACTTGGGACGGGACTACCATAGAAAACATGAGTACCGAGTCGAATACGCTGCTTGACAACAAAAAGCCGCCCCTCAAGTTATTTATCAACTGGGGAAGTATCTTTACGATCTTCCGCGCTTTGTTTGACCTTTGAAGGCGGAGACGGGCATTGTTGTCGATCTTGTGGCTGTACTTCCTCCTCTCACCCAAGGGAGGACTACGAGGTAGTTCGGTTGTCAACCCCTGCTCTCCACCGGCCGAGAATCTCTTTTTGTACGTACAGTGGGCGTGAAAGTCTTCAAGCAGATCAACAGTCACCATCGCCACACAACTTCCGGAGATAACTCCGTCGTGGCTTTCTATGCTGTTGCCCTCCAGGGCTAGGGCCAAGAGAGGATTACAAGTGACGTCTTCCATAAGTCTGTTGCAGATGAGGAGCTCGCTCGGGGTCAGGAACCTTCGGACAAAACTGAATGGCATACTAATCCCTGGGTTATCGTAAGCTATTTTGTGGTCCTTGTTGTCTCGGTTCAAGGAAGAAGATATAGTCGGTTCGTTGAAGACAATTAGGCTCGTCATGTTGTAAAAGGTTATCTCGTTGATGCAAATGCAGTTCAGGAGCTCATCCTGATCGAAGATTTCGAATTTTGTGGTAGGCTTAAATAGCCCATCAACGCTTTTAGAAAAGGCCACGAGCTCCTCGCACCACAGTACCGGGACTTTGGTCCTGTCCTCCAAATGGTTTCTGTGGTACTCATCGGCAAGATAAATTCCTCGGATTGCCTTGTCGACCGCAGAAGAGGAGACTATCAGAGACCCACCTTTGTCTAAAGAGATGTCTATAGTTGCCAGGCCCTTCGACGCTGACATCGAAGTTATCACTGAGGATTGGGCCAACGAGCGACCTCGACTACTTCCGACGTGTTTTGAGTCGAGGCCGGATAAACTCTTGCAAACTAGAAAGCGGTGATACGCAAGAGCATGCTCAAGAGTCTTTGAGCTCGATCGATGACGTTCCACTCCACCGTACTGGCGGACAGGGAGGTCGCCGACAATGAAGATTACAACAAAGACAAGTCGATCCGAGAAGAGAAATGGATTAGCGTCGACAAGTTCTCCACCATAGTCGACGACTGAGTCGCGGACCATCTTGATCAAGGCTGAGAGATTATCGAAAATCACTCCTTTCTCGACTGCGAAAGTAACAGCAAAAATCTCACGCTCGAGCGAGAGGGAAGTTGTAATCACACTTTTGTGGTTATGCATGGATGTCTGGTTCAAGGAGCGGGAGGCCTTAATGATGTAGTCTAGCGTGACGGAGCAGTGGACGCTTGCAAGGTTATCAAATACTTGCGATGGAGAACTAAGCTTGGCGATAGAACTGAGCTGGGAGTTCAAGACAGACCCCTTGTGCTTTAGCGAGATAAGAGTGTGGATAGGTGTCAGTCCCTTGCCCTTCAGTTTTACCATCCCGTGCAACTCAAAGTAAATCTCTCCGCCTGCATTTTCTGCGGTAGTCTTATCGCAAAAGATCGGTTTTGCTCCTTCAACCTCATTCGACTTGGACATTAGTCGGGCGGAAAGGTTGACTGAGTCCCCAATCCACGCCATCTCGCACCGGCGGTAATCTCCTACTGGACCAAAGAAAACCTTGCCTGAAGCAATCCCAACAGATGACGTCATATCGTTTGCAAGGAAGTTCTCCCGGATTTTGAGGGCGCAGCGGCAGGCGGAAACTGCATTGGACTCACACCCTGTGAAGATGATGATTGCAACAAACCCCTTGTCATCTTTGAGAAATTGCCGAAGCACCCCACCGTACTGTCTGAGTGGTGCATAGAATGCAAGAAATGCAATTTGAAGGCCAGCGAGGACCTCAGTGTCATTTTTCGAGAAGAACTGACGGGAGTTAATATTCAAAAAAATTGTGGAGCATATTTCATGCCTTGAGATTCGTTCGCGGAGCATCTTGGCTGGATTCGTCGTTCTCGACCATCCGCCAGCAACTCCACGCACGCGGTCGAGGATAGCAGATTCTGAAAACAACTTCAAAGTATTCTGATGGTGGATTTCTAGCTTGACTGTTCGGTGTTTTCCAGCTGGAAGAAGTGAGGTATTATTGTCGGCGCCATCGATTATTGAGGTCCATTGTTTTTTCAGAAGTGTTGGCTTGAGGCTCCGGAGTTTTCGGACATGTTTTTTTTTCGAGCACGGCTCAGTGATGACGATCGATTCGACTTGCGAAAGAAATTCAGAACTGAGGATGATCTCTCCGGGAGACGCTACTGGGTCCATTTTGGTCAACTGGTCGAGAGGAGAGCCAGTCAGGAGACACTCGTAGTGCTGGTAAGTGTTTGACCCCAGGTAATTGCAGACCAATGATCCGAAACCTAAACAAATCTTGAGGTCTAGCACGACGTCATCGGCAGCTTTAAAATTCCTAAGCTTTGCTTGGAGACACAAAGCGGCGGAGCACGCCATTTCACAGTTAGTGCTCCTCTCATTATCAACTCTCTCGAAGACACAAATCAGCGCGTCCCCGCAAAATTTTACGCAGTCGCCTCCGGCGTTGTAAATGATGGAGAGGGCCTGAGAAAAGTAGTCATCGAGAGAATTGGAAAGGAGCTCAGTTCCAACGGCGCCTTCCTGCCCGAGGCGCTGGGCCAAGGCCGTGTAGCCGCTGATGTCAATGAAGAGAAGTGCCATATCTTCAAACTGCTGAAGGTGGGGTTGGGTTTTAAATTCGTGGGAAGCGATGTGGTCAACCATTATGTTGGGATGCAAGATGCAGAGCAATTCTGTCAGCCCAACGACGCTGCTCTGACTAACGGCGGATTCGCTCAACTCCTTTTTCAAACGAGCATTTTCCTGCATGTCAAAATATTTGTCGATTTGTGTCGGTGAGTAGAGGGGATGGGAAGTGCATCTATTTTCGCAGCTGAGCATAAGATCGCAACATTTATTCTTGCCGCCATCAGTGCCGTTGCTTTACGTACCATACTTAGAGAATTATTCGCTTCTGCCATCTCGAGGATATTCTCTGCGTGGATCCGAGTCAATGCCTGTTCCTTCGCCTCGAACAAGGCCTTTGACACCTCCTCCTCTCCTTTCGGAAGGGAATTATTCTTTTGCGCCAACTTCACCTTGGTTTCGTGGCGTTTCTCAACGTCTTTCAGTACTTTCTCGAACTGTATTTTGAGCGCATCAATGTCATCATCAAACTTCCGCTGTTGAATGGCAAGAAGCTCAGCATAGTGGGTGAAGTCATTTGTGTGCTTTTCACGTAAGTTCTGCAAGGCAAGATAGAAAACATGTTGGTGCAAAGTAAATGGAGCGAGTACTAGTCGGAAAAAACTCACCTGGATCTGATCAAAGACGGGGCGCGTTAGCATGCGATGTCTAAGGAGGTCCGCATCTGTGGCGGAATTGGATGATGTATTCTTGAAGGAAACTTGAAGCGATTTCGGTGAGGACGAAATTGGCGAGGACGATATCGGCGAGGACGATATCGGCGAGGATAACGTCAGCGAGGACGATATCGGCGAGGAAGGGCTAGCTATAGCGGTTGCATTTTTTGTCCCACTGTTGGGGGAACTGCCATCTTCCAAGTCCTCTACTCTCCGGTGTTCTCCTCTTGAGTTGGACAGAGAAAATGGCTCATGCACTCCCCCAGTTACTAATCTTTCTTGAGAGTGCTGCAACACACTTGATCCAATGATCACGTCTCGGGAATCTGAAAAAGACATACGAGGTGTGGTTGTTACCAGGGCGTAAGAGAAATATCAAGTCCAAAAAGGTGGTTTAATCCATCATCTGAAATGTGCTGAATAGATAGGATAACCCATGCTGGCCCAAGGGGGGAGAAGGAGAAAATTTATTGCGTCAATGGTGCAGGTTCCAAGGCAACAAAATCAGGTATAAGTTACAGGTGGGGATCGAAGTTGAGTTGCTGGTTGCTGAGTTTTCTGCTGTGCAACCTTCCACAATGGGAAAAAAACCAACAATTTCTCCACTCAAGATTAATTTTTTACATCAAAACTCTTCGTTTCTGACTTATACATTATAGTAAGGGCCCATCGACTCCCAATTGACTCTCAATTCACGCGAGCCTGTCTATAACTCCTCCTCCAAAACTGGATTTGCTCATTTTCAGCCCCCCGGCTCACCCCAACAAACGGAATCGCCACGCCTCCCACCCCCCTTTTCACGTACT
>Ga0115556_1000239_pt1 | contig 36025 bp, 30 predicted proteins | sample COGITO_mtgs_1104_5_FD_87282 | JGI IMG/M metagenome (GOLD analysis project Ga0115556, IMG submission 87282) | Pelagic marine microbial communities from North Sea - COGITO_mtgs_110414 | ecosystem: Environmental > Aquatic > Marine > Epipelagic | place: Germany:Helgoland, sampling site Kabeltonne... | reverse complement strand
GGGGGGGGGGGCACGGATGCTGCCTGGGGTGCTTTACGGTACTGGCTGGCCTGCCAGGGATGGTCGCGGATTGCCTTACTTTGGGAGATGATGAGGTTGGAGGGGAGGATCAGGGTAACAACTGGCAGAATTCGGGCGCTGTCGGGGGGGGATACAGGTCGTCGATGTACAGGTCATCGATGAATAATGGGATGGGGGGAAACAGGAGGACAGGAAGGTTCTCCCGTGCCGCCACGTCGGTACTACTCGTTTCCGGAACAGCGTTTGTTTACACTATCGCCCGGGCAAGCTTCAAGGGAGTCGTTGATGCCAGCGGTCCCTACAGGCTCAGCACCGGTGTTATTATACTTGTGGCACAGGTGATTTTCACTGCGTTCATTCTGCTCACCAAGGTGCAGCAGGAGAGGGCAGAGATCATAAAAAACAAGAAGAAACAGTCCAAGAGGAACGCGACGCCCCCCTCGGCGATACCTCCATATCAGCAATACCAACTACCGCCGAGACTACCAATGGTGATATCGGCGGCTTTCGACGCCACCGCGATTGCACTTCTACTGCTCAGTGCGGAATATGTTCCTCCTGTACTTACTGTATTGCTTCTGCAGGTCGAAGTGCCTGTTGGGGTGGCTCTGGCTATGGTAAAAGGAGGTTCAATTGTTGCCACAATTAAACGCTGTTTGTGTTGCTGTTGCTGCTTTTATGGTGCCATGGGTGGGGTTGGTAGTAGGGGCGAAGGCGACGGTGAAAGCGTCGGTTTGCTCAATCCTGTAGAGGCGGAAAATGGTGTCCAACAGCAGCAGGTATCTGTTGCGAAGAGCATAAATGAAAACGATAATAGCGTGGCAAATATCAACGGCGGCGGGTCCTCCTCAAATTCACAAAATGACCTCGAGGCTAAACCGGCTAAATGGAATGGTTACAAATCGTCGCATTTGGTCGGGGCGGTCATTGTCATGGTGTCACTTCTCATGGGTGTCGCCCCGGCAGTGCATGCCATTTATTACAAATCCGATAGCGATGAGGTCTTCCGGGAGTCTGTTAACACCATGATTTTCCTTGGCGCAGGTTGCCTCTCGGCGATATCGACAATGTTCAAGGAGGACATGCTCATTAAATTCGCCAAACCGGTCGACCCGCACTATTTAACTGTTTCTTTGACGTCGTTGGAGATTCTAATTTTGCTGCTGATATCGCCCTTGCTTTATCCATTGCAAAGTTTTGGCAGCGGGGATGTGGACAATCCGTTTCAGGCGGAGAAAATCTTCGCAAACGTTGGACGGGCGTGGAGCTGCCTAGTAGACCAGGTACCAGTTACGACGGACTACGATGTCGACGACAAGACAGGTGCACACTGCGTGTTTGTTGCTCCATTGGTAGTACTGCATGTTATCGGACTCATTGGTGTCAGTGGTGCTATTCACATTATTCTCGGATGGGGTGGAGGTATTAAGGTAAGGAAGAGGCAGACGAAATTGGCTAAAGGATATGGACGACGACGACGATGATGGTGATGACGACGACGACGACGTGGGCCCTCATTTTCCTGTTATCTCGCCACCCCCTCCTCTACTCACTCAATTTATCCAAACAACGTCATCCTTAGCTTTTTCAACGAGGGATCACGACCGGGGTTGGTTTCGCCACGGTTGTAATGGCGATTTACGAGATAATACTCGGGAATGCTGACTACGGTGTAATCGTACACTCACTGCACTTAGCCTGCTTAACAGGTGTAATAGTGGGCCTGGAGGTTCACAACAGAAATCTACTACCGAATTCGACATCGTTAACAAAGGTAGAGGATACGCCTGAGGCATCCTGGGAAGCGCTGGAGGACGGTGAATGACCTTGAGAAGCGTAAAGCGAGCAAAATAAAGCTAACTTCGGTTCGCATTTTTATTATTTTTTGGACATTATTTTTTGACTATATTATTTTCATCTAAACATTGTTGTCGCATTGGATCATCAATTCATTCATTCACTCTCATTCAATCCACTTTTTTTCAGTTTGTCATAGGGTACCTACTTTTATAATTGCTAACAAATAAAATAGGGATTTTTATTTCAATTGTAAAGGAACGAGGAAAATTAAAACCAAAACATGTTAACTCTTCATATTTACGATCATTGTCCATTCTGCACTCGGGTAGAGATTGTTTTATCACATTTTAATGTACCTTATGAACGGGTTCTGTACCACTATGGAGAGGGAACTCCTGATTGGAACCCCGAAGGCGGTCCAGTTAAACTTATGGGCAAGAAAATGCTTCCTGTATTGGAACTTGAGAACCATACTATGATGGGCGAATCGTTGGATATCGTTGCCTACATTTTTAAGAAATATGGTGGTGGAGCAGTGCTTGAGGAGAAGGATTACAGCACTGAGCTTCGAGAATGGGAAAAGAACTTCAAACTGTTCAAAAGTAAGCTCTGCAGGCCCAGGATTATTCAACTGGTACATTTAACCGATTGGAGCGACGAAAGGGATGTACATTATGCCAAAACGAAGTATCAGAAAATGGGTTTTGATTATGAAGAGGCTATCAACGACACCGAAAATTTGGTAAGAAATGTAAATTCTCAACTCGTTGAACTTGATGGAATCATTAAGCGGTATTCAGGAAAAAATGGAGGAAATTTGGGCATGGAGGATATCCAGCTCTTGCCGAACCTGCGGACACTCACTGTTGTGAAGCATCTTAAATGGCCAATGGATCTTAAGAGATATCTTATGAAGTCCTTTGAGAAGTGCATTTTGAACGGATGCGAATTATACTTTGAGCATGTAAAATGACAGAAGCGAAATAAATTAAAAGATGATAAGGATAGGTTATTTGCTGCAGAACACTCCCACAACATAAATCGAACGCATCAGTCTTTTTACGACATAGTGTGCATTTCATCACTTAAATCACATTTTTTTCACTGCACGGCCTTGTCTGGCGACACACCCACGGGTGCCGCTGTAGCAGGCTTCCTAGTGTTGCTGTCAAAGACAGGAGCTACCTTGTCCTTGGTAGCATTCAAATCGCTGGGTGTAGCAGTAGGCCCCACCGACGCTGTGGGCCCCTTGCTCTCTGAGCCACCCTCCTGGATGGGGATAATTAGCTCGACTTTATCTTTCAGCGCCCTAATCTTACCATCCTGGATCTGATAAAAGTGCATTCCACCCTCGCACAAACCATCCCAGCACCTCTGGACCATGACCTTTTGTTTGACATGCACGCAGAAGCGCTGTGTGTTGCTTTTGTGCACACGGTTGGCGAAGGGACAGGTCCTGTCCTTGTCATTCGCCTTCCGATAACCCACCATGAGGAAGAACTTGTCGCTTCCCGGGTACTTTTGTGTCTCCTTGAGCTTCGGGTCACTGTATCCCTGCTTACGCAAGTAGTGGAGGTAGGTGTCTGTGACTTCCCTGGCAGTCTTGGGGTCAGTGCCCACATTCTGAAATCCAAGCGCCTTTCGTGCCAGCGTGTCGAAGATCGGCTTGAGGCGCTGTTTCTCTTCCCCCTGCAAAATTTCGGCGATCTTTGCCTGTCCAGTTGCCAACCCTTTCGACAGCCTCATCCTGAAAGCATCGCTAACCATCTTAAGCAGTTTTGACCGGGGAACGAATGCCCATCCACCCTTCACAAACACAGAGCGGTTCCCAATTACATCAGGCACCATCTGAAAGCGAACTTTGTAGTAGTTCCGCCTATCGAGTACATCCGTCGGCTGGCTTTCCTTCTGCGCGCTGAAGCTTGCTGATTTGATAGAGTTTCTGTTTTCCTCCCACTCCTTTGGAGTTAGAGCTGAACAATCCGTTCCCATTAAGCCGTTTGCCTGCAAGAACTTGGTCTGATCCTTGATATCAAGGGAACGGAACTTGTGCCGGAACAACATTACCTCGTACTTCAAAAACCATGTTCGCAGCTCCAAATTTCGGCACATTACCAAACGGAGCACAAAGTGTGAGAGAGAATCCTTGTCCTGGGGTGTTTGTTGGCACTCTTTCAAAACCTTCTTGTCCAGAAAGTATTTCTGAGTCAGGCGCTGCACCTGGGTGAGGTGAGGTTGAGGTGAGGTTGAGGTGAGATTGAGGTGAGGTTGAGGTGAGGTTGAGGTGAGGTGAGGTAGGCAATTAATTAGTGAGATGACTTTCAACAGTGGAAGTCGAGGGTTGAAAGCATTCATACCTCAAGTGCCGCTTCCGGCGACTCTCCGCGCGGTCCCGCTGTCCCGCCACTAGCAGTGATGGAAGAGCTGTTGTCAAACTTCTCCAAACACTTCAAAATCGACAGGCGCTCTGCTCCAAACTCTGCAAAATGCTTCAGAGACATTGGCTGTGTTGGTTTACTCCCATACATCTGTGTCATCTTCAGTTTCGTCTCACGGTCAAATGCAGGGTTCTTCTGCGACAAACCGGAGGAGGAGGAATAGTGTGATCCACCGGCAGCAATCATGGTTGGGTTTAGGGAGGTGAAACTGAGAAGTTCGGTTTTTGGCGCCCAAAAGTTTTGGGGAAGGCACTGCTGCTCTTTTTTTAGGGGGGCTTTAATATGCTTCCGCGAAGAAGAAAAGTGTAGTGTTGATGCGTATCAGCCTAGTGATAAGAGAAAGCTTACGATGCCAGGGGAGGGGGGAGGTGTGTTTCATTGCTGTGAGATTCGACCAAAATGCAAAAATGTGCACACTGAAATTAAAGGACCTTCATTCTTTATTTCTTTTCAATTTGGTGCTTTAACCGATATTGTTCTCCTTCAACACCCCCCAAGCGAAAAAAACAAATTGTTTCACGTGTTTTTGCTTTGTCCCGTAAACTCACGCTCACTGACAAGACCGGTTAAACCAATCCTCATACGTCACAAAGGAATGGCTTCGTCGCCGCAGTGCCCAAAATCGTTGTCATTTATTCCCGTTCTCGCTCCGCCGTCTCAGTCAGTCTCACATTTCTCCCAAACGGCGTTGTGCTTCATTCACATACCGAAAACTGCGGGTACATCGATCGAAGCGCTCCTTGAACATTCCCCGAAGCATATTAATCGCCTCCCTCTTTTAACAGGCTGGCTAGTGATGTTTCTCAAGTGGTTCCTGCAGTTTTTCGCGATCCCTTTTGTGGTTCAATATTTTCTTCCCCTCGCTGAGCAGCTATCAATTGTGAAGGTAAGGGAGCGCATTGTGCTTAGTCCCTTGCATTGTGCTTATCCCACTTGAGCCCACTCCATTTATTATCTTCTATCTCACGACAAATTGTCCCCGCGATGCATTTAGAACTACCACCGCAAGTACGAAGAATACATCCGCGATGGTTATGATAAACCCTCCACCCTCTTTTTCACTTGTGTTCGTCACCCATTGGACCGGCTGTACAGTCTGTGGTCTTACGGCTACAACCATGTCGAGTTTGAGCAGTTTGTAGCTGACATTGTCGGAGGCAGTTACGACGGACAAGAGGAAAGAGAAGTCAAACTGAATCCCAAAGAGACACAGGTCAGTTTCATTCGAGCAAGTAGCCACACAGAAACTATGTTCATGTTCAACTGTTCCTGCATGTAAAGAAACTAACACCGTAAACACATTCCAGGTCTCTTACTTGACTGCAAGGAGCTCTAGAATTGATGGGGCTGCTTCTTCGTCAACTTACATTCCTACGATAACTATTTTGCGGTATGAATCTTTACAGAACGATTGGGCTGCGTTTTGCTCGGTCCACGGACTTCAGTTACCTTCCGAGATCCCTCACAAAAATGCGAGCAAAAAGCGAACCGAGCAGGACTGGAAAGAAGCCTACAAGAGGATTGACAAGAACATGATGATGGCACTTGAGAACATTTTCGAAGATGATTATCTACGGCTAAAATACGAGCGCATGTACTGCTGATTTTGTACAACAGAAGAGGGACTAATACTGAGATTGCGAATACGCGAAAACCAAAAAATCTAGTAAAGAGAAAGACAAAAAACAAAAACTCTTTTTTTAATTACATTGCACACGCAACAGATTTTAGGTACCCCAATCAGTCCTTCAGTGTGTCTCATTTAGCAAACAATCATACATTTTATTAATTTCATTATCAAACGAACCCCTTCACGAAACACTTCACTGCCTCAGCCACGTGTGCGACCTTGATACTCTCCGCGTCGCTCAGCACCTCATGTTCGACAATATCTCCTATTTTTTGGTGTTTTTTTACATCGTTCATGCTAGAAGTCCTGTCTCTCACACTTTGTATTATGGCAGTGTTACCCGTTGAACGGCTACTGTTATTGAACTCGTCAAAATTTCCATCATTGCTGACAGCACCATCTGAAAAGACTAATTCGCCAATTAATTCGATAGTTCGCTTCCAGTCAACGATGAGGTTTTTTTGATAGTCTGAAGCTTTTGCTTTCCCACTTTTGGAGTCAATCTCCTTGCAGAATTGTATCTTGTCGCTTATCAAGGACCCCTCGGCGAACATGAATCCACTTTTCTTCAGTTCAATCTTGCGCAGAATGGGCGCTGCGTAGTCACGCACCAGAAGCATGGCCAGTGGCAGGCACTCTTGCCTGGTGTCGTAGTCCCTTGCCTGTACCACCCTGTGATCGCAAAGTTTCTCCACCGATTCATATGCGCGAGACAAATATTTCCACGAAAGCTCGACGTCGTCATCAATCTTGACTGGCTTCATGGTATCCTTTCTCCTCTGTGGATTGACTGCATCGCCAACAGTAGAGTACTGTATATCCACATTCGATTCATTCTCTTCATTGTCCAACTCGATCTCCTCCAAGTTTAGGTCGAAGTAGAAGTACGGCACGTGTTTTGGCCTAAACACCCTTCTCCTTTTCATGCCTTCAATGGCCGTCATCAAACCCATCTGGGTCTCTCCTCCACCCTCGGCATCGCTCGGCACCCTTTCGGACCAAACTACGTGGCTCTTAACTGTGAACTCCTCTCTCTCAATACTGTCACTGTCAATTTTGTGGACTGTGTCGCTGATATTAGGCTGCTCGATGGAGCTAATGACCCACAAGCGAAAGTTTCTGTCGACAATCAAATTTTTAATGGCCTTGGTCGAGTTCCGCGCACTCATGGACGGCCCCATTTCCCCGCTGATCCTCGTAGTCTTTCGATTGTGAAACGTGGTGGTAAACCTGCGGCTACTTTCACCATTTGCTTCAGGCGCCGCACTAAGCGACTCGGCCGTGTTGCCGCGGCGGTCTGTGGCGCTCATCCTGGTGATCGGGTTTACAGGAGCGGCGCTGTTTCCGTCATCGCCGGCACCTTCGCTTTCGCCTGCCGCGAGTGTGTTCAAAAAACTCGTCCCACTGCTGCTACGCCGCCTCTCCCGCGAAGTCCAGCTGCTGCTATTTCGCCTCCTCTGCATGGCTTTCTTAAATACTTCGGCATCGTCGTTATTTCTGGCTGTTGATAAGTTTCCTTCAATCTCGACAATGCTCATAACGGAACTGTGCCGCTCGCCCCCGCTCATTATCAGCGGGTTGCAACTTCCGATCTCACTGTCGATGCTTTTATTATTTGCCAACAAGCTTGTCAGCTTGCTCGTCGCCTTCCGTTTCTCCCTTCCGAAGTGGGAAGCCGCGTTGCTCATGCTATGGAAGCTTGCCGTACGACGCCCCCTAGTGACGGGGGTATCGTAGTCAAACATTGCTCCCTTGACGCTCCCCTCACTTTCTGTTCTATCTCGTTTGTCTCCGCCAACCTCGGCATCAGCATTGGAATCAGCGTCAGCGTCGGCGTTAATGTCCGAACTTAGCTGCATGACAAAGCTCTCGGCCTTAATGCGCTTTTTCAACTTACCAAAGTCCTTCTGCTTAAAGCAGCCGATCGGATTGTTACAACAAATCTCGATGATATCCTTTGGAGGCACGCCATTAATACTCAGCTCCGTCAGACAAATCCAGTGCCCATTGACCATCGCATCCTGCACCTTGGTCAAAACGTCCGAGCTGACCTCTCTCCCGTGGACATTTACCGTTAGCGTTTTAGACGAGTCGAATATATCTTCGCACCTGTGATCATCGGCAGTTTTTAACACTATCCCATTTAGACTACAGAAGGCCACCAAATTTTGCATACAATTATAGGTGCTCCCATTATGACTAATTCTCTTGTTGATCCCTCTCGGGATGCAGAAAATAATAGGCGTCTTCGCGATGGTAGAGCGCGCGGCGAGTTCCAAGTCGATAGTACTTCGCTTCTTTATTATCTCGAGCATCTCACCCCCTCTGCTGTTGTTGTGCATCACATGAGGAGCTATGACTTTCACCAAATCAATATCCATCGATGCAACGAGTAACAATGACTGGAAATCCGTCAAATCGTCTATCCAGCTGCCTAGCCCCTCCTTTTCACGGCCGTCAAGCAAATCAGTCTTGCTGCGAAGGTGCTTAACAATATACCTTGGATTGATCTCAATCGATCCACCGTCCAGACCCTTTTGACTGGCCGACTACGAAGATGAACGATCAACAACGATGAGATGCACAATCAGGCAGTGAAGACAACACCTCAAATGACTATCTCTCAACTCACCTTCTTCAAATCATACAACCACCCTTTCCAAAGCTTATCGAACCGAACGATATGCTCTGTAATGCCAAGAAAAACAGAATTACAACGAAATTCGAGCTGCATCAGCCGCTGGGGGGCTGACTTGTCTAGCCACAAAGGAAAACACGTCCCCCTAGGAGGCAAATAGGCATAAAAATCCGTCTCATCGCTAGTAGATTCACACTTGTACTTGTATTTTATCCTTGGTCGCAATAGTGGGAGACTGTAAAGAGTAACATTGTCGAAGTCGAATTTGAAGTCGACTTTGTACATGTTTTGGCTGTTACTAGAGGACGACGACGACGACGAAGAAGAAGAAGAAGAGGTGCTATCGCTATCGCTATCGCTATCGTTATCGCTATCGCTGCCGCTTCCGTAATCGCCACTGTACCCGGCAACAACGCCGTCTAAACTACTTCTGCGATCTATACCTCGATGATTCAGAGACATTCTTTTGTAGGGCAGTATGAAGTGGTCATCTTCGTTGTATTCATCATGATTATATTGATAAGGGCCCACGTTTGCCTCTTGGTACTCTCTTAGGACCCCTGTCCCAGCATGATAGGTACCGTTATAGCTCGCATAGCTATCGAATCTGCCACTGCGACTCGTTTGAACATCAGAGCAGTCGTCATCGCCACTGCCATCGCAGCTATTACCATCGTCAAAGCCCCAATAGCCGTTTCCCCTCTCTCTTCGAATGCTCTCATAATGGTGCTTGGTCGCCAATTCCAACAGGCACTCCCATTCTCCTTCCTGAACGGCGCCGTCTCTCTTCATCCCGACGACCCCAACCCCGATAGACCCTAACCATCTTATCTCCGGGGGGAAGCATCGGCAAATTTCTTCGACAAAGCCATCAAGTACTACAGACAAAAACTTCCTTGAGTCGGTGCCAAGGTGATACAACTCAGCAGAATCCGCTGCCATCGCCGCGGCATTATTGTCCTTGCTGTTCAAATGGTTAAGCCCAGCATCAACAATGTTGTCAGAAGAGACATTTCCATCATCATTGGTAGTAGCCCTGCTTTCTATTCGCTTCTCTATATCCTTTGCCTCGGCTCTAGTGAAAACGATGCTCCGACGCTTCCCGCCGGCATCTCCGTCGTCCCCTTTCTTCAAGTTTTTCTCTTCTCGCCGCTTTTCGCTGCGCATCAAATTTTTGCGCTCCATTGCAAGGGTAAACTGACTCTTTCGAAGGCCTTTACTGACGCTACTATCCATTTCGTCTTCGTTTTTGACCCTGAAGATGCTTTCATTTCGTTCTTTCACTTTGCGTCGGATCATACGCTTAATAACAAGCAGAGCACCAAACATCTTGAAGCCCTGGTTTTCTTCCTCCGTTGTAAATTGGTGCATACTGAATGCCCTACGAAACAACTTGGAAAGAAAATCTATGTTGCTTAGTGTAGCGTGAGCGAACATAAGTGACGGGTTCACACAAGTGATCACTTGGCTAATATGATCGAGCACGCTGCAGCAGTCGTTAGCAATAGGCAGAAAGAATTGTCGTTTCCGGTTGATTGCTGCCTGGGCGACTTCGTTCTCCTTGAGGCGAAACTCGGTTCGATGCCAATCCTCTTTAGCCCTCAGAAGACTGCCGCTAACTTTCTGAATGGCCAACATTCCAACTTTAACCTAAAACACCCAAAGTTACGAAGTAAAAATAGAAAAAGTAATTTATGAAGCAAAGTTTTTTCAACGACAAGAAGTGGCGGCAACAAAGTGTGCCACAACGAAATGACAGTGCGATTAGTACATTTGGGTTAGCACGTTGTCACATTTTCTCTGGCCATCCCACTCTGCTATTCACGCGGTCTAAATGGGAGCTGGCGTAGTCCATCAAAATAAAATGACTGCTCAACTTACCTCACTCATCGTTTTTGTAAGTTCTATAATGAGCCTGTTTGTGATATTGTCAATTTCCAACGAGTTACTTACTATTGCTTGGTGAGTCTTGAAGGCGCTCATTTCTTCATCGATTGATTTGAGCCTGAAAATGGCATCATTGACTTTTTCCCTTGCTATCACAATGTTTGCAGTCGTCTTTGTGAAGAATTTGCCAGATAAGATGTAATCTCCGTTCTCATCACCTCCCCCATTTCCATCGCTGATGGGAGATGTTGAACTCTTGCTCCTTCTTCGCTGCTTCCTTGTCGTTGAATTTGTCAGGGATGACTTTCGGCGCTGGTGCGCCGCTTTTTTTCGCTCGCTATTGGCAAATTTACTGGCAAAGTCAGCCTCTTCTTCGTACACATAGTTGTACAGATCACGCTTCACGTCTCTTCTCCAGCCGCTGCTAAAATTACAAATTTGAAGATTATCCATGGCAGACTCGGGGAGTACTCTTTCCATAGAATTATGATCGCTGAACAGCAAGCAAATTTTCAAGGTGCACGGAATCTTCACGGCATCCTGCTCGTCTCCAAAGATAAAAACGCGTATTGTTGTTTCAGTAGATTTGGCGTTTTCATGGTTGCGGGAGCTCGACTTCTGTTTGTGAGGCGCCTTTGGAAAGTTGAAGTTCTCATTGCTTGTATTCTCAGCGAAACTGTCATAGTTGGCGATAGCAGAAAGGAGAGAGGAACGCCGACGCTCATGTTCAATAAATTCATTCTCTTTATCATCCTCGTCCTCGAAGATGACTGCTTTTGGACCGGCAATTTTTCTGGTAAGAGGAGTTGGTGACTGCATCGGTGATATATTTGGGCTAGTTATTGCTTTCCCAGCGGTGTTGCTGCCGGACAAGTTGTGGACAGGTGTATCCATACTGTTTACATCGGAGGCAACGTCGGTATCATCGTCTTCGTTTTCGCTTGCACTATCGTCAGCGCCCTTGTTATAAATGAAGTCTTTTCGGCTACCCAAAAAGAGCGCGAATTCAGGATGTAAACCCAGCTCGCAGCTCGTCACAATCAATAGCTTCTCAGCTGTACCGCTGCTTGCCGCGAGTAACTTGATCCTTGCAAGGGATAACTCGGAGGCTTTGACCTCCGCGACGCTGTTGGAGCTCGAGGCGAGCTTGTGATTCTTGATAAGCCATTCAACAGATGTTCTACTACCGTCGATTACAACATGCCAGCCTGTACCGCAAAGCAAGAGGGCAGCGGCGTCGATTATTGATCGGTGCTTGGGAAGGTTTCCCTTTTCCTCTGGTCCACACCAAACGCGCACCTGGACCTTTTGAGCCAAAGCTCCCATCACACTCATGCCATTTTTCTCGTCGTTCTCTTCCAGTCCACTGACCGCAAGGTTGCTTTTACTGATCATGTTAATAATAGACTTGACAAAGTTGTCCCGGATGAAATGCGGCCAGGCGCTCGCGTAAGCTGCCGCAGCACAGAATACAACTGCATCGCCAGGAAAACGCTCGAGGTAGGCCTCGCTCTTGACCAATTCACCCTGTAGACGCTCCTTGGCCTCTTTCAGTGCAGGTATAAACGAATTTATGTTGCTTGAGAGCTCCTTGAGTTCACTCAGACTGCTGCCGTGCAGTGTGGACTGCTCGTTATTGTAAATGTGGACATCGTGATGATTCTCCATGTAGCCGATAATTGCATGGACGTTTTCCACGTCTTGAAGGTGACCGTTTATCGCTGTGATCGACTGCTTTATTTTTTCCCAGCGCATCATCGACCATTTTACGGCTGTCCGGGATAGCTTGCGAAAGAGTCGAATTGTCTTTAAGTAGGCATGTCGAGGACACTTGATGGACAACGCTGCGATGGTGTTATCTCGGGCAAAAGCATGCGCGATTCCATCGATCTTGCAAATCGTCCGCGCTGTTATAAGATATTGTCGTCGGTGATGTCGTTGTATTCATTGTCAATGTCAGTAAGGGGAAAGACGTCGCGTATCTCCTGGTTGTCTGTCTCCACTCACCTCCCATGCCCATCCACTCGCACAATAAACCGAATGTCTGGTCCTCTAGCCTGCTCTTCTCTTGGGGGCTCATCTGATTTTTCTCAAAATGTTTCGTCAAAAGGTCATGGGCCGATCCACTAACCCCCCTGAGTTTGTTGCTGCAAGTAACTAGCTCGTCCACGTGGTGGTCATCGTGGCCTTGGACCAACATCCGAAAACTCACCTCCTGAAGCTCTTTCACATTCCACTCACGAAAGTGGATCAAAGACACACGGCGGAATAGGTGAGAGTTCTTCATGGAGTGGAGGTGACGGCTGTGCTCGTTGATTGTCAAGAAACAGGTGAGGTTTTTCAAAACAAGGTGGGCGATTTTGGTCTTTGTAAATTTCAGGCGTGGATCATCATAGAGCAGCTGGTGGTGTAGTAGGGGCAAAAATATGTTATTAGTGCAACCGGCTCACAGAAGAGTAATTTGCTCAAGCCACCAAACAGTTTACTCACCTCCATGGTCTTCCGGTTAGCATCTTTCTTGCGGTTGAAAGCATTTATATCAAAGTCAGGGTTGGGATTCCCGTTGGGCAAGTGCCGTTTTAAGGCTGTTACATTACCGTGCATCATAGACAAGCTATCGTCGTTCTCAACTTCGTCTTTGAAGATCCACAAACTGAGGATCTGAACGATTTCTCCCTCGTCAAGCAAAGGGCCGACATCACCGGTAGTCATGAGGTAGTGGAGACAATTAGCTGCCTCTGGGACAAGAAGATCTACTGAGCGGACAATCATGGTGGTGCGGCGGGGTTTCGAAGTCGATTTTTCGACCAAGTCAACACCGATGCATTTCAAGATAGCATCTCTCATGCAATTTCGCCAGTTGATTCCTTTGACAGAATTAATGATGCGGGATCGGAGGATTGTCTCCTCATCGACTGTCATCGGCTCGATGCACACGACCTCGTTGTCAGTCAGGATAGAGGCAAGATATGCAGCCGATCGCTTTCCTGTCCCCTTCAAGCCACTCAATAGAGCGTGGCCAGAGGGGACGCTGAGAAGACGAATCAAAGAAACTACCTGCTCGACAGTATTCTCTAGAATGAGCGGTTTTCCACCCACTATTGGCCAATGTTTTAGCCAACGATTGTTGCACGTTTGTATGACCGACTCTAAGTGATTCCGCATAGCAATCTTCCCATAGCTATCATTCGATTTTATCGTCACGCTGTGTATATAAGCGTCGTTTTGGTTCAAATGACCATGATTAGGGTTAGTGCGATCGAGCAAGAGATGTTCTTTTTTCATTGCATTCCAGTACTGACCTGTTTCTATTCTTATCCTTCAAAATAAAGGAGCTTCGGCGCCGGCGGAGTGTGCTATGTCTAGTTCGGGGCTGAGGAGAAGCGTCACTCCGTTGCATTGGCTGAAAGTGACCTCCTCGATTGCGGGACGAGTGTCCCTTCGGAATGTCTTCTTCTTCCGCCTCAGTACAAGAGCAGATTTCCTCATACCGAAACGAAGCATTCTGGTGTTGCTCTTGTAGATGCAAGATGCGCTCGGCTTTCGACATTTTGGTATGGTCGCTATGAGCAATGATCTCGCTTTGATGTGGGGTAGGAGAAGACGATAGAGGGGACCTACGGGACAGTGTTGTTGCTTCAACATCACATTCACCTTCTCCCTTATCGTCACTATCATCTTCGCCCCCAGTACCGTCGCAATCTACAGCCCACATACCGGCGATAGTATGTATGTCACTAAACAGCAAAGGACTTTTGTGGTGGTTTTCAAGCGTATATTTTAGGCGGTTCAGGGCGGAGATAGAAAGGGAGAAAGACTCACAGCAGTCAACCAAAGTGTGCATGGCCTTGTTCCGATCAATTCCATTGTCCATTGGATCCATAAAATTTCTGATGCACTCATGAGCCCAGAGGCGAGCAAGCACATAACGTGTCGTAACGACCTTCGGATCGATGAAGGTCAGACCCTTTAGAAACTTGTTAACGACATGAAAATTGATCCGCATTTTTATGCTTTTGAGGAAGTTGCAGGTTGCATCCACGATAAGGGGAGCGCAACTAGTCAGGTCACTGCTGAACATCCCGTCATCGGTCCGCTTGTGTATGTCAAAGAGTGACAAGTCGCTGAAAACCCCCCTACGTGTAAATACATTGACGACACATTGGTTAAATATGTGCATTATCTCCTCTTCGCTAGGACTAGGAAGAGCAATGGGAGTAAAGTGGCGGGCGAGGCGAGGGAATTTGCTGCACAAAAGCGGGTAACTTAGAGAGGAAGATGCTATTAGGGAGCTGTTCCGCAGTAAAGTGTGCTGCTCGAGCGGAATGTTGGCCCGACCAGGATCACTTATGGTGCTGTTGTGGATAGTGGGAGCGAAACAAGCGGTTGAAGAGGTGCCCTTGGAAAATTTGCAAATGGATGATGACCCGCCACCGCCATGAATATCACAAAGACCGCGGAGGGTTTCGCTAGTTGTCAGGCTATTGCTACTGTGCTGAACCATATGAATGTCGTCAACAAATATAATTGCATGGGACCCAGTCTGAGGGTGCAGAACTCCCGATTTGCTTGTCTGGAGAGATGCAAAAAGCGTGTTGGCCACGTTGAGGCCTGTCGAACCGCGATTGAGAGAAATATAAACAGTGCCTAATGTTTTTTTCTGCATATTGTGCCGCAGGTGCCGGAGGTGCTGTTTGGTAGAATACGTGTTGCGGCTTAGAGACGCGGGGGAGTTGTTGTTGAACTCGATGCTCTCCCAGCCATAATTGGCACGGGTGTGGCGAAAGCGTTCCGCCAAAGCGTGGAGCACATGTACAGGATCGCTCTTTCTTGTTCTTTCGACGCCCTTTTTGGGGTCAGTGTTCATGTCGGAGGAGAAGTGAGTCCCAATCTTGTTGAAGTTAGGAAAGTTGCGCCCATAGGTCGACAACATGTGAGTAATATTTGCTGTCTTGCCACTGCTACGAGAACCGATCAAAACAGGGCGCAAGCCAGATTCCAACATCGTTGCAGACATAAAAGACGCAATAACAGTGCGGTGCGAGGGAATCAATATATTCGAGGGGAGAGGGGAAATTTTGTGGGTATCGGGCATATTCTCAAGGTTCTCGTTATAGATTGCAAACTGTTTGAAAGAAGGTAAATCGGCAACAGAATTCATCGTGAGATCGATCTTGACCATTCGAGACTTATTGTTATCCACAACGTAATCAAACAAGTCTGCCCCGGCGGTCAAGCCGCCGATGTCGCCTTTGTTAGGTGCATATCGCCTTCTCAAAAGCTCGCTGAACTGCTTTCGAGAGGAGGGAGAAATTAGATGCCCTCCAAAACCCCATGCATAGGAAAATATGAAGCTAAGGAATACCTTATTAAGCATTTCAGCATGATGTAGAGTTGTTCCAGAAGTGTCCAAGTAGGGGAACATATCCAGGAACTGGCAAACCTTCGTGATGTTGAAGCTCTGCGTCGTTGCTCGAGGGCGGCTTGTTGCATGGGGCCCAGAAAAAGAAGGAATGCGCTGATGGTGATCGACGGGTTGTTGTCGTCGCTGCTGTTGCTTTGACGGCATGGCGCTGTTTCCGGAGCTAAAGGCTTGCGTGGATTTTGCCGGAGGGGGCTCAACGACTGTAGAAGCAGTATCTAGGGATGTTGACGGGTTTTTGTTTTTTATAATACCATCTTTAGGCTCAATCGAGGCAGTGAGATCGACGCACTGCAAACAGCGTTCTAGTATAGATAGTGTAGACATCACTCGACTGACCATTTGCGGAACAACCGTGTCGGTGTCCTTTTGTAGTCGATCAGAATGAGGCGAGTCGGCGTCCTCACTCACAAAAATGCCCCCTTTGCCAAGAGAGAGAAGACAACCGATGGCATCTGCATAGATTGGCTCATAGTTGAGATCTGATGTCGCTTTTTGAACCCAGCAATCGATTAAATGTTGGCAAATCTCCTGTTAAAATAGGCAACGCGAGTAAGACCGTGAGTATATAGCTGGTGGAGTTACGTTCGCGCTCAAGTAATTTTAACTCATGTCGGCATGAAAAAGCAGCAGAACTTACTTCTACCCCACCATAGGTGTCAACGTGAATGTTTATGACCCGCGTCAGGGAGAGTGCAGCGGGAGATGCGTCTTTCAAAGAGCACGATTCGATCAATAGATCAATAGAGGACGGGACCACAATCATATCCTGGAAAAGACTTGACTTATTTTTGCTAAATAGCTGCGAATTGGCCAAGTTCTCTACCATCTGTGAGATGTATCGTTGTAATAATGTTAGTTTAGTTGATTTCATGTTGTTGAGAAGTACAAGAGCAAAAAAAACAGTATCGTACCTCCCCCTCTAGACCGTCAAGGACCACCAAGCTTCGCCAAACCTTCTCGTTAATATGGTTTGCTGCAGAGACTAAGGTAAGCTGCCGTAAACGTCTCAACAGCAACCCATCCCACCATGTGTTCGTTTCTGAATCCAAAAATCCAAGCATGTTTGCCTTGGTCAAACTGCCTACCCTCAAATACTCCAGGTGGATCGGCGAATTGGTCAGCTTCTTTGTGTGCTTGTCGCTAAATAACATCACAGCTCCTAACCTCTTCTGCTGGATGAATCCTCTGACATTTTTCTGCAAAATGCGAAGCGCGTTTTTTTCTTTGTCTCCAAGAAGCGATGTCAGTTCAAGTGAAGCTCTGACAGCAGCAGATGTGTTCAGCATATTCGCCTTCTCTATGGCGACATTTTTGCTCTTCAAGAGCTCACTATCACCCGAAAGCATGTGCAACACTGCCTTCCACACGACGCTTTTTCCGCAACCACTTGCACCGCACACAACCGTCACAGTTCCACTTCCATTCTCCAACTGTGTGTACAAATCCACAATAGCATCAAGCATCGACTGTGAAGGAGTAATCCTAATTTTCTTGCAGCTTTCAAGTCCCTTCTCTCTTATTAGTCTCCCTTTCTCATTATCTTCTTCAGTTGCGTTGTGATTGAAGCAATTGTCGCCATTATTTTTGGTTTCATCATCGATGCAGCCGTCACCGTCACCGTCACCGTCACCGTCATCGTTGCCGTGACCATCGTTGTTGGCATCATTCGCAAACCTAGCGAACACTTCATTGACAATGATCTCAACTCGACCACGCACATCCTGCGCGTCAGGTTTGTTGCAAACCTGCTGGAAAATGTGCTGCACTAACGAGTTACGAAGTGCTCTTGCCTCCTCTTCGTCATTTTGCTCGACCCAGACGCAGCTTTCTTCCACTGATTCCTGGAGTAGTTCCATGACGGCGTTGTTCTTCCGATGGCGGATGTAATCAAGTAACTTACTTGCAGACGAGACAGAGCCGGCGATCGTTGTATACTGTATCGGGCCAACCTCGTTCGGAAGCTGCGTGCTAACTTCAATGACAGCTTCCATGAGAACTGGTGATAACCTATCGCAGCTGATGAAACCAGACGAGAGGAGGCATGAGTCGAGCAAAATATTCAAGCTGGGAATACTTATAGCCACATTTCGAAACATACTAAGCAAACGAAGAGAAAGAGCTGCGGGATATTTGCTGTCCTCACTTGTGATAAAAAAAGGAAACCCAAACTGCAACCATGATGATTTTGCCTTGAGTTGAATGTGGCAGGGCGTGCCTGGAATGTTAATGCCAGAACCTGACAGTGGATTGTACCAAGCCTCTCGAATCGAGTTGATAATTCCGCAGACATTAGCTGTTACCTTCTCGCTCATTTTGTCAGCCGACATCACTGCACACACGCTGCCGCAGTTGATCACAGATATGAGTTTGTTAACGATGGTTTCGGTGTGTGTGTGCTCGTTACAGTGGATTGATTGGAGCTGGCGGCCCAAAATATTTGCTAGGCAGCTAAAGTGAAGAGCTTTGGTGATATCCACATTTCGGTTATCACTTTCATCTACGTGCACACGAGAGCCAAAATGATTCTTCATCGCATAGGCCAGTTTGAATAGCGACTTCTCTCCAAAGTGAGTGAGTCCGAGGCGAGCGAAAGCTCCCTGGTATTCGAAACCGTAGGGGAACTCCCATTTACCTATTTTGACGATCACGTCGCTTTTCGTATGGTTGCTCACGAGGTATTGACGAGGAAGAAATTCCCAATTGATGCTATCGATAGCCGATACCTTGGAAGATATGAGGTGCTGTGTTGTATCACGTTGGTGCATGAGTTGGGTAGACAAGAGAGAGCTAAGGGCAGACAAGTGCCGCTGAGAAGACTTGGCCACTACGTGAACTGCGACGAGAGAGTGCAGTCGGTGTATGATGTTGTCAAGTGTCATCTTAAGCTTCACGTTGAAGTCTTTCATTATGAAAAAAACGTCTGACTTGCGTCTCGCGTTCAATACATTCTTTGGTTTATTCAGAGAGGATTGATCTCCCCGATCAACAAAGGCTGTTTCGACCTTCTCTGTGTAATCAATTGATGAAGCCAGTAGAGCAGACTGGATGGGAACGTTCTGGCTATCATCGATCAACCAGATTTCTGTGTTGGCGTTTTCAAATTTTTTCTTTTCCCACTGGGGCTGCAGTACCTGAAACTTTATTTTGCTCGTCTTGTCCTGTATCTCTGCCAATTTCGCTATATGCTCGTTTACGTGACTGTTAGATATATTCACAGAACAACCTGCTGTGAACATCTCTGAAGTCGGATTTTTTGTGGCTTGACTTTTCGGTTGCTTTCTCAGCCATTTTTTTGTCACTGCCGCCACAGCGGGCCTTCGAGCAAGGCAGTGTTTTACATTCGCTGAAAGCGTATTCTTAATTCGCGTCTCAAGGTTTTGAATCCACACTACAAGCGCACCTAATGTCGGCATTTTGTTGAAGAACTTGATTGATTCTACCTCGGCATGGGATGTCAAGCCAAGAACGAGCGTTTTGTCATCACTGTGATCTATTCGCTTCACATGCTCGAACAATTTGCTGATGTACATGTCTACAGCACCTGCAACCCGAGCTGTTTTCGATGTCATCCAGCGAAGGTAGAAGTTAACGAGTTCATGGTCATGAAGGTTAAGGAGGCGGGGACACTCATACTTACGTTGAAGAAGCCAATCTTCAAGATCAGCGCGGCACTTGCTAAAGTCCGTCTCAATCGCTACAGCACGCTCATGCAAGTCAGGTTCATTCACCATGAGCAAGTCGATTCGCTGGTACCGATTCATTAAATCAAGGATTACGACAAACTCACGCTGCGCCTCACTAAAGCAATTGATTGTCTTGAGGCTCATCTTATGACCCTCGAGTGAAAAAAAGGGGACAGACAAATAAGACCAGGCGTGCTGGACGTCATCCCATGTTGTGAGGAAGTCGTTCATCGAAGTATTGATCGCACGCATCCGAGTCAGAAAATCCTGGAGATCATAGTAGGCAACAATATTGACGTGTGCTTGAGCGCAGAGATCAAGTGCCTGTGAGACGATGTTGTGTTAGTCTAAATGCGTACATGACGGTCCAGATAGGGAACTGGACCACAACACTTAGTTATTCTCTCACCTGCTTTGACTGGTCTAAAGCATCTCTCAAAAACACAGAGTTGGATAAAAGGTCGAACCTTGACGTTTCTTTGCTGAAAGATGTCAAATCTTCGCTTGAAACACTCTCGAACCTCATCAAAGTATGGCTCCACAAAATGTCGACGTTCATCAAGCACTCCCTCACGACAGCAGACGACTGGGCTTGGGCGCTAATCCCTCGAATACGGCTTTGCTTCTCATCGCTAAGGAGGTCGTTAGAGACCAAATCGCCAATAAGAAGCTTCCGAAAGGACCACGCGTGGTCGAATTGGGCCTGTCGGCGGTGAAAGTTGAGTTCTACGATTGATTTATTCGTCCGCCGACGTGTCGGCGATATTGACGAGGGTGAGGGTGCCGAGTTGCCTTTCACGCCATTTACATCCATTGTCTCCTCATCGCCACTGTCGTTACTGATAACGTCAGATTCCGAGGCTTCTGTCGAGTAAGCCTCACTGCTAACGTGCGAGACATCATCTTCTTCGTCGCCGCCCTTTTTTTTAATCCCACGAACTAACTCCCGAATCGCTTCGCTGGATTGAAGTGACTCGTGGTAGACAATGCTCATTTCTGCCTCAAAACCGGACATCTTCTTGTGTCGGTGATGGTGGTTGTGGAGGTGATGATAGTGCTTGTGCTGTGCAAAAAAACAAAAAACAATCAATAAAACATGTTAAGTGGACGTGTGGTTTTGTTTTTCCATTCAAATAAAAGCACAATAAATGCTGGGAGTAAGCAGTGATCCGGAAGCGTAGGAGCCAAAATTACCAATTCGTGATCTCACCTTGCAGTTAGGAAACAAACGCTCGACTTCACTACGGTAACTACCGATGAGATCTTCATGTTTAAGCAAATATATGAGGTCGGCAATCAAGTTATTTCTCTGGATGATTATCTTGATACGGGCGACAACGTCGTTTTGGAAGCGAGGTTCAATGAGAGCGAGCTGATCAGATACGGGTGAAATTATGGACATAACATCTCTTTCTCGGTCGAAATCGTCGATCGCTGTAGCACAGATCTTATTGCGAACAGCGTTCACAGTCAAGAGAGACTTGAACAATGTCATATAGTCAATGAGACTGTTCTCGACACGATCAGCCTCCCGAAACTGTGTCAGCCGTAGCTCCCTTAATTGGTCTGCGTCAACAAGGCCTCGATCGCGGCAATTCTCGTTTATTATCTTTTGGGCCCACTTAAAATCAGTGATTTTCTCCCGAAGCGATGACATTTTTTTCTGTAAAAGAGAAAGTTGGCTAAGAGCGTCCACTGGCGGAGTCTCCTTGCTATTTAGAAAGGGTTGGTTCAGTGCGTCACTGATGAAATTCGTCTCGCGAATGATCTCCACCCTGTCAACGTCTTTTTGTAGGTTGCGGAATTTTGCCATCTGCGAGTCAGTTGTCTGTCGACAAGTGCGCTTCGTGGCCGCGACTTGGGCCATTTCTTGGTTTATTGCCTGAGAGAGCATGTCCTCGTCGCTGAAGGTCGAGGATGACGTGTTGTCTGGCATTGTAGTCCGAAGAAAACCGTGAGACTTTAGAAAATCATAAAAGTTATTGATTTTGACCACTTCTTTCTCGACCACATCGAAGAGATCTTCCACTTGCTTCACGGACTCTAGCTGAGAGACATACTCAGCAACAGTCCTACAGACAGACGACATATCGCGATTAGCATGCGATAGTTTCTCAAGCACGCCATTTGCGTACTTTCGGAAGAATGGCGGAAGCGTCACTCGGAGGTGATCAAGGCAGCGCATCGGTCCAGGGAGGAGAGCTTTCGTCAACTGGGAGTTATTCAGGAATATGATTCCGCAGAGCTCGCGATCTGGAAGCGAGCGAATTTGACACTCATGATTGAGGTGATAAGTGACAATATCATCCAGCCATTGAAGGTTGTTGAGCTGAGACAGCTCATCGTTCTCCAAGAGGTGAGATGCACTGGCGGAGGCGGTCGGGGAGGCTGGTGATTCAGGACCAATGTCCTCGTCAAGGGAATTGTCACGGATATAGATGCCGTTACCATCTTTGCTGCCGTTTTCGCCTTGTGATTGAAGCTTTTTGCACACAGACTCCTCAATGTCCCATGCCATGGACTTTTCATGCTTAACCAGGAGGCAGGCGTGTTTCCTCAGGAATACTTCCACGGATTCAAAAGCGATCGTAGCAGCCTTTACAAGATTACGAGCTTTCGTAATGTACAAGTCGTCATTCTCCAATATCGTCTTGACCCAATCTATCTCAAATCGCTTGCTTTCCCCGTCGTCGTCAGGGTTCCAAATGAAGCTGTCGCCATTGTCCGAGGAAGGAGGATCAATATAGGCGGATTTGTTGTTGGGGTCCTCCAGGTCAACCTCCGAACCGCCGAGCCTCTCTCCGCCAGCCATGCGGATGTAAGGAACTAATGATATGTGCGTATCAATTGGCCGAAAATTCGCCAGAGAATATAAAACAGATAAGTTCGTCCGATTGATAACATCGATGAAATCCTCTGCGTCTGGAAGGGGGAAAACTCGGCCATGGTCGAAATCTATTTCGCACTGAAAGTGAAAAAAAGTGCGAATGTTCGCATTGGCTGCGAGAAAATCTTTCATTCCGAGGATAAATTCATTCGCGCCTATAATATCATTCGTGATTTGGTTAAGTTTCACGTTGTCCTGCATCGACTTCTTTATCTTTTCTTTAGACAGATTGATGAGATCCACATTGAGGTAGTTAGGATCTTGCTGCCTTGTAGCCTGGTGCAATGCGTTGTGCCGCGTCGCAAGGCTGGTGAATATTTTTTTAAGAAGGGGCTTTGCAAGGTTAGTGGCGTCGTCGACGCTTGCAACAGCCTCAAGCCCCGACATGTCGGTATTTACATCACGGATGCCTTCCTCAGCCCCGTCTTTGCTCGAGTCAAAAGCACGGCGAAAATCCTCACGCCAGGTGGACTCGAGGTCGTCATCCACGAAGTTGTACGCCATATATGCGAGATCGCTTCCTAGCTTTAGTTCATCGCGAGCACCTGGGAGGAGCATTTGCAGCAGACTCTCCGTGTGATTGCAAAAGATTGTCCGAAAGGCAGAGTTTAACATGAGCTGCACCAAAGAAAAAAGGCGGAGGAACTGAGTGCAGAGAGATCGTTGGCGAGCGGCGACAGCCCAAGGCATTGGCTGATTCGCATTTTGGTTGCTCGTACTGAAGGCATAATTCGAACGACGATTAGTGTAGGAATCGTTGTAGTCATCGTCGTCGTCGGAGATACTTTCACCGAGGTTACCCACATACTCCACAAGACGCTCGCTGACCAAACACTCCTTGCACCAGTTGGATAAGGTGTTGCAAAGCTTTCCATAAAGGCGCTCGATCTCGACAAATTTTACAACTCGACGTCGAACCATCTCAGCTTCGAATTCCTCGGGAGAAAACGTATTGGTTCTGGAGGAATTGGTCGACGACGACATCGCAGTGTAAGTATCCGCGAGAAATTCAGCAGACGAGCTCTTATGTAAAAGATTGTGGTAGTTTTCGTCACCCTCAGTCAACATTCCGACGTCAATATCCATAATCTGCAGACACAGACCCCAGCACTTCTCCAGAGCTGAGCCGGCGCCGGATCCAACACCTCCAAAACCGCCTCGCAGTAGTTTTTCGCCGACAATTTTTCGAATTCTTTGCATTCGACGGGAGCGCATGTAAACGCGTAAACAGTGAAACGTGCGGAGTAGTAGAGCAGAACGAAAAAGAGGAAATGTTAAAAGAGTGGCATAGATCTGCCTGAAGCGGGTGAACTCCGAGAGAGTTAAAAAGGTGGGAGGGAAGCCTTGGCTATATTCGGTAACACCCTGAGAAGTGACGGTGTAGAAAAGTGGCAAGGACCGACAAGATACCGAAGTTAAGTCAGGGGGGAAGATTATGTTGTAAGGGTTTGTGAGGGATGGGTGAGGAACAGCGAGGCGAAAATTGCTCTGTAGGACCAGAGGGGTTGTTGACGTTGATACCGGTGACTGTTGTGTCAAAATTGTTGTTGGAATTGGAGTAGCAGTAACAGTAGAAGTATTTGTTGTTGTTGTGACTTTTGCCTCCTGGGCAGATGAGACTGGAAGCGAATCATGGCCGGAGCGCTGCCTCCCTCTTGTCATCCCTCTAGAAGGAATTGCCCGGGCACTATGACTAAATGACTGATATTTTTCCTGGAAATGTACCGGGATTGGAACAAAATCTTCACGTTGCCGATTTTGAGCGCGGAATACTGGAGCGCTTTGTGAGCGATTATTATTTGTGTTTGATGTAGGCCATGGTGCGGTCGAAGCTGAATTCCGAGAGGAAGAAGCAGAAATTGTCCCAGCGTTGCGCTTGACGACCCTATTAATGCTATAACCAGATCGGCTAGCAGGAGCAAACGGGTTTCCCTCGGCCCTAGACCGGACAGGTGCAAAATGCCGATCTGGAGCGATGATTGTTTCCTGGTCACTTTGGGTAGTAATTGGAAGGTGTTTTTTTTTCTGATGCTGTTGGTGCTGTTGGTGCTGTTGGTGCTGTTGGTGCTGCAGGTGGTGTTGGTGCTGTTGGTGCTGTTGGTGCTGTTGGTGCTGTTGGTGCTGTTGGTGTTGTTGGTATTGTCCAAGATGATGTTGATGACGATGATGCTGTTGGTGCTGTCGGTGCTGTTGGTGGATTTGGTAAAGGGAGGTCTGTTGAGCATCACCTCTGTCCTCAGGATTGTCCAGTTTCACTGGGGATCTTATTTGTTCATGATTTGTTGGCGACTTAGATCTTTCACGTGGCGATATTAAAACACGACACCGATCTAACAACCCGTCATCGACACCAGCGGTGGCATTGGAGCGAACAGCATGAGAGCAATCACCCCCCCTTGAAAGTGACAACTTGTAACGAGGTTGCAGCACATCTACTGCATTGTCATCGGCGCTCTTGGCAGTTTGACCGTCGCCATTTCTACGCCCAGGTCGATCTCCGCGAGATACAAACATCTTTTTTGGACTTGTAACTGGCTTTGTTGGGTAATGATTTTGGTATATTCGTGATGCAAGCATGTCAGCAGTGGTCGCTGAGGAAGATGTGTCGTCCCCCCAGGAGCTCATCGCATTCTTTGGAGTGGACATCGAAGCACCTGAAAAATCGTCAAGTGAGAATTTGATTACAATTTATTTACATTCTTGCTGAAATTCCTGACCTCTTCCTCGATTCCCCCTCGAGCTGTGAGGTGAAACTGATAAAGATCCAACCAAAAGAAAACATCCATTGAATTGAAATTTGGCCTCTACTCATCATCCATAGCTTTTTAGCTGTCTGGAACCATATCGGGAGCAATTAAGTCCCAAAGGCTATACATTTTGGATTTGCTGAAGGGAGAGGAGCCCTAACTTCGAACTTGGTGCAGGGTCCCTTAGGTCCCCAGGGTCTTTAGAATAACTGGGTAGCATCAGGCCAAAAAGTCTTTTTTGGGGCAGACGGAGCTCACCATTGCCGATACATCTCTTGTAACCGATATATAATTGTGTCTTGGAAATGGATATAACATCCCTTAGCCAAGCAACAAGACAACAAGCCAATCATAATGCTGGCTGCGGTGAAGAACACGCAGAAATCGTTTCTGGTGATAAGATTAGCCCGCTGAGTACACCCTCGTCTTCACCTATTCCAAGCACTCCAAAAAACGCCATTGTAGATCTAATTGGCGGGCTCAGGGTAGCTGCAAGCAAATGTGACCGAGATGAGATGTTGCTCCTCCTTTCAAAGAATAGAACTTCATTGAGCTGTATCCCATTGCCCCCACCAAAGCCATGCACTCGAGCTCAGGCAGTCAAGGACTTACTGAGAGAACGGATAGTTTTGAACGGGATCCGTTTTCTTGGTCAAGGTTCCCTCTTCCTTGAAACACTCCAAAGGTGAGCTTATTCTTATCTTCACTACAGAAAGTACGACGACAACAACCAGTCCGTTTTTGAGAAGCAGACTACAAGTTAGCAAGATTGCGCGGTAATATGGTCAAGTGATGAATTTTTCCACTGTTCCTTTGCTCTCCTTGAGGTTAAAACTCACATTGATTGTCTTTCTTCTGTTTTCTCGTAGACTCACTCGCTTGCTATGCTCAAGCACAAAGGTCTCCGGAGGTATGATCGGGGATGCAACATTCATAACCGAAGCTATTCTTACCAGATGTGCGCGAACAACGTCAGGGGCCGATTCTTACTACACCGTTGATAAGATGATAGGCGCTGAGACCCTGTTATTAAAGCCCAGGGGTGGAAGTGGAGGAGAGCTCCCTCCCATCGATATCGAGTTATTTTCCACTGGAAATAGTGTCCAATGTGCCATTAGCTCCACCAACTGCTATGATTTTTATAAATTTACTGACATAGAAATGATGGGCAATAGGGAATCAATGAGCAGTGACGGGGATGGAAGTTTCGGGATGTTTAGCAGACCATGGTTGAGTGTTGACACGGTCGTGGTAGAAAAGATTGACTTTAAAACTGGGCGAAGCTTAAGGTTCTTGCGTATTGAGATACCGACTGAGAAACGGTTAACGGCAGTTAGTGATTCCCCTGGAAGGTAACAATTTGAATAAGGAGATATCGGAGAGAATGAAACAGAGAGTTTTTTAGTGATTGTTTTTATTAATTTCATCAATTGAGGCTCGTCGGATGAGGGATTCGGACGGAGATTTGCTCCTGGTTTCAACCACTATCACTTTTCCCTTTGAGATTCACCTTTCAGGTTGGGTGGACAAGCCAAAGTAAAAAGCGCCGGCCTTTTCTGTCTCAATGACAATAAAAAAAATGACAAAAGTGAGGATTGGAGGTATTTTTGATAGGGTGACTAATATAATTATCCATGAACCTAGGTAGATATCTAAACAGCATTATTTTTCTACCTTTGTGAGAAGCGGGGCTATTTGCCCTAGAACGGGCTTGCAAATCATAGCGGTCAACCCCCAAATACGTCCCAGATGATCGTGATCGTAGCATGGAGCTCGGTAATTGAATCCCGTCACACTGTTGGTTATATTTTCCATCTTCTCTGCAGCAACAAGCTCGTCGATTTGTCGCGAAAAAACATGATCTACTTCTGCTCTGTTGCTATCAGAGAAAAACAAATCAACGCTGTTGTCTACATCTATGTCCAGGAATCCCAGCACAGGATAACAAGGGGTACCTGTTATTGAAGGGATTTCTCCACACCGGCCGAGCACCTGCACTTTACCAGATAAGTCATAGCCAAGCTCCTCTTGCGTTTCTCTAATGGCAGCCTCGACAATGCCTTCTCCCTTCTCGACGTGCCCTCCGGGAAATGAAATTTGTCCTTTGTGCGTCCCAACTTCCTGGCTTCTTTTGGTGAAAAGAATGCTCCCTTTGTCATTCACATTAATAAGGGGGATTAATACCGCTGCCGTCCGTTGGCTGCGGTCTGCTGAAGCTGTGGCAGCTAAGGCAGCACGTGAAAGGCGTAACTTGGTGGAGGAGAGGATTGGCAGTGTTTGCTGTGGAAGATCCTGAAACATTGTGCGTATTGCACGCAAGTGCTGAGCGGCAATTTTCATGTTGTTGTTGCTTTAAAAGCAAATCATCTTGGTGGGTGTACACACTTTTGGAGGTGTGATAAGAAAAAAAATGTGTGGTTTTTCCATTCTTATTTCGTTCATTTGCTCCAACATTTCATTTTATCTCTCTCAACATCGCGGCGACATTTTTTTTCTCTCCCCTGGAAGTAACAAATTCACTGAAAAATACCGCCCATACTGAAGAGTAAGGGTATAGACGATGTCATTCAAGCCGCCCAGTCTAACGAACGGTCCAGTTGATTTAACCTCGTTTCGAGGCGACCCCGCCGAAGATTTTCTGAACTTTCTCATTGGTCTTAGCGACAACACCAGCGGCAAAAAGAGTATTGGGTCGCCCTGTGGTTTTCTACCTAAAAATGGCACCAAAGCGCTTGTACTAGATGGCAATCTAGGTGGTTTGCTTAACCTGATAATCCCGCAGGGAAGCAAGGCACTGAAGAAGTGCGGTGTGCAGTATTTCTGTGATCTAGCTGACTCTCCCTCCTCTGACGGCGGCGGCTCTAGCCAAGCCATTGCAGGACAAACCTCCTCCTCCTCCCTAAACTTTCCCCTCCCTCCGTCTCTTCCTCCCGCAACTGCTATTGCATTTGATCAACCGTGTCCCCCTCCCCCTCCTTCGTACCCCTCCACGATAATCTTCCTTGTTCGACCTTTGCCCTCCATGATGCCAGTTCTAGCTCGTCAGATAAAGCGCCGCCAAGCCGCCTTAATCCCAGGCAATCAGCGAGAAGTATACACTGTTTGCTTCACGCCTCGGTCCGATGGGATGTGTCTCCGAATTCTGGGGGACCTTGGTGTAGGAGACCACATTGAGACCATCACAGAGTTCCCCCTCGGACTAGTTCCCCTTGACGATGACCTGCTCACGCTTGGAGACCCAGAAGTCCTTCCTCTTTTTCATCGAGACGGGGTAAGTCTGGTCTTTTCGTCCCTTAAAATGAAGTCATTCGCTACTCTCTAGGCATTCAACCTAAACTTTGCTATTATTTTTTAACTCGCATAAAAACTCGGATTTACGATAAACACTCTCCAAACGAACTGCACAGGTGGGACCTCTTGCTCTAGAAGGTGTGGTGGGGAGTTTGTCAGAGATTGAGAGAGTTTGTGGGGATGTGCGCAATTGGATTGGTGTTGGAGCTGCCGGTGAAGGAGTCTTGAGAGGGAGTTGGAATCGACGGATAGAGGAGGAGGAGGAAGAGGCGCATCGTCAGAACAACGAAGGAGATGGTGACATTGAAAGTGACGGTGACGATAACGGTGACGGTGACGTTGACGATGACGACGATGGCGGTGGTACTGGCGACGAAGAAGCCCCACTGCTTGCGTCCGATATTCACACTGTTATCCTTCTAGACCGATCTTGTGATTTTGTGACGCCCTTGACGACCCCGCTAACCTATGAAGGCCTAATTGATTTTGTGTGGAAGGGTGGGATACGAAACGGCTATGTCAAGGTGGATGAATTGGTGGTAGGTGGAGAAGCGGAGTCAGAAAATAAGAAGAGCGCAGAATCGTTCAACAAATCAACAGAAAAGTCTACAGACAAGGCAACAACAAAATCTACCAACAAAAAAATTCCCGTCTCTCTCAACTCCACCGATCCACTATTTGCACTCCTGCGAAATCAAAACATTGAAACGACCGGACCTTTCCTTGCAAAACAAGCCCAGCTCATCCGGGAGTCTTACAGCAACTTTCGCGAGAATAAATCGGCCAAGACCATCGGGGAGATCCACGCTTTTGTAAAGGATCTCCCTGGGCTAACGAAGAACTACCAGTCGCTCACACAGCACATTCACATTGCTGAGGTGGTAAAGAAGGTGACATCCTCGCCTGAATTCCGGGAGGGCTGGATGCGAGAGCGAGGAATGCTAGAGGGGGAAGCTGACTTTGACAGACTTGAGGACCTAATATCGACGAGGCCGCCGTTGTGGGACGTTTTGAGGCTGCTTACGTTGCAGTCATTGACCAGCAATGGAATCAAGAGTGGGCGATATGATACCATCAAGCGCGAAATCGTCCAGCAATATGGCTTTGAGTCAGTGGAAAAAATTGGCGTATTGGAAGCTATGGGTGCGATCCGCCGCAAGGAGAATTTAAACTTTGGCAGCGGTGTGGGTGACAAGGATGGAGAAGGTGGAGCCACCGGAGGCAACTGGTCGTCGCTGCGGACGAGGATGAGTCTGATCAATGACAGCGTGAATATCTCTGACCCCGATGATATAGCGTTCGTCACGTCTGGATACGCGCCCCTCTCGGTCAGGTTTATCCAGGCCATCGTTCGAGAGGAGACTACTTTTGGCACTACATTTGCTGGCCCAGGGAACAAACCCTCCAAGGGGGGGTTGAAAACGCTGGTGAAGGTCGTACGCGTGACCAATGATAAAAGTGGTGGTCGCAATGGCCCACCGACCTTTGAAGAGGTACTGGAAAGAACTAAGGAAGAAGGTTCAATCGATGTCTCTCCCCCGACCAAGGGGGGCCAAGAAACAGAAACGCAAGAGTCGAAACCAGTCTTGCTTGCTTACTATGTGGGCGGAATAACTTACGCTGAGATTGCAGCGCTTCGATATCTCAGCGCTCTGCCAGCGACTAAGTTCCCCTTCCAGATTGTTATTGCCACGACATACGTTATCAATGGAGAGAAACTAATAAGGAGCCTGGTTGATTGTTGATGGTTGAGGGTGAGAATTATGAAATTTAGCTGTAAAATACAATTGTGGTTTGGCTATTTATGTATCTTACGAGCACCATCCTCAAAAACGACGGACGACAGAATTCTTGTTGCCGTCGATCTTCTAATTTATGAAACCATCTATTGAAGGGAAAACCATCTCAGCTCAAGGCTCTTCAGTAGTTGACGCTGATACTGTTGTGGACGAAGGCGCGACGGTTCCTTTGGCTGGTCTATTGAATACAGGAGTGTCTACATTAGAGCCACTAAGCCTCCTAAGAATGTTGTTCTTCTTGGCCACTTCGTTCGGCGCCAAAATTAAGACCATGGCCGTGACAATGATCACACCTGAAATCCAGCCAACAATTAGCTGATAGGCACAAAAGTTCCAGAAGAGCGGACAGACCGCGAAAGCAGTGCAGAGAATATTGTTGGTGAAAGCATTGTTTTTCGCTTCTTTGATAAACCTTTCGATTCTCTGGACTGACTCCTTCAGTTTCAAACACTGAGTGCTCTCCTTTTCAGTTGTCCGCTCGATACTTTCTTCCATAACTCTCAATATTGTTCTTCCGCAAGGCACGCAGACTTTACTAGCTAAGAAGTAGCTCATGTATAAGTGCAATGTATAGTACACAATGTTGATTGCGATTAAAACACTGAGATCTTCGATGAATAGCGTGGGAATCACGATTGCGTAAGCAATTATTGAGACAGGCACAATGCTTCGCAATAAAACCTCATTATTCTTCATAATATCGCCGAGCTCTTGTCCATCCTCGCCGGAGAATTTAGATTGCTTGATGACAAGTTTTAACCACTCCTGAAGAATGGAGGGAGCGATGTACGAATAGAAACAGCAGCCACAATAGACAAAGCCAAAAGTTAAGAATACATCAGTTCCCACCATTTTGCCCGTAAGAAAGCGATACACTCCCTCCGCGGTTCGAACGGGAGCGGCGGTTCCTCCAATCATCATTATCCTCAGCTGTTTGTTGCCCCAGCACTTGGAGAAACCATCTTTCCTAGCAATTGGCAACACGATAAGAAGCAAAAGGCAGAGGTGAAGAAAATACAATGCCCCCAAAATGAGCCATCCAATCCTTATGAATGGCCGGTAAATATGGCAGTCTACTCCATCTGCATTTATAATATCGCCAACTCCACTCCAATTTTCATCACATTCACAAACTCCCTGTTTTCCAGTGAGGTTGTTATACTTGTCGACACACAGTCCATGCCCTGAGCAGGGACCGAGGATGGATGTCATCATGAAGAAGTTGCAGGCCGTGGCCGGATCAAAATGTGGGTCGTCGGTCATTGATAAATAAGGTTTTCTTATTTATTGTTCACTTTTTTGTTATTTAAGGGGAAACAACAGCAACAGCAACAAAAAAGTTGTCAGAACTGAAGTTTTGAAGAACACAGACATCAACCCTAAGCCATTGTCACAAATGGGGGGAAAATTCGCAAAACTTACGGGCAAGTCGAATACTCATCCATTATGGTCGGATGAAACTATCATTCTACGTGATGACGTACGTGAATTGGATGATCTGGTTGCCATCATTCTGACAATCAAAACAAACTTTCTTATTCTAGGGATTGATTGTAATTTGGTCACGATTCGAGTAAGCAACGATGTCTTCGTTTCGGGCAGTGGAGAAAGTGAGTGTGAATACGCTAACAGCGATGTGGGTGGCAGCAGCAGCAGCAGTACAACAATGAGTGGAAAAAAGGTGCATCTTCTCCCGCACCTCAACGACCCAACTAGTATTCACTTCGCAATCAACGAAAAAATTTATACTCTATCGCAATTTTTACGTCTCCACCTCCTCTGTGTTCGCCTGTCATCGTGCCTCCTGGTTGGGAGTCACTGTCGTGCAACTGAGGGCATCAAAAAAATAGTTACGCAGACTGCCGAGTTACCTTCAGAAGTTACTTCATCTGACCGATCCTATGAGACAAAAAAGAAAGACGAGAAAATTGACAGAGAGTGCTGTGTTTGTTTAGATTCTGATACACAGGTCATTTTGCCTTGTGCTCATGCTTTTTGTCAATCTTGTCTTTCCAAGCTCCGTAACGAGGGATACGACTGTCCGTTGTGCCGCTCTGCTATCAGTGAGGGAGGGAGCTGGCGGATTGAAACATGGGGTGAGCAAGATGTGAAGGACGTAGTAGCTGTTGTGGAGGGTGGAGTGAGGGTGATTCTCGAAAATGATAACGATATTTCGGAGACACTGATAACGGAAATGAGAGTTTTCGATTATGGTATTTGAAAGAGCGATTGATTGAATCCAGGGAAAGTAGCCTATCATTGATTTTTAAGGGTATCAAAGAAATTTTCGCCGAAAATTCCACCTGTTAATACTCGTAGTTGAATACCACTTATATCCCTCCTCTCCTCCTCCTCGTATTTTGGGCCTCTTCCAAAGAAATGGGCCATGGAAATTATATTCAAGACTAATGAAGACGTTTTCGATTGCGGATAAATAAGGGGTTTGCAACCGCGATGAATACATACAAAAGGACATGTTTGAACATGGGTTGTTGGAGCAGTAAGATTGTGTCATGGGGATAAGACATAGAGAGTGCCCGTTAGAAACCCTTATCTTAATTAACAATGGACAACTCATTTCATTTGCAAACCTACAGTCGTCATTCGACTTTTACTCGCAGTCAAGATCGTCTTCACTATCTTCCGCCGCCCTCTGCCTCTCTCGCCGCTTCCTTTTCTCCTCCCTCTTCATGAACCTTTCGATCTTCAGCTCCATCTCCCGATCGGGCTCGAAGTCTTTCTTCTCTAGCTTTTTCTGTCTGCAGCCAGGAACTGCACATTGCCTAACACCGCGGCGAAACCATTGATCAAGCCCCGCCTTCGAGAAGACATGCTGACACTTTTTGCTCTTCATGGGCTCCTCGAACAAGGTGCCAACGATTGGGCACTTCAACTCAGCCTCGGCATTGTTTTCGTCTTCGACTACTTCGAGGTCCGAATCACTGTCATCCCCCTTCTTGCGCTTTTTTGTATTTTCCTCTCCAAGCATCTTGAGGGTTTGCTTGAACCAATCATGCCGGGTGTAGATCATGGGCTGATAAGGTTGTTGAGCGTTGATTTGTTGTGTGAGCGATAGCATCTTAAAATTCGCCGTGGGAAGCTTCTCTCCTCACCTTTTCCTGCTGAGCTAACTTCTCCTGAAACAAGGCGTTGAAATCAATCACATGACTAACTGGTGTCTCCTCTCCCTCCTTCCCTGCAGCCCTATTCGCCATCCTATTCCTTTCCTCTTCGTCTGTTTCCGTAATACGGCCCTGGAGGTGGTCCGATACGTCTTTCAGTGCATTGATTTTGGTGGTGATGTTGCAATCACTCTCGCAGGTCCGTTTGGCTATGTTTTTGGCATCACTTCTTGCAGTAGCAATCACACTTTCAAGTTCCTTTACACCTTTCAGGCCTTTGCTGCTAAAGGTCATGTTAAAAGCCTGTGAGGTTTTGAAAATTTTCAAGAGAGAATCCTTATAATCTGCTGACTTGTCAATAATCTTATTGGCAGCTCGCAGTCCTGCAGAGAGAGGGTTTGGTGGGGGGCGGAAATCTGCTGGTGAAGGCACGGCGCCAGGACCAGCTCCTGCTTGCATTGTGCTAAGAGGAGTCAAAAAACAAGTACAGGCTTACAGGCTGACAGCAAACAGCCAAGTGCAGGCAGTAAATGAATCAGGAACAACGTTAGAATAGCGGCGGGCAAAATGCAACACTTCAAAGTATAAGGGGAAGGTGAGCTGCTCTGGAGCAATAATCTCTTACTCGTCTCGTGGCTATTCTCGCAATCACCACTTCACTCTTTTTCGGAGTAAATTTGCACAGGTTACCGGTGACAAAATGGGTAAATGGGTTTCCCCTCTCCTCCGCCTCTGTTTTTTTTGTCGTCAATATAATTTTGGCTTTTGGCAAAACGTCATCCAGTGCATTACATTTTTTTTGTCTACAACGCAATCAACGGTTTGTTGGCGTTTTTTTTCTACAGAGTAATTGACCCCATCTTACAATGCTCTGCGCAAGCGCAAGCCGTCTTCTCAGCACAAAGCACGGCTGTCTACGCCACACAGTTTGCAACGCGAATAGCAGCATAGGAGGTGGTATCGAGTCGGTACTAGCACCCTTCCTCGGCCGTCACATGTCATCTTACGCGGCCCTTCCTGACCAAACTGATGAGCTGCTAATCACCCAGGAGAAGAGCACAGTGACTGTCACTCTCAACAAACCTAAGACGCTTAATTCTCTCACTCAGGCGATGGTCGCGTCTCTGAATGTGGTTCTACCCGCACTGCCCTCAAACAATGTTACCACCCTTCTTGTAAAATCAACACCGCATCCCAAAATCAAGGCTTTCTGCGCTGGAGGCGACGTGCGTAAGGTTTATGACTCTGGACTCGGTCTCGTTGACGAGGGGAACGGGTCGAAGTGTACAGAGGATTTCTTCTTCGATGAGTACCGCATGAACTATAAATCATCGCAACTACTTGACTCGCATGGCATTTCCCAAGTTTCCATTTGGGATGGCATTGTGATGGGAGGGGGGGTAGGTGTGAGCATTCATGGTGCTTACCGCATTGCCACTGAAAACACTGTTTTAGCCATGCCCGAAACCGGAATCGGCCTTTTCCCCGACGTGGGGGGGATGTGGTGGCTGCCTAGATTGGAGGTGAGTAAGTGATGAGGGGTGAAGCGAGCAATAACAACGAAAAATGAACAATGAGCGCTGAACAAAATGAGCAATGAGCAATTAAATTAGAATGTTAGGGTTAGGCACTACAACTACTGGCACTCACACACCCGGCCAACCACTCTTCCTCCCAAGGGTGGTCTTGGTGCTTACGTAGGTCTTACTGGAGCTCGCCTGAAATCGGATGACTTGCTTTACTGCGGCGTTGCTACTCACTTTGTGGACAGCAGCAATTTAACAGAGATGGAGGTGGAGCTCATCAATAGCGGGGAGGATGCTGTTACAGTTCTAGAGAGATTCAACTCACCGAAAGGAACAGAAAGCAGCCTTGAAAAACATAGAGCCACTATAGACAAGTGTTTCGACGGAAAATCTTGCGTAGAAGACATTGTTGTTGCACTACAGAAGCTTGAGGGGGCAGAGAAGGAGGTAAGATTTATACCAAGGAAACATGCTGTATGCTCCCCCGAAGGAGATAAATTTGCAACTCTGCCAAAGAACACCGGCCGCCTGCCTTCTTAAATATCTTCGTCCTGCTCTCACTCCTTTGCTCTGTCACTTATCAGGAATTTGGCAACAAAGCTTTGAAGCTGCTTGGAAAAGGGAGCAGTTTGAGCTTGAAGGTGACACTAGAAGGATTAAGGCGAGGAAAGCAATTATCTTCGATCGAACAGGCCTTAAGTATGGAATATAATATGAGCCAAGGCTTCATGCGCGTTGAATGCAGCGATTTTTATGAGGGTATCCGAGCATTACTTGTAGACAAAGACAACTCGCCAAGCTGGATACATGGCGAAGCTCTTGACGGCGGCCTAGAGAAGATTACAGATGATATTGTGGGTGAATTCTTCGAAGTCCGCGGCCGTGATTGGTCTACTGGCGAATAATTTGATGATGACAATACCAATTTTTCGCATGATGCAAAAAACCAATTCCACTCTTACAAAATTTCAGTGTTTAGATTAGGGTTAAGAGCAGAGGCACGTGAGAGGGCTAGAAATTGGAAAAATTTGATGATTGAAAAAAACAAAACAAAAAAAGAGCATTGTCACCGTGAATGTGGACTACAAGGCTCATCATGCTTATGAATCTAGCATTCGCCGGGTCAATAAT